>JFJP01010486.1_pt1 | contig 25505 bp, 25 predicted proteins | sample 431651 | NCBI WGS metagenome assembly JFJP01 (sample SAMN02602958, study PRJNA72255) | Microbial mat metagenome, whole genome shotgun sequencing project. | biome: fresh water; feature: sink hole; material: water; isolation source: purple microbial (photo- and chemosynthetic) mats found in...
AGTTCGCCGAACTTCTTGCGGCGCTCTTGTCAGCTGCTCCAACGCCGCTGCCCACCGAGTTGAGTTGACCGGACGACGTCACGGTCGACTTCTCGGCATGCGTCGCGCCGATCGTGCGCAGGTAGTAGGTGGTCTTGAGTCCTCGCAGCCACGCGAGCTTGTAGGTGTCGTCGAGTTTCTTGCCGGACGCGCCGGCCATGTAGATGTTCAGGCTCTGCGCCTGGTCGATCCATTTCTGTCGACGCGCTGCAGCCTCGACCAGCCACGAGGGCTCCACCTCGAAGGCGGTGGCATAGAGACTCTTGAGTTCCTCCGGCACGCGGTCGATGCGCCGCAGCGACCCGTCGAAGTGCTTCAGGTCCATCACCATCACGTCGTCCCACAGGCCCAGCTTCTTCAGGTCACGGACCACGTACTCGTTGATGACGGTGAAGTCCCCCGAGAGGTTGTTCTTGACTGAGAGGTTGCTGAACGAGGGCTCGATCGACGCGTCCACGCCGATGATGTTGGAGATCGTTGCGGTCGGCGCGATGGCCACGCAGTTGGAGTTGCGCATGCCGTGCTGCGAGATGCGGGCGCGCAGCGCGCCCCAGTCCAGCGTGCTCGAGCGGTCGACCTCGACATGGCCACCGCGTGCCTCGGCCAGCAGGTCCAGCGAGTCGATCGGCAGGATGCCGCGATCCCACAGCGAGCCCTTGTAGCTGGAGTATCGGCCCCGCTCCTCGGCCAGTTCGGTCGAAGCCCAGTAGGCCTGGTAGCACACCGCCTCCATCGAGCGGTCGGCGTACTCGACGGCCGCCTGAGAGGCATAAGGGATGCGCAACTGGTAGAGGCTGTCCTGGAAACCCATGATGCCCAGACCGACGGGGCGATGGCGGAGGTTGGAGTCGCGCGCCTTCTTGACCGCGTAGTAATTGATGTCGATGACGTTGTCTAGCATCCGCATCGCGGTCGACACGGTCTTCTTCAACTTGGCATGGTCGATGACCTTGCCGTCGGGGCCATCCGTCAGATGCTGGGCCAGGTTGACAGAGCCCAGGTTGCAGACCGCAATCTCGCTGCTGTTGGTGTTGAGCGTGATCTCGGTGCACAGGTTGGAGCTGTGCACCACGCCCACATGCTGCTGCGGCGAGCGCACGTTGCAGGCATCCTTGAAGGTGATCCACGGATGGCCAGTCTCGAACAGCATCGACAGCATCTTGCGCCACAGATCCCGGGCCGGCACGCGCTTGTACAGATCGAGTTCGCCGCGATCGACCTTGGCCTCGTAGCCCGTATAGGCCTGCTCGAAGGCGCGCCCGAACTTGTCGTGCAGGTCCGGGCAGGTCGAGGGCGAGAACAGCGTCCAGTCGCCGCCATCGATGACGCGCTTCATGAAGAGATCGGGAATCCAGTTCGCCGTGTTCATGTCGTGCGTGCGGCGCCGGTCGTCCCCGGTGTTCTTGCGCAGCTCGAGGAACTCCTCGATGTCCAGGTGCCACGTTTCCAGATAGGCGCAGACCGCACCCTTGCGCTTGCCGCCTTGGTTGACGGCCACCGCGGTGTCGTTGACAACCTTCAGGAACGGCACCACGCCCTGGCTTTCGCCGTTGGTGCCCTTGATGTGCGAACCCAGCGCGCGCACCGGGGTCCAGTCGTTGCCCAGCCCGCCCGCGAACTTGGACAGCAGCGCGTTCTCCTTGATCGCCTCGTAGATGCCGTCGAGATCGTCGGCGACGGTGGTCAGGTAGCAACTCGACAACTGCGAGCGACGCGTGCCGGCGTTGAAGAGCGTGGGCGTGCTCGACATGAAGTCGAAGGTCGACAGCACCTCGTAGAACTCGATCGCGCGGGCCTCGCGGTCGACCTCATTGAGTGCCAGGCCCATGGCGACCCGCATGAAGAAGGCCTGAGGCAGTTCGATCCGCTGCTTTCGCAGGTGAAGGAAGTAGCGGTCGTACAGCGTCTGCAGGCCGAGATAGTCGAACTGCAGATCGCGATCGGCCTTGAGCGCCTCGCCGAGCTTGCGCAGGTCGAACTGCATCATCTTCTCGTCGAGCAGTTCCGCCGCGACACCCTGCTTGATGAAGCCAGGGAAGTAATCCGCATAACGCTCGTGCATGGCGGCCTGCATGACCTCGCCGCCGAGGATCTCGCGGCGAATCGTGTGCAGCAGCAGCCGCGCGGTGGCGCGGGTGTACGACGGGTCCTTCTCGATCAGCGTGCGTGCGGCCAGGATCGCTGCCTTGTAGACCTCGTCGATCGGCACTCCGTCGTACAAGTTGCGCTGGGTCTCCGCCAGGATGGGCGCCGACTGCACTTCGGCGCCGAGACCGGCGCACGCCGATTCGATCAGCGCATGCAGGCTGGCCATGTCGAGCGGTACCCTTTGGCCGCCATCAATCACGTGCAGCGTGCTGGCGGGTACCACCGGCAACGCACCCTGGCGGGCGCGCTCCTGCGCGCGTCGTTCGCGGTAGAGCACGTAGGCGCGGGCGACCTCGTGGTGGCTGCCGCGCATCAGGCCCAGCTCGACGGCGTCCTGGATGTCCTCGATGTGGAAGCTGCCGCCCCCCGGGCGCGAGCGCAGCAGGGCGCGCACCACGCTCTCGGTCAGCCCGTCCACCGTCTCGCGCACGCTGGCGGACGCGGCCCCCTGCGTTCCATGCACTGCCAGAAACGCCTTCATCAGGGCGACGGCAATCTTGCTGGGCTCGAACGCCACGACAGACCCGTTGCGGCGGATGATCTGATAGCCGGCATACGCCGACGGCGCCACCACGCGCGCCGCTGCCGCTGTGCCGGACCCGCCATGAGCGGTCGCGGATGAGGTCGATGACAGGACGCTGGAAATGACGGATTGCATGGATCTCCTTTCGATTCTTGTGTGATGACGGTCATGCCGCCCGGGGGCCTCGACGCTTGCGCGAGTCAAGGCCTCGGGAGGTCAGCAAACATGGACGAGCACGCGCTCATGCCGGAAGGGTCTGCAGGCCCGCGTGGCGCTATCGCCACCGAGCGCTGCTCTGCGCCGCAGACTCCGGCGATGCTGCAGAGCAGCTTCGCCGGGTGCTGACTTTCCAGCCGCCTCGTGCCGTGCGACCGCACCGTTCACGACCGCAGCGGATGGCTGGTGTGGGTGGCAGGCGAGCCGTCGCGTTGGCATGGGAACACACTATATCTAGTGCTGCGAGCGTTCACAAGCACTACGTATAGTGTGTCGGGTTCGCGACGTCGTTTGCTGCGCTGGATCTGGATGGTCGGCAATCCCGCGCGACGATTGGATCCAAGAGACCTGTGGCGCCCCCAGTCTGGCGCGTCACCTCCATGTGCGGCGCCAAGCCGCATGGATGCTTGGTTCTGCAGCGCGCGGGCGGTCCGCGACCTCAATCGCGCGGGGGTGGCAGTACGGGGAAACGCGATACCGGCCATCCGGTCGCGCGGTGCAGCCGCACCCAGTCGAAGCCCGGCCCGGGATCCTTCTTGCGACCGGGTGCCACGTGTTCGTGGCCGACCACCTCCGACACCGGATGCTGCCGTGCGAGCGCACGCAGCAACTCCGCCAGTCGGTCGTACTGGACGGCTTCGAAGGACTCGCCTTCCAGCCCTTCGAGCTCAATGCCGACCGAATAGTCGTTGCACTCCGGCCGGCCACGCCACATCGATCGGCCGGCGTGCCATGCACGCTCGGTGCTGGCAACAAATTGCAACAACTCGCCGGCCCGTCGCACCACGAAATGGGACGACACCTCGAGTCCGCGGATCTGCTGGAAGTAAGGGTGCGCGCCCCAGTCCAGGGTGTTGGTGAAGAGTCGCTCGATCGCGTCGCTGCCGTACACACCGGGTGGCAGGCTGATCGAATGGATCAGCGCCAGGGTGACCTCGGTATCCGCCGGGCGCGGACCATGGTTCGGCGAATCGATGCGCTGTGCTCCGGACCACCAGCCGTCTCGCCAGTCTGAGCGCGATCTCACGGCACCGGATCACCCAGGCTGCTCGATGGCTCGTCTGCCGCGCCAGCGGCCTGCGCCTCGACCGAGAGGCCATGATCGGCCACCTGCACGCCGAGCCTGGCCATGCGGTAGCGCATCTGCCGCAGAGACAGCCCAAGGCTCGCCCCCGCCGCTGTCCGGTTGCATCGATACCGTTCCAGCGCTCGCACGAGGATGTCGCGTTCGACACCGTCGAGATAGGTCGCCAGATCGTCGGGCAGCGGTGTCACCGCGCTGGTCGGCGTGGGTTCGACCGTGTCGGCCAGCGCTCTCGGTTCGGCCTCTGATTGCAACGCTGTGAGTTCGGCGCGTCCGCCCTCGCCGAAAGCAGACTCAGGCAGGTCGAGATCGGGCACGTCGATGGCTTCGCCGTCCGACAGCGCCACCGCGCGATGCAGCAGGTTCTCCAGTTCGCGCACGTTGCCGCCGAAGGGATAGCGCATCAGGTAGGCGAGCGCCTCCCGAGTGAGGCGCGGCGCCGGGCTCACACCGGCGTCGGTGGCGATGCGCTCGAGCACGCGCTCGCAGATCGCCGGCAGGTCCTCGAGGCGCTCCCGCAAGGCCGGGACCCGGATCTGGATGACGTTGAGCCGGTAATAGAGGTCCTGTCGGAAGCGACCCGCCTGCACGTCGGCCGCCAGGTTCTTGTGGGTCGCGCTGACGATCCGGACATCCAGCGGCAGCTCCTGCGTGGCACCCACCGGCCGCACCGAGCGTTCCTGGATCGAGCGCAGCAGCTTGCTCTGCATGGACAGTGGCAGATCACCGATTTCGTCGAGGAACAGCGTGCCGCCTCGGGCTGCCTGGAAGAAGCCGTCGCGGTCTTCGTTCGCGCCGGTGAAGGCACCCTTGCGGTAGCCGAAGAACTCGGCCTCGAGCAACTGCTCCGGAATTGCGCCGCAGTTCACCGCGATAAAGGGTTGCGCGTGGCGCACGCTCACGTCGTGGATGGCACGCGCCACCAACTCCTTGCCAGTGCCCGACTCGCCTTGCACCAGGACCGGTGCCATGCTGCGCGCGACCTTCTCAACCAGGGCGCGCACGTGGCGCATGGCCATCGAGTTGCCGGCCATGCGTGCCAGCGCGTTGCTGCCTACGTCAGCCTGCGGCAGAGGCGGGGGCGCAACCACGATCGTCGCGGCGCTCGGGCCGGACCGTTCTCGGAGGGCAGTTGGTCGGGCTGCACGGTCGGTCCGCTCGATGCCGAGCGCCCGAGCGCCGAAGCCACCACGCTGCGGAACAGCTTGAGGTCCACCGGCTTGGTGAGGTAGTCGTACGCGCCGGCCTTCAGCGCCTCGACCGCGCTTTCCGCCGAGCCGTAGGCGGTGATCACGATCGTCTTCTCGCGCCGTCCGGCTTCCTCCAGGCGGCGCAGGAGGTCGAGCCCGCTGCCGTCGGGCAGCCGCATGTCGGTGATCACGGCGCTGAAGGTGCGGTCCTCGAGCTGCAGCCAGGCTTCCTCGACGGAGCCGGCGATCTCGATGTCGTAGCCCTCGCGCAGCAGCGTCAGCTCGTAGAGCGTGCGCAGGTCCGGCTCGTCGTCGATGACCAGCAGGCTGAAGTGGGATGCGTTGCTCATGACATCAGGTGAAGCCGGGCGTGGTCTTCGGCCAGCGAAGCGCGCTGCATCGAGACGCTGAACTCGTTGCCGTGACGGGATCCTGCGCCGCGGGCTCGGTATTCGATCGCGGCGCCATAGCGCTCGCACAGCTCCTTGCAAATGTACAGGCCCAGGCCCGTGCCGCGGCTGCGCGTGGAGAAGAAGGGTTCGAAGAGGTAACGCTCGACCTCGGGTGCGATCGGTGGACCGTCGCTGGCCACGCACAGCAGCACCCGGTCCTCGCCGGCGGGTAGCAGTTGTACCTGCACCGCGCCCGGTGCGCGACTGCTGTGGCGCAGCGCGTTGTCGAGCAGGTTCACCAGCACCCGCCGAAGGTGCTCGCCGTCGAACACCACGCCGAGCGGCTCGTCGGGCAACACCACTTGAAGCGGGCTGTCGCCGCCCAGCGGCAGCACTTCGGTACGTGCCCAGTCGCTGCAGATCGCCCCGACCTGTGCTGTTGCATCCAGCTCCATGCCCTGAGCCACGGGCCCTGGCGCCACTTCCATCACGTCGTCGACGATGCGTTTGAGGCGCTCGACGTTGTCGGCCACCATGCGCGTGAGCTGACGTTGCTGCGCGGTGGTGGCGTCCTCCGAGAGCAGCGCGTTGGCCTGCATGATCGCCGACAAGGGATTGCGGATCTCGTGCGCGATGCCGGCCGACACCCGTCCCATGGCGGCGAGCTTTTCCTGGCGAATGCGTGCCTGCACGGCGCGCAGGTCTTCGAGAAACAGCACGCAGTAGTCTTCCGCCCGGCTCGCCCCGCGGCGCTGCGTGAAGCGTCCGCGCACGCGAAGCTGCCGTCCCGGCGCGCCCTCGCCGCGACCGGTCTGCGGCGGGCTGCCAGCGAGCACCACGTCGCGTCCGCTCTCCGGCCAGACACCGTCCGAAAATGCGCGGTCGATGGCCTGCACCAGCGGCGCCCAGCTTTCCACGCCGGTCAGCGCGAAGCTCTCGGCCGCGCTCACGTCCGGCTCGCCGAGCAGCACCCGGGCGGCGGGGTTTGCTGCGCGAACGCGGCCGGCGCGATCCACCACCAGCACGCCGTCCTGCATTTCTTCCAGCACCAGCCGGTTCAGTTGGGCCTGGCGGCGCGCCAGTTCGAGGCTGCCGCGCGCCGTGCGCTCCTCGCGCGCCAGCCGGCCGGCCAACTCGCCCGCCAGCAGCGCCACCGCGAACAACCCGCTGCCCGCCAGGCCGGCCTGCATCAGCAGCAGCGAAGCCGCGCCGGAGGCATCACGTCCGAACCACACGGCCGAGAGCAGCACCAGACTCGCCCCGGCTGCCACGCCGAGCGCCTGCAACCGGGACGTCAGCGCGCCGGCCATCAGCGCAGGTAGCACCATCAGCGCGGCGTAGTTGAGCCCGTTGCCGCTGGCCACCACCTGCAGCGCTGCGAACACCAGCATGTCGACCCCGATGGTCACCAGCCACTGGCTTCGCCGCAGCCGCTGTTCGCTTTCCTGCGCCATCGTCACCCGAGATGGCAGCAGCCAGAGCACGATCGCCGCAAAGGCGTACAGGGAACACAGCGGCAGTGCGAGGTCGTCATGGGGGCGCGAACCGAACCACGTGGCTGCCAGTTCGGTGCCGAGCAGCGCCAGGCTCAAGGCGGCGCGCGCGGCGACGAATGCACGGTAGAGCCGCTGCGTGCCACTCGGACCCACGCTGGCGATGCGCCGCGCCTGACGCGAGATGAAGCGTGAATCGGGCGCGTCACTGGCGCGCCACTCGCCGCGGTCGAAGCGCGAATGGACGGCGTCATCCTCATGACTGTCGTCGGGTCCGATGGCACCGAACCAGGAGTGCTCGCCGGCGTGGACGCCGGGCGTGGCGCGTGCGCTGCGTGGGGCCATCAGGCGCCGTCGTCGTGCGCCTTCAGATGCGCAACACTGCAGTAAAGACCGTCGGCGCCGACCACCGCCTCCGAGCGAGGCAGGTTCAGGCCGCAGGTTGCGCAAGCCACCATCGCCTGAGGTTGCGGGGTCTTGGGGCGGGGCGTGGGGGAACGCGGCTTCGCACGCGGTGAGCGCGAGCGTGCCCACCAGAGCACGGCGAGCACCACCGCCAAGAGCAGCACGTACTTCATGAGTCGAGCTCTGGCCGCATGGCACTCATGCCGTCGTTGTCCGCTCGAGCAGGACCTCGATCACGAAGCGCGATCCCACATAGGCCAGCAGCAGCAGTCCGGTGCCTACATACAGCCACCGCAGGGCCTGGCGTCCGCGCCAACCGAACACTTGCCGACCCACCAGCAGTGCCGCGAACACAGCCCACGCGAGCATCGAGAACACGGTCTTGTGATCCCAGCGCCAGGGGTTCGAGAACCACCATCCGAGGATCAAGGTCACCGACAGCACGACGAAGCCTGCCGCCAAAAAGCGGAAGGTCAGTTTTTCCAGGCCCAGCAAGGGCATGCCGGGGGCAGACGCAGTGCCCTGTCCGCCTCGGCCGCGCATCCTGGTTTCGGCGCGCTGCAGCAGTGCGGCGTGCAGCAGCGCCACGCCGAACAGTCCGTACGAGGCGATGCCCAGCATCCAGTGAATCGGCGCCCACGGGGAGCCAGCCAGGGGTCGCAGCTCCCCCGGGAAGGCCGCTGCCAGCGACACGACCACGGCGCCCATCAGTGCCAGGCTGCGCACGACACCCATCAGCGGCATGAAGCGCGTCTCGATCGCGTACACGGCCAACACCAGCCACAGCGTCACCGAAAGAGTGGGCGCAAAACCGAAGCGCATGCCGGGTTCGGCCTCACCGACGCCGATCGCATGAACGCCGATGGCCATGCCGTGGGCCGCCCATGCAATCCCCAGTGCGGTGGCGACCCAACGGGTCTCGCGCTTCGCAGCGGCTGCGAGGTAGGCCAGCAGGGCGACCGCGCTGCTCGTGAAGAGAGGGACCAGGCCGGCGAGGGACGCACCAGACGATAAACTCATGATCCAAGTGTAGTGGCGCGCTCGCAGCGCGTGCCGATCGTCACCCGGTGGTGACGAGGCCCCACGCCAAGTGCGGGATCGTGCCGCAGACCCCAGCCGAGAACCCCCGATGGCATCCGCCCTCTCCGACCGCCTCAGCCGACTCGTCAAGACGATGCGCGGCCAGTCCCGCATCACCGAAGACAACGTGCAGGACATGCTGCGCGAGGTCCGCATGGCGCTGCTCGAGGCCGACGTGGCGCTGCCTGTGGTGCGTGACTTCATTGCCCGCGTCAAGCTCAAGGCGCTCGGCCAGGAGGTGGTGGGATCGCTGTCGCCGGGGCAGGCGCTGGTCGGCGTGGTGCACAAGGAGCTGGCTGCGACGATGGGCGAGGGCGTGTCCGAGCTGAACCTCGCCACTCAGCCGCCGGCGGTGATCCTGATGGCCGGCCTGCAGGGGGCCGGCAAGACCACTACCACCGCGAAGCTGGCGCGCCACCTGGTCGGTCGCAAGAAGAAGGTGCTGACCGTGTCAGCCGACGTCTACCGGCCCGCCGCCATCGAACAGTTGAAGCTGGTGACGCAGCAGGCCGGAGCCGAATGGTTTGCGTCGGTCGCCAGCGACAAGCCGGTGGACATCGCGCTGGCGGCACTCGACTATGCAAAGAAGCATTTCGTCGACGTGTTGCTGGTCGACACGGCCGGACGCCTGGCGATCGACGAGGCGCTGATGGCCGAGATCCGTGCGCTGCACGCTGCGCTGAATCCGATCGAGACGCTGTTCGTCGTGGATGCGATGCAGGGTCAGGACGCGGTCAACGTGGCCAAGGCCTTCCGCGATGCGCTGCCGCTCACCGGCATCGTGCTGACCAAGCTCGATGGCGATTCGCGCGGCGGCGCTGCGCTCAGCGTGCGACAAGTCACAGGCGCGCCCATCAAGTTCGCCGGGGTGTCGGAAAAGATCGACGGTTTGGAGGTGTTCGACGCCGAGCGCCATGCGGGCCGCGTGCTCGGCATGGGCGACATCCTCGCGCTGGTCGAGCAGGTGCAGCAGAGCGTCGACATCGACGCCGCACAGAAGCTCGCGACCAAGGTCAAGTCCGGGGCCGGCTTCGACCTCGACGACTTCCTCCAGCAGCTCTCGCAGATGCAGAAGATGGGCGGGTTGTCCAGTCTGATGGACAAGCTGCCGAGCCAGATGGCCGGCAAGGCCGCGCAGATCGGCGCGGCCGACATGGACCGCGCCGAACGTGACATGCGTCGCATGCGAGGCATCATCCATTCGATGACGCCGCTCGAGCGCCGCAAGCCGGAGTTGCTCAAGGCCACTCGCAAGCGCCGCATCGCCGCCGGTGCCGGCGTCCAGGTGCAGGAGGTCAACCGACTGCTCAACCAGTTCGAGCAGATGCAGTCGATGATGAAGAAGATGCAGGGTGGCGGCCTGATGAAGATGATGAAACGCATGGGCGGCATGAAGGGCCTACCTCGCTGAGATCGTCAAAGCGTTGACTTTGCCGCGCGAACGCCGGCGGCGTGCCGGGTTCGGCATTGACGCATCCCCATGCGAGCCCGTAGCGTCGGGCGATGACCATGCGAGGAACCCTATGAATCCGATCGCTCTGCTGGGCGTGGGCTTGCTGCTGGCAGTGGGGCTGGGGCTGTGGTGGTGGGTGCGGCGCGGCGACGAGGCCGCTGCCGAGCAGGCCAGCGGCCGTCCGCAGCGCAGCGAGTCCCTCGACACCGTGGCGGGCTGGGTGCCCGAGCCGACGCGCCTGTTGACCCAGGCCGAGCGACGCGCACTGGCGCTCCTCTCGCAGGCCTTGCCGAAGCACACCATCCTGGCGCAAGTTCCGCTGGCTCGCTTCATCCGGGTGCCGACGCGCAACTCCTACACCGAGTGGATGCGGCGGGTGGGCCAGGTCTGCGCGGATCTGCTGGTATGCGACGCTGCGTCGCAGGTGGTGGCGGTGGTCGAGCTGCGCCGGCCCCCGGGTCAGGACAGCGAGCGCACCCGCAAGCGCCATGCGCGCATGGACCGTGTGTTGCAGAAGGCCGGCATCCGCGTCGTCGTGTGGAACGAGGAAGCGCTGCCTCATGTCGAGGCGGTGCGGGATCAGATCCTGCCGACTGCGCCGATGGCGGTGCCGTCAACGCCGGTGGGACCTCGCACCGCCACGGTCGCGGTGACAGCGGCGAAGGCCGCATCGACAGCGCCTGTGATGACCGCTATGGATTTCACCGACACAGAGCCTGAACCGGACCAGATCATCGAACTGCGCGACCCGCCTGCATCGACCTGGTTCGACAACCTCGATTCGGCGCTGGCGCCGCTCGAGCCACAGCGCCGCTGACCCGGAGCGCTCAGCCGAGCAGCGCCTCGGCGAATTCCCGGGCGCTGAACGTCTCGAGATCCTCGAGCTTCTCGCCAACCCCGATGAAGTAGACCGAGACCGGTCGCGCGGCCTGGCGCTCGCGGGCCCAGAGCGCAATGGCCGCGAGTACGCCGCCCTTGGCCGTTCCGTCCAGCTTGGTGATGATGAGTCCCGTGAGACCGAGCGCGGCATCGAAGGCCTGCACCTGCGTGAGCGCGTTCTGGCCGGTATTGCCGTCTACCACCAGCAACACCTCGTGCGGCGCGCCTTCCAGCGCCTTGCCGAGCGTGCGGTGCAGTTTCTTCAGTTCCTCCATGAGGTGCAGTTGCGTCGGCAGCCGCCCGGCGGTGTCTGCAATCACCACCTCGCAGCCGCGCGCCTGTGCAGCGCGAACCGCATCGAAACACACCGCCGACGGGTCGCCACCGGCCTGGCTGACGATCTCCACCTCGTGGCGTGACCCGCCCGTCTTCGCATCGGCGCGCTCGGCCCAGACCAGCAGTTGCTCTCGCGCCGCAGCGCGAAAGGTGTCGCCGGCGGCCAGCAGCACCTTGACGCCGCCGTCCGCGAGGTGGCGCGTGAGCTTGCCGATGCTGGTGGTCTTGCCAGCGCCGTTGACGCCAACGACCATGATGACCGTCGGCTGGGCATCACCGATCCGCAACGGCTGTTCCAGCGGCGCCAGCAGATCGGTCAATGCATCTGCGAGCAGAGCCTTCACGGCGGCCGGGTCCGTGGCCTTGTGGTCCTTCACGCGACGTTTCAGGTCGTCGAGCAGGAACGCGGTGGCTCGAACGCCGGCATCGGCCATCAGCAGGGCGGATTCGAGCTCCTCGTACAGGGCCTCGTCGATGCGGGTGCCGGTGAACACCTGCGCCAGACCGGAGCCGGTGCGCTGCAGGCCGCTCTTGAGCCGAGACAGCCACGAGCCGCGCCCGGCAGGGGCAGGCGTCTCTCTGCTGGAGTCCGCTGCGGTCTCTGCCGGCAGGTCCGCCCTGATCGGTCCGGATGCCGCAGTTGGCGCCGCGGGAGCCTTCTTTCTGAAGAGACTGAACATGAGTGCGAAGTTCTAGGGTCGGCGAACAGCGGGCAGGGTGCCCGCGAGACGGGTTGCAGTACTACGCGGCTGCGCCACGCTGTGCCAGGTCGAGCAAGCAGTCGAACGCGTGATTCGCGAGCGACGTGCGTGGCGTGAGGGTACTTCGCATCAGCCACAACCGAGGTCGGGCCTGCGGTGGCACCTGCGCCAGTGTGGCGCTTCGACCGCGGGCGATGGACTGCGCAACGAGCACCCGCGAGAGCCAGCCGATTCCGAGTTCGTGCTCCACGGCCTCGAGCAGCAGCCGCTCGTCCTGGATGGTCGCAGCGCGGCGGATGCGCAGTGTCTTGTAGGCCGGCGCGGCGAGCAAGCCGCCCCATTGCGGCTCCGACTCCAGGAAGAGCAACGGTGCCTTCTCCAACAGCTTGGGCAGTTGCGTGTCGCCCAGGCGCAAGGCCATCTGCGGGCCGCAGACGGCGATGGCCTCGTCCTCGAGCAGCGCCACGCACTCGACATCGCTCTGGTGCAGCGGCCGGCGCGAGACGATCAGATCGACATCGATCCGGTCGATCCCCGTCATTTCGGCCTCCGACATCATCCACACCTCGAGCGCCGGAAACCGGGCACGCAGCGTCGCCAGCCGCGGGACCAGCCATCCGTGGGCGAAGTCATTCGGGCAGGCCAGCAGCAGCGAGGATTTGTTGCGATAAGGCGCGATGCGATCGAAGCCGGCGGCCAGCCGGGCGAGCGTTTCGCGGGTGGTGCCCAGCAGCAGTTCGCCGGCACCCGTCAGGCGCACGCCGCGCCCTTCTCGCAGGAACAGCCGCTGGCCGACGAAGGCCTCCAGCTTGAGCACCCGCTGGCTTACCGCCGATTGGGTGAGCGCCAGTTCCTCGGCGGCGCGCGACACGCTGCCCAGTCGGGCGGTGGCCTCGAAGGCCACGAGGCTGCGGAAAGGGATCTCGGCACTTGCCATCCCTCGATGGTATTAATAAATCTCACGCGTCGGCTCGCGGCCCTAATGCCCGGCAGCCGGCCCCAGTGGGACGATCCCATCATCAACCACTTGGACCGATTCCCATGAGCCAGACCACCGTTCACGGCGACAGTGCCATCCACCGTCAGTCACTGCGCGGCCACGAGACCGAGAACACCTACGGCGGTGTGCTGTCCTTCATGCGGCGCCGCTACACCCGCGACCTGGCGGGTGTCGACGTGGCCGTGACCGGCGTGCCGCTCGATCTGGCCACGACCTACCGGCCTGGCGCGCGGCTCGGTCCGTCTGCCATCCGCGCGGCCACGGCCCAGCTCAACGAGAAACTCTACCCCTGGGGTTTCGGCCCCTGCGAGCGGCTCTCGGTGATCGATTACGGTGATTGCTGGCTCGACCATCACCGCCCATCGACGATCGTGCCTTCGATCGAGGCCCATGCCCGAAAGATCATCGAGCACGACACCACGATGCTGACGCTCGGTGGCGACCACTTCATCACCTATCCGCTGCTGCGGGCGCATGCCGAGCGCCATGGCGCGCCGCTGGCACTGATCCACTTCGACGCGCACAGCGACACCTGGCCCGACGAGGGGCCCGACACGCTGAATCACGGCACGATGTTCTACCGCGCCGTGAAGGAGGGGCTGATCGACGTGAAGCATTCGGTCCAGATCGGCATCCGCACCTGGAACGAGGACTTCATGGGGCTCGAGGTGCTCGGCGCCGACTGGGTCCATGGGCGCGGCACCCAGGCCGTGGCCGAGCGTGTGCTCGCGATCGTCGGCGACCGGCCCGCCTACCTGACCTTCGACATCGACTGCCTGGACCCCGCGTTCGCACCCGGCACCGGTACGCCGGTCCCCGGCGGCCTGTCGACGGCCCAGGCGCAGGACATCCTGCGCCGGCTCGTGCCAGCCCGGCTGGTCGGCATGGATGTGGTCGAGGTCGCGCCGGCCTACGACCATGCCGACATCACCGCACTGGCGGGTGCCCACATCGCCGCGGAGATGCTCTGCGTGCTGAGTCAGCGCCGCGTCTGAGTCCCCAAGGAGAACCGCACCATGCAACACCGTATCGCTCGCACCCTCGCATCCGTGGCCCTCGTCCTCGCGTCGTTTGGCGTCGTGGCCCAGGAAGAGAAGGTTCTCAACATCTACAACTGGGCCGAGTACATCGGCGAGGACACGGTGCGGGACTTTGAGCGAGAAACCGGTATCCGGGTGCGCTACGACAACTTCGACTCGAACGAGGTGCTGCTGGTCAAGATGATCGCGGGCCGCACCGGCTACGACATCATCGTGCCGTCGTCGGACTTCGGCCGGCTGATGATCGATGGTGGGCTGGTCCGTCCGCTCGACCGAAGCAGGCTGCCGCACTGGGGCAACCTGAGCCCGACGGTGATGCAGCGGATGAGCCGGCTCGACCCGGGGAACCAGTACATGGTGCCGTGGCTGGGCGGGTCAGTCAGCGTGGGCTACAACGTCGACAAGGTGCGCGCCGCGCTCGGGGGTGAACCGCTGCCGGCCAATCCTTTCGAGCTGGTGTTCAATCCAAAGTACACCAGCCGCCTCAAGAGCTGCGGCATCTCGCTGCTCGACAGCGCGAGCGATGTGCTGCCCTCGGCGCTGATCTATCTGGGCCGTCCCGCGTTCAGCAATACCCTGGGCGACTACAACGCCGCCGCCGAGATGCTGCAGAAGGTGCGAGCCGACATCACGCTGTTCAGCTACAACGGCTACATCGCCGACCTGGCTTCGGGCCAGATCTGCGTGGCGCTCGGCTACAGCGGCGACTTCAACAATGCGGCACGGAAGGCTCAGGCCGCGGGCAAGGGCGTGCGGATCGAGGCGCCGCTGCCCCCGGCAGGCGTGCAATTCGGTTTCGAGTCGATGATGATCCCCGCCGACGCGCCGCATCCCGAGAATGCGCACAAGTGGATCGACTACATCATGCGTCCCGAGGTGCAGGCAGCGATCACCAACAAGGTGATGTTCACCAGTCCGAACGCGGCGGCGCGCCCACTGATCCGGCCCGAGGTGCTCGCCAACGCGCTGGCGTTTCCACCCGAGGACTACCTGGCCACCAAGGCGCAGTTCTACGAAGTGAGACGCAGCGACACCCGTCGATTGATGACGCGGCTGTTCACAAAGTTCAAGTCAGGCTTGTAGCAGCGGGCGGCGAGTCGATCCCCAGTCTCCAGGCTTGGCTGGCAGGTATGTCGGGCTTCTAATGTCACGACCCCAGTTCCACGGAGTTCGTCATGGCCAGCATCCGCCTCAGCCCCGACCTGCGAGACGAGTACGTTCATCTCTTCAACACCTGTGATGTGCGGCCCGAGCGTGCGGCGGAGGTCGAGGCCGTCATGCAGCGCGTGCTGTCCCAGCAAGCTCGCTACCGTGCGGCCGAGTCCCGCAGTGGCGTGCCCTGGTACTTCGTCGCGGCGGTGCACCAGATGGAGTCCAGCGGCCGCTTCGACCGCCACCTCCACAACGGCGACCCGCTCACCGCGCGCACCCGCCAAGTCCCCGCGGGCCGTCCACTGAAGGGCAACCCCCCCTTCAGCTGGGAGGTGAGCGCAGCCGATGCGCTGGCGATGCACCGGCTTTCGGCCGCGACCGACTGGAGCCTGGGCAGCCTGCTGTACGAGTTGGAGCGCTACAACGGCTTCGGCTACCGGCGCTACCACCCCGAGGTGCTGTCGCCCTATCTGTGGAGTTACTCCGACCACTATGAGTCGGGCAAGTACGTGGCCGACGGGCGCTGGTCCGACACCGCCCGATCGGCCCAGTGCGGTGCCGCGACCCTGCTACGCCGGCTGGTCGAGCGCGGCCATGTGGCATTCGTCGACCAGCCGTCGCCGGCGCCCGACGCCGCACCGCTGGTGGTGGCCTATGCCCGGCGTCGGCCGACCGCTGCGACGACGGTCGAGCAGGGCATGCGACTGCAGCGCTGGCTCAATACCTTTCCGGGAATCTTCGTGAAAGTCGATGGCTGGCCCGGCGAGAAGACCTCCGATGCCTACCGGCAAGTCACAGGCCAGTTGCTGCCGGGTGATCCGCGCGCTTGACGCATGGCCAGCCCTGGAGGCTGGAAAGCGCTGAATAGAATCCGTCGCTTGAAAGCACTTACCTCGGCCGCGCGCGGCGCAGACAGCCGCCCACCGGGCGAAGTGAGAGTGATCGGCGGCGTCTGGAAGCGTAGCAAGCTGCCGGTGCCGGCGCGCGACGGCCTGCGGCCCACGCCCGACCGAGTGCGCGAGACGCTGTTCAACTGGCTGGGGCAGGACCTTCGTGGCTGGCGCTGCCTGGACGCCTTCGCGGGCTGCGGCGCGCTGGGCTTCGAGGCGGCGTCCCGCGGAGCACGCGCGGTACTGATGATCGAGCGCGATCCGGCCCTCGTAGCCAGTCTGAGAGCCGTGCAGGTACGGCTCGGGGCGAGCATGGTGAGGATCGAGTGCGCCGACGCGCTGGCCTGGATGGCAAGACACACGGGCGAGTCCTTCGACCTGGTGCTGCTCGACCCGCCATTTGCTGCCGGGCTGCACGAGAGCGCGTTGAGCGCGGCCAAGCCCTTGTTGGCGCCCGCAGGCAGCCTGTACCTGGAGTCCGACCGGCCCCTGGAGCCCTCGGCTGTGGAGGCGATCGGGCTGCATCTCCACCGCCACAGCCGAGCTGGCCGCGTGCATGCGCACCTGTTGCGCGCGGCGGCCACACCGGGCGAGACCCCTTAAACTCCGTCGCCACCCCTGCTGAGAGGAAGCGACGTGACTGCCGACGCCCGTCTGATCGCCGTCTACCCCGGCACCTTCGACCCGATGACGCTCGGGCACCAGGACCTGATGCGTCGCGCCAGCCGGCTGTTCCCGCGGCTGATCCTGGCGATCGCGGCGGGTCATCACAAGCGCACCATGTTCAGCATCGCCGAGCGGCTGGAGATCGCGACCGAGCTGGCCGCGCCCTATCCCAACGTCGACGTCATCGCGTTCCGTGGGCTGCTGCGGGATTTCGTGGTCGAGAACGGCGGCAAGGTCGTCGTGCGCGGGCTGCGCGCGGTGAGCGATTTCGAGTACGAGTTCCAGATGGCCGGCATGAACCGCCAGCTGATGCCCGACGTCGAGACCGTGTTCCTGACGCCCAGCGACCAGTACCAGTTCATCAGCGGCACTTTCGTGCGGGAGATTGCCAGCCTCGGCGGTGATGTCTCCAAGTTCGTGGCACCCTCCGTGCTCAAGCGATTGCACGAACGGGTGACCCAGAGCACATGAACGCGATACACGGGCTGCGCTGTCTGCTCCATCCCGCCATCGGTCTCCGCTGGAGTCGCTGATGGCCTTGCTGATCACCGACGAATGCATCAACTGCGACGTCTGCGAACCCGAGTGCCCGAACCAGGCGATCTCGCTCGGACCGGAGATCTACGTCATCGACCCGGCTCGCTGCACCGAGTGCGTGGGGCATTTCGATGAGCCGCAGTGCGTTCAGGTCTGCCCGGTGGCATGCATCCCCAAGGATCCCGCGCATCCGGAGTCGCACGAGACGCTCTGGGGCAAGTTCCAGCGGCTGCAGCAAGCGGCGAGTTCGTCCTGACCGCCGTCGCCCGCCCGTCAAGACCTCCGAGCTACTGAGTTGCTCAGGGCGCCCGGCGGGCCGTGCGTGACGACCGCGCACGGTCGCTTCCCTTGGCGGCGGACGTCTTGCCGGCCTTGGCGCGAACCTGGAATCCCTGACGGCGAGACAACGTTTCCCGCGAGGCAGGCTGCGAATCGGCTGGTCCCGACGGCCTGCCGCCGATCGAAATGACCGTCGGCGGGCGCAGCGCAGCCTCGGCCATCAGGCGGTCGCGCTCCATCGAATCGGCGAGGCGGGCCGTGCGCTCGGCAGCGGCGGCGCCTTGCGCACGCTCGTCCGGGCTGCGTGCATCACGGGCGTCCAGGACCCGCCCTTCAGGGCACGGCGTGTGGGAGTAGCTTCGGCCTTCGGCGCCGCAACGGTAGACCGTCTGCGCCGCGCCGATGCACGGGAGCCAAGTCAGCGCTACCAGTGCGGCCCGTCGAAGCATCACACGTCTCCCGGCCGCCGCTGGATCGGCGTTGCGGCGGTGTCTCCGGCGTCGCGGCCGAGCTCCGCGGGCCGTGGCGGCTTCGGCCGAGGAGGCTTGCTGGTGTGGATGAGTGCGGTGGCCTTGGCCATCTCGCCGGCGCGCAGCGCAGCGAGTGCCGGCAGCGATCGCGCGATCGCTGACTCGATTGCCTCCCGATTCTCGGCGACGGGCCGCCCGAGCACATAGTTCGCAACCTCGGTCTTGACTCCGGGGTGTCCGATGCCCAGCCGCAGGCGCCAGTAGTCCGCGGAGCCGAGCTGGGCGTGGATGTCCCGTAGGCCGTTGTGCCCGGCGTGCCCACCGCCGAACTTGAGCTTGACCTCACCCGGGGGCAGATCGAGCTCGTCGTGCGCGACCAGGATGTCCTGCGGTTCGATCTTGAAGAACCGCGCCAGCGCCGCGACGGACTTGCCCGACAGGTTCATGTAGGTCTGTGGCTCCAGCAGCCACAGCGGGCCATCTGCTCCGTTCACGCGTGCAACGAGGCCGTGGTATCCGCGGTCTGCCACCAGTGAGGTCTTCAGCTGGCGCGCCACGGCGTCGACCCACCAGAAGCCTGCGTTGTGCCGTGTGGCCGCGTAGTCCGGACCTGGGTTGCCCAGACCCACCATCAACTTGATCATGGGCTGGATTATCGTGAGCCGGACATGAAAGAGCCCCGCCGAAGCGGGGCCCTCGCAGGTGGGTCTTGCATGCCGCGATGCCGGCCCTCGTCTGCTCCACGGAGGCCACGCCGTTGCATGGCCTGCCTCTGAGGGTCGACTATTTCTTGTTCTGCTTCTCGGTCTTCTTGGCCTTCACCGGAGCGGCCTTGACGATCGGTGCCGCCACGACCTCGGGCTGCACCTCTTCCGCGGCGGGGTTCACGACCGTGGCGATCACCGGGTTCTTCCTGCCGCGCAGCACCACCTTGACGTCGGCACCGAGATTCAGGTCGTCGACGTGCAGCGACTGGCCCTTGCTCATGTTGCCCAGATCGACGGTCAGGTACTCGGGCAGCTTGGAGGCCAGGCACTCAATCTCCAATTCCGTGGCCACGTGGGACACAAGGCACTTGTCGGTCTTGACCGCCGGAGAGGTTTCCTCGTTGATGAAGTGCAGCGGCACCTTCTTCTGCACCCGGGTGGTCGCGTCGACACGCTGGAAGTCGACGTGCATCACGATCGGCTTGAAGGCATGCATCTGGACATCGCGCAAGAGCACCTGCTGGCTCTTTCCGGCGAGTTCCATCTCGAGCAGTGAGGAGTGGAAGTTCTCCTTCTTCAGCGCGTGGAACAGGGCGTTGTGGTCGAGTTCGACCATCACCGGATCACCAGCGCCGTAGACGATGCCCGGTACCTTGCCGGCGTGGCGCAGGCGGCGGCTCGCTCCGGTCCCCTGCAGCTCGCGCGGATATGCGACGAATTTCATTGTGTTTCTCCGTTGAGGAAGGCGCCCGCGACCAGGTGCCTCATGAATGCCTGCACGCCCCATGCGCGCAGGCCGTGAACCGGCTCAGAAGTTGTTGTTCTGCTCCGAGAAAAGTGAGGTTACCGATTCGCCGTCGGAAATCCGGCGGATCGTTTCCGCGAACAGGAATGCCACCGACAGTTGCCGGATCTTGGGCGTGCTCTTGGCGCTGTCGCCCAGCGGTATCGTATTGGTGATGATGATTTCGTCCAGGTGCGATGCCTTCAGCCGCTCGATCGCCGGCCCGGAGAACACCGGATGCGTGCAGTAGGCATAGACCTTCCTGGCGCCGCGCTCCTTGAGCACCTCGGCCGCCTTCACCAGCGTGCCAGCGGTGTCGATCATGTCGTCCATGATGACGCAGTTGCGGCCTTCGATCTCGCCGATCACGTGCATCACCTCGGCCACGTTGTGAGCCGGGCGCCGCTTGTCGATGATCGCGAGGTCACACTCGAGCTGCTTGGCCAGTGCGCGGGCGCGCACCACGCCGCCGACGTCGGGCGAGACGACGATCAGATCGTCGTACTGCTTGCCCTTCAAGTCGGCCAGCAGAACCGGCGAGGCATAGATGTTGTCGACCGGGATGTCGAAGAAGCCCTGGATCTGATCGGCATGCAGGTCCATGGTCAGCAGCCGGCTGACGCCGACCGCCTCCAGCATGTTGGCGACCACCTTGGCCGAGATCGGCACCCGCATGGAGCGCGGTCGGCGATCCATCCGTGCATATCCAAAATAGGGAATCACTGCGGTGATGCGTCCGGCCGAGGCGCGCTTGAGCGCATCGACCATGATGAGCAGCTCCATCAGGCTTTCGTTGGCCGGCGCGCAGGTGGGTTGCACGACGAATACGTCTCGTGCGCGCACGTTCTGCTGGATCTCGACCGTGACCTCGCCGTCCGAGAATCGACCGACGTCCGCACGCCCGAGCTCGATCCCCAGCAGGTGGGCGATTTCCTGGGCCAGCGCCGGATTGGCGTTGCCGGTGAATAGCACGGTGTTCGAGAGCATCACGCGTCCGTGGCGATCGGGGCGGGCCCCGGGTCTTCAAGCGACATGGCGCCCCATTCGGGCGCCATGCAAGGTGGCGATTTGGCAGGGGAGGAAGGACTCGAACCCTCGCATGTCGGAATCAAAATCCGATGCCTTGACCAACTTGGCGACTCCCCTACACAGGATGCCTCCCGGCTTGCGTCGGGAGCCAACCTCGAACAGCTCGGCCTGCGTCGCAGCAACAACCCGATCGGTCAGTGGTCCCAACCGGCCAGCGGATGCTGCGACAAGCCCCGGCAGGTCCGACCCACCCAGGCCTCGGGGAGCGATATCGACTCCACTGTGGCGCCTGGCGGCCTGTCAACGGCACCGGCATCTGCAAACACCGCGCTGCCTGAACCCGACATCCGGCTTGCACCGAAGCGGATCTTGAGCATCGCCAGGGCTTCGCTCACCTCGCTGCTGTAGCCCTCGGCGGGCACTTGCAGGTCGTTGCGGCCGAACCCTTGGGGGTCTGCAAGAAAGTCGGAGAGTGTAGCAGGCGGCGTGTTCCTGGGGAGGTCGGCGCTGCCGAAGATGAGTGCCGTCGGCACGGCGATCCGCGGCTTGACCACCGCCCACCAGCGCGGTCTCAACGAGATCGGCGTCAACTGCTCGCCGACGCCCTCGACCCAGGCATTGCCGCCGCATAGAAAGAAGGGCACGTCGGCGCCCAGACGCAGCGCCAGGACGAGCAAACGCTCGCGCGGCCAGTGCAGTCCCCACAACCTGTTCAGCGCCAGCAACGTGCTGGCGGCGTCGGAACTCCCGCCGCCCAGCCCCGCCCCCCAGGGCACGCGCTTGTCGATCGAGACGTCGGCGCCGAAGGCGCAGCCGCTCTCGGCTTGCAGCAGGCGCGCGGCACGCAGGCAGAGATCGTCGGCCGGCAGCGGTGCACCGAGATCGTGCCGTGCCAGCCGACCGTCATGGCGGCGTTCGAAGTGCAGCGTGTCGCACCAGTCGATCAAGGCGAACACCGACTGCAGCAGGTGGTAGCCGTCCTCACGGCGTCCCAGCACGTGCAGGAACAGGTTCAGCTTGGCCGGCGCCGGTACATCGAACAAGGCCGCCAGCGTCATTGCACGGTGTCCAGCAGCAGGGCCCCTTCGGGCGCAAGCGCCGGCCGGTCCTGCGCGTCGCCCGAGGCGTCGAGTTTCACTCGGATCGTCACCACGGGCGGTGCCGATCGCTGGGCCATCAGCCGTCCCTGATCACGGCGGGACAAATCAACGAGCCAACCGAGTTGCTCGAACCCTCCGGGCTGTTCCTGACTCGGCGCCGAGGGCCACGGCCTGCCCTGCAACCAGTCGAACATGGCAGCCAGAGGTACGACCTCTCCGAGGATTCCGCGGGAGAGGCCGTCCAGATCGGCGTAGACGCGATCACCGTCGCTCGCGCTCAGCCGCACCTCTTGGGCAGACCACTCGGCTTTCGCCGCCTGTGTTCCCAGCGGTGTGGTCAGGAGCAGCCGGCCGTGTGCTGCCGAGCCGGAAAGCTGAAAGCCGGCAGTGAATGATCGCTCCGAATCGTTGGCGACCTGCACAGACAGCCTGCCCTCGAAGCGGTCTCCACCCTCCAGCGGTTGGGCGACATGCGCGCAACCCATCAGGACGCCGCAGAGCGACGCGGCGGCGCAGAGGCGCCCACCCGTCACAGATCGACCTTGAACCGGGTCAGTGTGCTCTTCAACGTGTCGTTGCCGGCGTCGCGTGCGCGCGCCTCGGCCCACACCCGTCGCGCCTCGTCGCGCTTGCCCATGACCCACAACACCTCGCCCAGATGGGCGGCGATCTCCGTATCAGGCCGGGACCGGTAGGCCTGCGTGAGCCATTTCAGGGCCGCTTCCAGGTTACCGAGCCGGTACTCGACCCAGCCCAGGCTGTCGATCAGGAACGGGTCCCCCGGGGTCATCTCCAGCGCACGCTCGATCAGCTGCTTGGCCTCGACCAACCGTTCGTTGCGGTCGGCCAGCGTATAGCCTAGCGCGTTGAACGCCGCCGGATGATCGGGACGCAATGCGATCACGCGGCGCAGCAGCTGTTCCATCTCCTGGAAGCGGTCCAGCTTCTCGGCCATCATGGCCTGCTCGTAAAGCAGGTCGGTGTCGTCGCGAAATCGCTGGTTGGCATCGTTCAAGACGCTGTAGGCGGGTGCCCATTGCTTCTGGTCGCGCAGCAGCTGGGCTTCTGCGAGCAGCTTGCCACGCGCCTCCTCGGGGCTGCGTTCGGGAAGCTGGCGCAGCAGCGCACGCGCCTGCTCGAGCTGTCCCTGCTGGGCCAGCAGCGATGCTCGACGGCTTTGGACCAGCAGTGCCTGGGAGGCGTCGACCTTGGCCAGCCACATCTCGGCGTCCTTGAAGTCGCGCCGCTGCTCGGCGGCCTGGGCCAGCATGAGATACGCCTGGCTGCGCTGCTGCGCGGGCGTCGCGGCCTCGTCGTCGGCGTTGGCCTCGCGGCCTGTGGCCTCTTCCCGATCGGCGCGGGCGAGGTACTCCCGCAGCGTTGCGTCAGCGTCGATCGGGCGTTTGAGCTCCAGGTAGAGGGCGCCGAGGGTGAGCCATGCATCGATGAACTCCGGCGCGTCGCGGGTCACGGCTTCGAGCTGCGGCGCGGCCTCGGCGTAGCGTTGCGCGATGGCAAGCGAGCGGGCGTAAACGAGCCGCACCGCGCTGCGCGGTACGGCAGCGGCTGGCGGCTCGGCAGCGAAGAAGGTCTTGACCAAAGACTCAGCCTGCGGCTCCACGCGGATCAGCTCGATCGCCAGGAGCGCCACCTGCTCGGAGTTCGGGGCCAGCGCCGACGCGCGCCGTGCGGCATCAAGCGCCCTTGGTGTGTCCCCCGCGGCTTGCCGCGCACGGGCCAGCGTGACCCAGGCCGCGACCGCCGTCGCGACGGGTTCGTCCTTGGTGGGTTCCGTGTAGGGCGCGAGCACCTGTTCCAGCACGGCGGCCACAGCCTTGCGGTCGGTCGTGCGCGCGAAGTAACCCGTCAGCGACGAGATGGCCGAGGCGCGCTCGGCCGCCGGCACCAGCGCCAGGGTTGTCTTCAGTGGTCCGGGTACCTCGGAGAGCCGGTTCAGCGCCACCAACAACTGCACCTCGTAGCGGTGCGCTTCGCTGGACTTCGGTACCGCGATGCGCCAAGCCCGCGTGGCCTCTAGCGCCTGGTCGCCGGCCTTGGCCTGCAAGGCCACTTCGGTGGCGCGCCGGAACAGGCGCTCGTCGCGGGTCTTGCGGGCGGCATCGAGCAAGATTTGGTACGCGTTGCCGGCCTCCCCCTCGTTGAGCTCGAGCTCGCCGATCAGCAACTGGTAGAAGAGCGGTGCATCGAGCGACGAGTTGCGGACGGTTGTGTCCTGCACCGGCGCCTCGGTTGGCTGGGCGGCCAAGCATAGGTGGCTGCCGAGGGCCAGAGCCAGGACAGCGAGACGGGGAACGGGCATCAACGACTCCAAAAGCGCTTTCGATTCTATGCAGGGCCGATAATTCCCCGATGCCCGAGTTGCCAGAGGTGGAAGTCACGCGTCTGAGCCTGCTCGAACGGCTTCCAGGGGCGGTGATCACCGGGCTGCGGCTGGGAAAACCGCTGCGCTGGCCGCTGGGCTGTGAGCCTGGCGATCTCGTGGGTCGGTGCGTAAGTGATATCACGCGGCGCGGCAAGTATCTCTGGCTTTCACTCGGTGGTGCCCAGGCGGGGGGCGGCCTGCTGGTGCACCTGGGCATGTCGGGCTCGCTGAACTTCGCACCGGCAGGGCAGGCCGCGATGCCACCCGGTCCGTGGGATCACTTCGATCTGCACACCAGCCGCGGGCTGCTGCGGCTCACCGACCCACGGCGCTTCGGCGCGGTGGTGTGGTCTGCGGACCCGCACCTGGGTGCCGCAGGCCGCTTGTTGGCCGGGCTGGGGGTCGAACCCTTCGACTCGGGCTTCACCGCTGCCCTGCTGCACGACGGTTTGCGCCGTCGCCGCGTGGCGATCAAGCAGGCCTTGCTGGCCGGCGACATCGTCGTCGGTGTGGGCAACATCTATGCGTCGGAGGCCTTGTTTCTTGCCGGCATCGATCCGCGCACCCGCAGTCTGCGCGTGAGTCTGGCGCGCTGCCAGCGCTTGGCGGATGCAGTGCGGCAGGTGCTCGCGCGCGCCGTGATGCTTGGTGGCTCGACGCTGCGCGATTTTCGTGACGCGCACGGCGTCGGCGGCGCCTTCCAGCTTGAAGCTCGTGTCTATGGTCGCGAGCGGCAGCCTTGCGCTCAGTGCGGGCAGCCGGTGCGGCGCATCGTGCAGGGGCAGCGCTCGACCTACTTCTGCCCGCACTGCCAGCGACGCTGACCGGATACAACTGCTCACGCCTGCAGGTGGCATCTTGTCGCGCCGGCGCTGCGTGTGTCTGCTGTGCGAGGAATCGCTGCGCTACCATGAGCTTCACCTTGTGGTGGGCCTCCTCGCTGCGCATGTCCGAGTCGTTTGCAAGTCATATCGATGCCCATGGTGGCTGGCGCAGCGCTCTAGAGCGCCGTGTGCGCGAACTGACCCGCTTTCTGCGCGAACACGAGTTGCTCGACATCCCGGCCGCAGATCTGCTGGAGTCGTTGCGCCAGAGGCTGGCGGGCGAAAAGATGGTGGTGGCTTTCGTGGCCGAGTTTTCGCGCGGCAAATCCGAGCTCATCAACGCAATCTTCTTCGCCGATACCGGCCGACGCATCCTCCCTGCCACACCCGGCCGCACGACGATGTGCCCGGTCGAACTGGGCTACGACGCCGACGAGCCGGTGGGCCTGTCGCTGTTGCCGATCGACACGAGGCTGCAGACGGTCTCGCTCGCTGAATGGCGCCGCCAGCCGAAGGCCTGGTCGCACACGCCCCTCGATCTGGCAGATACGGAAGGCCTCGCCCAGGCTCTGACACAGGTGATGCAGACGCAACCGGTCGGCGTCGCGATGGCTCGACAGCTGGGCTTCTGGGACGACGCACCGGGAGCCGACAACCCGCCGACCACCGCCGAAGGTCAGGTCGAGGTGCCCGCATGGCGACACG
>JFJP01021676.1_pt1 | contig 25485 bp, 25 predicted proteins | sample 431651 | NCBI WGS metagenome assembly JFJP01 (sample SAMN02602958, study PRJNA72255) | Microbial mat metagenome, whole genome shotgun sequencing project. | biome: fresh water; feature: sink hole; material: water; isolation source: purple microbial (photo- and chemosynthetic) mats found in...
CTGAAAATTGCAGTTACAGCAATTTTGAATAGGGATTATCGTTTACTGTCTGTTGATCAAATTCGAAAATGCAATTTTTAGAGGTTCCCATCATTATTTCTGCTGTAAAAAAATGAGTTTCCACAGGAAAAGTTTCAGTTATTGCTGGAGAATTGTCAGTTTCTCCTATGAGAATCTCAGTTTCTGCAGGCGATGAGGTGAGTTTTTCCAACGGGAATCTCAGTTTTTCCTATGAGAATCTCAGTTTCTGCTGGTAATGGAGTGAGTTTCTGCGAGTGAATAGTGAGTTTCTGCAGCTGTTTCTATTTCGTACTGGGAGAAGTTCTATTTTAGCAGGGAATATTTCAATTTTACCGTGTGAGGGATTCGTATGAGTGACACAAAATTTCTAGGAGCTTTTCGCGCACCGTTTTTTATCTGGTTCTTGGTTCGGAAAATTAAGAAAATTCCCAACTGCATCGTTCATGAACCGATTGTCGATTACGCCAATACCTTTGACGTTACCTATGATTTTGAAGTTGATGGGTGGCGGTTTCGGATCGAACGAGAGTATAGCGATTGCAAGCTCTATGTGAAAGGGCGGAATGCTCCGGCTGAGGTGACCGAACGGGTGAAAGCGATTTTCGTTAAGCGATAAATCGAAAACTGTAGCACGATTCACGGGGGTTTTCATGTTTCATTCAAGGAGTTTTCGATGAAAGTTGATGTGGCGGTTCAAAATTTCAAAAAGCCTGAGTTGCTTCTGTACACCCTGGCAACTCTTCACGCTCAATGCCGCGATCTCATTGATACGGTCTACATCAACGACGACCTTTCCGGCGAAGAGTTTTTGACGGTACTTCGGTCTGATCGAGTAAAAGAGCTTCTTTTTCCGTGGAACATCGCAATTCGCGTCAATACTCAGCGCAACGGCTGGTGGTCGAATATTGTTTCCGGGTATCGACCGCAGTATCTTACGCCATTTCACTATGTAAAACGGTACCTGCTCAGTTTGTGGCGTTCCGGCCACGGCACGTCTCAGCGCGAAGATATTCGCTACCAGTGGGCACTCGATTCGACCGATAAGAAATATCTCTTTGTGATTCACGACGATGTTGAGTTTCATGACAATATTCTGGCACTGTACATTTTGACGATTGAATCGCTGAAAAAGCCGGCAATCGTGGGCGATCTCGGTCAGTGTTGGCGGTGTACTTATCAACAGGATGGCTGTTCTTCGGATATAATTATGAGCGGAAAACGTCCATCGCCAATTTGGCCGGATACGCAGAGAAATCCCGGTGATACTCAGTGGGCATGTCGAGTCAATGAGTGGTGTTCGTTGGTGTCGGTTGAGGCTACTCACGAAATACTTGAAAGTCAAAAATTGTTCTTTGGGAACATGGATAACAACGGCGACAGCACTGCCTATTGGTTTTATTGTGCCGTGAACGCGGGATATGAATTTTCAGAACCGATTCCTACGGCTAAGCGCACCTCCTATTATATCCACGGTTGGACGGGGAAATCCGGTCATCATGCGTGGACGGGCCAATCTCAGGATGAGCGCATGAGCGATCGGGAAGAGGCTAAGGCTCGTTTAAAGGAGATGTTCGAGTTTGAGTGGGAGTCATGAATTGTAACATTTTCGACGAACAGGCATGCCAATGATGTCGTTAGGGTATGGTTGACATCATTGTCCGCAACAAATCATTGATTGAGGCAGAAGCCTCGGAACGAGAATGGGGTGTAAATGGGAATTATAATTGTAGGAATGGTCTTTTTAGTTCTTTCAATATTGTTTAGTGCTTTTCTTATCGCTCCATTTTTAACGGTTCTTTGTTTGCATATTCCTTTGAATGTTTTAACTGGCGTAGGCATTTCGTCTGTTTTCGTTTCAGCATATTTATATCATCGCTTTTTATTAAATCCCCAAAGAATTATACGAACCATTTCGTTTTACAGTATTGTGTATTGTTTGCTTGTACCGCTCATTTCATTGCATAGATTGCCCATGGAAACTCCTGATAGTCAGGCTATTTTCAACGCAGTAACATATTCTCCAATTGTAGGAATTCTTATTTTCATACACTCCATTTGTATTGCAATTTTCTTGAAATCAAAATATACAAGTAAATGAGAAAACAATGAATTACGACGAACTGAGAAATAGATTCTCCGCCACATTAGCGCGCATTCCCGACCGTCCCGGCGTCTATATCATGAAAGACGCGGAGGAGAAAATTCTCTATATCGGCAAAGCGATCAACCTGAAAAGCCGCGTGGGATCGTATTTCCGCGACAACCACGACGACCGACCTCAGATTCCGGTGATGCTCACCAAACTCGACCGGATCGACTGGGTGATCACGGAGAACGAGACCGAAGCATTGGTGCTCGAAGCGAATCTCGTCAAACAGCACATGCCACCGTACAACATTGATCTTCGCGATGATAAACGCTACCCCTACGTGAAAATTACCACAACAGAACTGTTCCCGAGGATACTCATTGCCCGCCGTGTGGAAAAAGATGGCAACCGCTACTTTGGACCGTTCACCGATGCCACCGCGATCCGGCGAGTGATCACGGTGCTTCGCAAGCTGTTCCAGATTCGGACGTGCAGTATGGTGATCACGGACAAAACAGAACGGCGCGAATGTATCGATTACGCCATGAAATTGTGTAGTGGCCCCTGCAATCAGCGGATCGCGGTGAAAGCGTACCGCGAAGGGATCGACCATGTGATCAGTTTTTTTCAGGGGAACCGCCGCCAGATTATCGATCTGCTCACGGTTCAGATGTACAAGGCTTCGGAGGAGATGAAGTTCGAAGAAGCGGCGGCGATTCGCGACCGGATCACAGAGATGAAAAAGCTCATTATTCGTCAAGGCGTGGATCTTCGCAAGCCCGATCTGAACGCGGATCTCTTTGGGTTCTATCGCGGAAGTCTCTGGCTCTGCTTGTCGATCATGATGATTCGGCGGGGCGTGATTATCAATCAGCAGAGTCGCGTATTCCGCACCGATTCTATCGAAGACGAAAACTTTGCGAAGGTGATTGTCGATTACTACACCAAATCCGCCGATGACTATCCCGATGAGATCATTCTGTCGGAACAGTTTTCCGAGGATGTGGAACTGCTGACGGAGTGGTTCAAACTTCAGGGGAAAAAGATGGCGGTTACGGTTCCGGTTCGCGGCGAAAAACGGCAGCTCGTTGAACGGGCTGAGAAAAATGGCCGCGTTTTTCTCATGCAGAACTATATCACCGATGGCCCACAGCTTTTGGCAGAACTGGCTCAGGCGTGCAGCCTGCCTCGAGTTCCAAAAACAATCGAAGCATTTGATATTTCCAACCTTGGCGATCGTTTTACGGTGGCGGGGATGGTTCATTTCAGAGATGGCGAACCGGACAAATCGAACTATCGACGGTTCAAAATCAAGACAGTGAGCGGTCAGAACGACTTTGCCATGATGATGGAGGCCGTGAGTCGCCGTTTGACTCGACTGCTTGAGGAGGAGAAACCGTTCCCCGATCTCTTATTGATCGACGGAGGAAAAGGTCAGCTCGGTGCAGCTCGCGAAGCACTCACGAAATTCGATAATCCACCCATGCTGATTTCGCTGGCCAAAAAAGAGGAACTGCTCTTTTCGGATTACCGTGACGATCCGGTTCAGCTCGGCGAAGGCCATCCAGTGCGACGGCTCATGGAACGGATCCGCGACGAGGTTCACCGGTTCGCGATCACCTATCACCGCAAACTTCGCGGCCGCCAGTACAATCACAGCCTGCTCGAAGAGATCCCCGGAATCGGGCCGAAAAAGGCGGAACTGCTGATCAAGCGGTTCGGGTCGGCGAAAGGGGTAGTGGAAGCATCCGACGAGGAGCTGAAATCAGTGAATGGCGTGACGGAAGCGGTGATTGCGGCGATTCGGGAGGAGTTGGGGGAGATTTTCGGGGAGTGAAAGTATGCATAATTTGAAAACTATTGGCATTATATTCTTTGTGTTGTTTACCGCACCCGCATCGTTTGGCGTGGAGAATAATTCCTATGACAATATTGTGCCCAGAACATGGATGGGAGTAGGTACCAGTGCCGCCGGTACTGCGGCATTTGGGGTTGGAATATTACAAGCCTATACCAAGGATGAGCGGTTGCCGCTATGGGTTTCCATGGCAGTTGGTGGATGTGCAGCGTCCGTTATTCCGCAGGTTTTTATTGGATTTCGCCAAGGTGACCTTGTAAAATCGTCTGAAGTTAATTCGTCACTTCGTAAAACGGCATCAATACTGCGTATTTCGGAGTTTGGTTGCTATAGCATTGGTGCAGTACTACTCTATGCGGGTGTACTTTCTGATTCCGATGAGAAATCTGCACTATTAATGAGGAGCGGGGCGGTGGCGGTTGGTGCAGGGTTCATGTCTCTCACTGCATACGCAGCTGCATTAACTCACTATAAGCGATCTGGAACATTTATCAGAGAAGGCGGCCAAATCAGTATTTCTCCAGTATTTATACCTGAAGGAATTTTCGGAATACAAATGGCCTTTAAATTTTGAAACAATCACAGCCTTCTCGAAGAGATTCCTTAGGTTGAGGCCGAAAAGGGTAGAACTGCGGAACACGGTTCGGGTCGGCAGTGGAAGCATCCGACGAGGAGTTGAAATCGGTGAATGGCGTGACGGAAGCGGTGATCGCGGCGATTCGGGAGGAGCTGGGAGAGATTTTCGGGGAGTGAAATTATTCGATTCCGAACAGTCGAGCACCATGACGGATCGTTACGATTTCCAGTAGTTCAGAAGAAACCCGATAGACTAGACGATATTTTCCTATCCAGCGTTCACGGAGGAGTAGTTCCGGTGTTTCGTGTATAGTCGTACCGATTTCAGGGAAGTCAGATAGAATCGCGGCGGATTCAAAAACCTGTTTAACGAACAGTGCTGCGTAGTGTTCCGTATCTATTGCGATAAATTGACGAATAGATTCCAAGTGGTCAAGTGCATGATCGGACCAGCGAACTATTACAGCCATTTCGCAAATCGTTTCATCGCATCTTCATGGGAAACACTTCTTCCCGCATCAAGATCTTCAACTCCTTTTTGAACATCCATTCGGAAAAGGATCTCTTCCAGAATATCATCAATCGAAACCGAATCCGGTAGTGTTTGAATCATCTCAAGAACCATCTCTTTTTCACTCATTGTATTTCCTCTATCTAGGAGTATATCGCCAATATAGTTCAAAAAATTTCCGTTAATTAAACATATTTTTGCTGTGTACTATCCGCAAACTTCGCGGAAGACAATACAAACACAGCCTGTTGGAAGAGATCGCTGGAATCGGGCCGAAAAAGGCGGAACTTCTGATCAAGCGGTTTGGGTCAGTGAACGGTGTAACCGAAGCGGTGATCTTGGCGATTCGGGAAGAGCTGGGAGAGATTTTCGGGGAGTGATAAAATACACAGTCGCTTCAATATCAATGAATTATAAGATTACTTTCAATCGTTTGTTGAGAACGATAAGCACAACTGCTAATAATGAACTAAAGGCTATGGTCGCCACTGTCAATGAGGTCATGCGAAGGTGGAATAGTTCCTGTACCGCTTTAATTGCCAGCGGGTGAACAAAATAGAGTGCTGAACTTAACTGCGCTAGATTGCGGCTCAATCCCATTATCTGAATCTTTTGAACTCCAAAGAACACAAACGGCGCAGCTATAAAAAGAGTCGCGAATGTGTTGACTGATTCTCCCTTAATCGCATAGTGAAGTCTCAACGCTGATTCGATCACCGGAAGTGCAAGTCCAATTCCGATCAAAACCCACGCGGGAATTCTTGCAAATCTCAATTCAACATTCTGCTTTTTAATGAGATATCCCATCGTTACAAAAGGAAAAGCAAAGAGTATGGCATTGCGGTAGATCCACGGTGTGTTGAGAATCGCATGAATGGTGGGAGAATCGATCTTGTTAAATGCATGGAGATATTCGAATCCTATGCCAATTCCAAAGAGAATAACTGTTGCTCCCCAGAGAAAGCGGTCAGACTGTTTTGCCAATAATTTCAGAAGAATGACTGATCCGGCGAGCGCAATGACATACCATAAATGATAGTACCCAAAAATCAGGTTTTCCACTACGATATGAAAAGATTGTGTTGAGAACAGTTTTGGTGAGAACCATAAAGGAAGCGATGCAAGCATCCAGACTGCATAGAGCGTCGCAGTTCTTTTCAACCATGGACGCAACTTCCCTGAAAGAACCGGGGCAATAAAATAGCCATTGAGAATAAAAAAGAGTGGCACGGCGATTCGGAATAGGCCATTGCGAGTGGTGAACGCAAAGGAGTATGAAATATCGTGGCCAAAGGCGGTATGCTGGGCAATAACCATACAGGCGAGTATGATCTTAAGAATATCTAACGTGCTGTTTCGTTCCACGGATGACCTTAGAATCAGAAATAAATGGTGGAGCCGTGTTTATCTTCCTGATTCAACGCGACTTACAAGGAACGGCGGCATATTTAGTGCAATCATTTTTTGTTGGTAAGTGATAATGTCATAGGGGACGCGATTGAAATCAATAGTTTGTGCTGTTTCATCGATTATGATATAACAACTTTCTGGATTTCTGTCGCGCGGTTGTCCCACACTTCCCGTATTGACAATAAATCGATTCTGCTCGAATGAACTATAATCGAACTGAAGTGGTTTATAAATGGCAATATTATTACCTAGCGTGTTATACATAATCAATCCGGGGATATGAGTATGACCGATAAAACAGAATTTGGTTTTAAAGAAATTAAAGTTGAATCGAGCATCTTCAAGCGAAGAGATATAGTACCAAAGATATGGATCATACGGAGTGGCATGGACTAGCGTCACATCGCCGAGCGTTTCCATCATGGGAAGTGAACTGAGAAACTGCTTCGTTTCATCGGTGAGCACAGAAGCAGTCCATTCAATCGCATAGCGGGCATTTTGATTAAAATCTCGTGCCATAAGGGGATTAAATGCCGCAGCATCGTGATTCCCCATAATGGTCAACATACAATGCTCTTGAACGAGTTGTACGCACTCATTGGGATTTGGGCCGTAACCCACAATATCACCCAAGCAGACGATGCGGTCGACCTTATGTTCATAAATGTCTTTAAGAACGACCGTCAAAGCTTCGATATTACCGTGAATATCGGATATTATTGCAGTTCTCATTACCCGTTATCTTTTATCATAAAGCTAAATTCACTGTTGTCGAGACGAATTTTGTCTTTGTGGGATAGTAGGTAAGAAGGAACTTTCTTTTCATTCACTTTGAGTTTGCCGTTTCCTTTTGTGAGAAGAAACCCTGATTCATCAACAGTGAGGGTTGCGAGGTTATCCGAAGAGAATACGCCGCTTTCAACAAAAATATCGGCATTTTTACCGCTGCCGAAGGTCATTTTTGTTTTGTTGATTTTATATATTACCTGACGGTTGAGATCAATAAGAACCGCATTTGTCGTAATGTCAAGTTCTTCTTCACCTGTGATCTTTTTTTGCTGAGCAGTACTCGTAAATACAAAGGTTCCACCATTGACCGTCTCTTCGACAGGCGTTGCCGGTGGTACAATACTTGTTGTACTTGTCATTGGTTCTGCAAAGGAGATAGCTTGTTCGTTATTTTCCATGAGAACCAATTCATCGCCAGTTGATTCAACAACAATTTCAGGCATTGTTTCTGACTGAACAACAATTTCATTTTCAGTCATGAGTCGCAACTCATCGAGAACAAGTGATGCTGCGTGTTCGCTAGTAACCGATGCATCCATTGCCATCATTGATGTTTGAGTGATCGGTTGTGAGATTGGTTCAGGTGCAACTTCGATTACCGGAGCAACAGTTTCATCAATAAGTGGTTCCTCTTCGGTGAATTCAACCACCAAAGAGTACTTTCCCAAAACAATTTCAGTGCCGTTGGCAAAGGCCATACGACTTATTTTTTGATTATTGATAAAACTACCGTTCAGCGAACCCATGTCTTCCGCAAACATTTTACCGGTAGTTGAGTCCCGTTCAACTTTTAAGTGATGGCGGGAAACACCCATGCTGTTCACAGGGATCGTATTCGTCGCAAGTCGTCCAATAGTAACAGACTCAGTGGTGAACTGGTAGATCTTGATCGGGGTACTGTTGTGGTGTACTATTATTCTCATCATAGCAACATATTCCTGTTACATGGTTTAAATTTAGACCGATCATGTACTTTTCGCAGAAATGATTCATCTGCAGGCTGTTCACAAATCAGATACATTCAGATACTATATTATATAATATACCACATGAAAATGCTTAGGGAATATTCCGAAGGGATAATAATGATAGATCGAATTTCTCACGTTGGCGCGATTGTTGTACTTGTTGCGACATCGTTGTTCTCGTTTTCTACCAGTTCTGAAAAACAGGTGCAGGCCTTGCGCAACTCACTTGATTCGCTGGAACTACTCATTCAAGAAGGTCGTCGTAGTGGCGATGAAATTGAACTGATGATAGATGACGCTGAGAGTATTAAGGTCGCAATTGAATCGCAGAGTGACCATGTTTTTTTCGAAAACGATGAACCATCACCTGATTCGGTGGTTGCCGAAAAAAAGAAAGAGACCAAAAAGCTCCGCCTTCCTTCATCGTTTATCGACTGGATGATTGTTCTCGTTGGAGCAGTAGCACTTCTTGCAGCGCTCTTACTCGCCGCGCTTCACATGGTGACGAGATTTCACCGCAATAAATTGAATCGCCGCGCTTCTATGCAATCGGTGCCAAAGAAAAGCGTCCCCCAGAAAAGTGATATCCCTGTTCAGCGCATGGCGGATGTTGCCGATACAGTAGAACCAGTTGCTGTGGGAGAGCCAATTGAACCACTGCCGACCTACACGCGTCACGGCGTCATGAAAAAAGGGCTGGCTGAACCGATTGCTGATCAAATCGTGGATATCTCAGCGTCGGCGGCTAGTAATGTTGCCGCTGAAACTACGCAAGTCGATGCTGATCATGCCTTTGTTTCATCGATGATTGCCGATTTGATGAAGCGTAAAGAGAGTGTAGAAAAAGGTGTATCAAATATTTCGGCCATTAAATCTTTTATATATGAAGAAACCACTGAAATACGCGTTTCAGAATTTCAGAATGAAGTAAAGACGTTTGATGATTTGTATGACGGTTTAGAAGATATTATGGCTGAATTGGACGACGAAATGACAAATGTGCTCGATGGGAACCAAGAGCAAACTGCTGAGGAACCTGACATTACACCGTTACCGGAAGTTCCACAACCAAAGATAAAATCCACACGGGAGCAGATTATGGAACTTCACGAGGCGGGACTGACCGCTAATGAAATTGGACGAAAACTTTCGAAAAGTGTCGGCGAAGTACAACTGATTCTCTCGATGGCTCGCAGGTCGTAATAGTGGATCTTCAGGGGCTAGGATCTTCGTCTTCGCAAACAGGAAAAGCCACACCCTCTCTGGCTGTTGAAATCGTTGCAGCTTCCAAAACAAATCCCCATGTGTATCAAGCTAAAATCGCCGGATCTGATCAGTCGTTTTCGGTCATGCTCCCGCAAAAAAATGTTGCTCCGAGAACAGCGGTGATAATAAATTCGACACAACTCGTCTTGCCACAAACTGAAACGCCCATTCTACTTCAGACTGAAGAGGATCGTTTTGTCGTGTCTGAAACTGGTGGCGAGCGGTTGTTTCAGATGCTCAATACGCTCAATACGGGTAAAGGTGAACAGAAACTATCTCGCGAAGATCAGAAAATGCTAGATACGGCAATTCAGATTCTCAAAGAGTTGCCTCCACAGATTCGAAATGAGCTACTTACGCGCATTCAAACAGCCCTTGGTAGCACCACTTCTGAATCGCTGTTGGGTGGATCTGGCAGTACTGCCACGCCTCAAGAGATGACGCAGGTAATTCGCACGATTATGTCTGAACTGGTAGAGTCACTTCCGGCGATCTTGCAAAAAACAAGTCCCGAGAATCGCGATCGAGCACTAAAGTTATTGACGCAGATTCTATTTCCGTCCACTTCGACACCGCCTATGCAGACCGGTGTTGGCCCGCTAAAACCGGCACTTGACCAGATCGTTTTACCTCAGTTTGGCGGCGACCTGATCTATCCAGAAAAGCAATCTTTGGCTACTACAATTGCGACTTTACCGACAAAACAGGCTGCGCTTGAATCGGTTGCGACACTGCCGAATCAGATTCTTGCGGAAACACCAGATGAAGAGATTGACACTGTAGTTTCACAGCAAAAACCTTTCACAATGGGAACGGAAGAAAAAGTTGTAGCAGGTGAAAAAATGCTCAGTTTTGATAATCCGAAAAGTGCGAAGACTGCAAGTGATGCGATAAAAATTGATAGTGCTCAAAGTTTAAAACAAGTGCTTTCAACAGTCGTATCTGGCGTAAAGATCGTCGCACCTGATGGAAAAACAGTTACTTCTGACGTAAGGATCGTCGCGCCTGATGGAAAGAACGTCGCTTCTGACGGAAAGAACGTCGCACCTGATGGAAAGATCTTCACTTCTGACGGAAAACTCGTTGAGGCTGATGGAAAAATCGTAACAAATGGTGATAATTCTTCGGCATTACTTAAGAAATCGGTGGCTATTGCATCGGTTATCGATCAAAAAACGCCACTTCATCTCGTCAATTATGAACCGGTGGCAGTGGATAAACAGAGTTCCCTTGAGTCGGCGCTCGTTCCGGTGGGGCGTTATCTGAAAATTGCCGATTCTCCTTCGTTGCCAACAGAACTGGGTCGCTACATGGCGACTCGTTTTCCTGCGATTTCACAAGTCGCTGACATCCAACAGTTCATATCGAAAATTGCCCCCGAATCGTTTCAGCTCAAAGAATCAACGCTTCTTCCTTTGGAACAACAACTTCTCGCGATGCCGGAGTCACAACGGAAAACGCCCTTCGTCGCAACAGCTGTTCAGGCTGCACTCGCCTCGTTGACCAATCCTAAAACAGCACCGTTTTTTGAACGGATCATTTCTCAAATCGAACCGGTTCAAACTACCATTGCGCGTCTCGAATCGATTGTGGATCAGGTGAATACATTCCAACTGAAAAGTGATTCTCCACAAGAGTCGCAACCGGAAAATGCAGGGGAATCTTCGGCGAAATCTTCAAATTCTTTTCCTCCTCTGCCCAGAGAATTGCCTCAACCTTTGAAAGATTCTGCTGATCGACTGGAAAATGCACTGAAACAGGCTAGCGAAAGTTTTACAAAACTGTTCTCGCCGGAATCGTTGATGAATAAGGTCGAAACTGCCGAATCAATAAAAAAAATGGGCGATCTTTGGGGGATTTTTCTCGAAGGATCGCTTAAAAAATGGGGCGAAGGTGAAGCGCGCCCTGAGATGTCTGGAATCAAACAAGAACTGAAACGAATGAACCATTTGATCACCAAAGAGTTGGTTGTTCAGGCAGTGCCGGGCAAAGCGGTGGAAGACTCCGGGTTCAAGACGTTTTTGAAGGAGTTGGGGAAATCTGTCGCGGAATCGATTCACCGGATCGATGGAGGGCAGATTCTTTCAGAGCCACAGGAAACGCCAAAAGAGCGATCGCAAATGATCTGGATTCCCGTCCAAGTTGGGCAGGAGTGGACGCGGATGGGAATTGAATTTCGCCGTGAAAAAAGCAAGAAGGGGCGAGGTGATTCTCTTGCCAATCGCGTGGCTATCTCTTTGGAATTAAAAAAGATGGGGACGGTGAATGCCGAACTCGATCTCGATAGTAACAAGCAACTCCGCGTGAAAATTGGCACGGGATCACCGAAAGCACTTCAATGGTTTAACGATCATCGAGATCTGATTACAAAATCGTTGCAATCTGAAAAGCTTCGCGCCGTATTTGTTACTATCAATGCTGTTCGCGCAGAAACTGAAACGAAAAAACCGATTGACAGCTTCCGGGTGTCAGGATGAGAGTCACGGGAAGAAAAGCGGTCGCGCTTCGGTATCGCGGCGATGATGACTCGGCACCGCGGGTTGTTGCCAAAGGTGAAGGCACTGTTGCTGACCGCATTCGAGAAATAGCCCAAGAGTCGGGCATTCCGCTCTACGAAGACGATGCGTTGGTGGAAGTTCTCGCACAGATTGAACTAGATCGAGAAGTTCCGCCGGAACTCTATCAGGCCGTGGCGGAAGTCATGAGTTGGGTATATCGAGCTAATGGAGAATTGTAAAAAAGAGGATGTCTTATGAAACAGATTTTGTTACTAGTAATGTCTATTGTCTATCTCTCTGCCGAAACGACAATCTTTTATACTGAATTGACTGATCGTGAATTCACAGAGTTCAACGGGCAGTACAACAAAAAATTCCGCGATATTTGGTCAGCCGATTCTGGGGTAGAGATGGTTTCGGAAGATATGGTTGAACATTTGCGCTATCGCAGTCGCGAGAAAAAAGTGAGTCTCGACTCTTCAACGGTAACATTTCTCAAAAAATATGGCTTTGATTCTGTGTTTGCAGTAGTACCCGTGTTGCAGGACTTTTCGGTGGAAACAAAGCGCGGAAGAGGATTTCCGGGGGCTGTTTTGGGAAAAGCGGAAGGCCAGTTGGCGGTTCGTTACACCTTTGTCGATCTCATGTCGGGAACAACACTCTACACGGGGGTCGCTGTGTCGGATACGTCGATAATTCTCGGCACGACCATGACTCGCCCCTTGAACAAATCGGTGAACCTTTCAGCTCACGATCGCGATAAAATTATTTCGACTTTGATTGATCAAAATGTACGAGACTCATATCGACTTCTGCGGATTTACAAGGGAGAACTGAATCGCGATAGTTCTAAGGCTGGTGCTACCAAGTAGTGGTGCTGGATAAATCTCTGGTCATAACCTATTTTTAACCAATTAAAAAAGGGTGGGTTGATGAAGACCAGAGCAGTTCGGCTCTATGGATCAAAAGATCTTCGTTGTGAACAGTTTGAACTTCCTCAACTCGAAGCGGAAGAGTTGCTTGTACGAATTGTTGTCGCCGCAGTTTGCACCAGTTGTCACAAAGTGGCTGTGCTGGGTGAACATCATCATCGCGTCCCCAATACCATAGCTCAAAATCCAATCCTCCTCGGTCACGAATTTACTGCGGTGATCGTAGCCGTCGGCGAAGGCTTAGAAAATCAGTTTGCCCAAGGTGATTCGGTGGTTGTTCAGCCCATGGTGTACAGCGCCACCGAAGAGTCTCTTGCCGTGGGCCACTCATATCCCTATCTCGGCGGATATGCAACGTATGGCATTGTGCCCGCTTCAATTGTCACTGCCGGTGGTGTTCATAGGTGGGAAGGAAAAGGTCACTATCGCGCGGCACTGTCCGAACCACTGGCCTGTATAATTGCCGCATGGCGCGCTCAATATCACACTGGTCGCGAAAGCTATAAGCCAATTCACGGAACCAAACGCGGTGGGAAAACACTACTGCTCGCCGGAGCTGGTTCGATGGGGTTTTTGTCAACGCTTCTCTGGCAAAAACGTGCTGATCAAGATTCTACGCTCATAATCGTCGATCGCAATGAAATTAAATTGAACCGATTGCGGGAACGATTCGCCGAAGATCAACGGATTGTTCACTACAAAATTAACGAAATTTCAGCGGACTTCCTTCGAGAAAAAACTGGCGGATTGGGTTTTGACGATGTGGTGGTATTTGCACCCTCGAAAGAGTTGATCTCCTTGGGTTTATCGCTTTTGGCCTTCGATGGTTGTCTCAATATGTTTGCCGGTCCCCTCGGAAATGAATTTACTGTTCCCGTTGATTTTCATGCTGTTCACTATAATCGACACCATATTGTGGGAAGTTCCGGCGCGTCCGGCGAAGATCTCGGTTCTTCACTGAAACTCCTCGCATCCGAATCAATCGATCCATCGTTTATGGTCACCCATGTGGGCGGACTTGACTCCGTAGCCGCCACGGTCTGCAATCTTCCTTCGCTGGGCGGGGGTAAGAAACTCATTTACCCGGAACTCGACCTTCCACTCACCTCGATTTCGGAATTCAGCAATCTTGAAGGGTACAAATCAGTGGCCGATGCTATTGAACGGTTCGGGGGAGTGTGGAATGAAGAGGCGGAGTTGGAACTGTTGAAACGATTAAGCGACACAACGATGCAACGGCGAAACGAAAAGTCTATGCAACGGGAATAATCTGTGTCCGAACGGGAATAATCTGTGTCCGAACGGGTATAATCTGTGTCCGAACGGATAAATTAAAGATGTGAGGAATAATGAAAAGTGAAAAACTGATTTCATTTTTGAGTGAAAAGAGAAAATTTCTCATTGTGGTGATTCTGCTGATGCTCGGCTTGAATATCGCTCTCTATTCTCATATTTCTTCGGTGAAAAAAATGGAACAGGCTCGGGTTGCTCTAGAGGGAGTGGAAAAGAAAACGGCTGATTCTCTGGCGGTGGTTCGGAAGAATCAGGAAGCAGCGAGCATAGTTCGGCGGGAAAAGAAGGAGAAGGCAGAACAGGAAATTCTTGTCTATCGAGCATGGATTAAGCAACTTCAAAAATTCGAAATTGAAGTCAAAGAAGAAGTTCCGTTTATAGACTCAATAACTGATCTTGCAACTCAAAAAGTTTATATAGCTTTAAACGAATATTATGGCGATGATCAACCACAGGATACCATCTGCATTTGGTATTACAATCCCAAATATGATTACTACTTGTATGATGAACAGATTGGGAAACTTTCTCCCAAATTGAAACTCGAAAAAGCTTTTGATAAAGAGTTTGGTGAAGATTATTTCATGGCTTCGACAAAACCTCATGCCGGGCATTTTACCGTTGGCATCGAATCGGGCACTAAATTTACTCCATACAAACTTAAAGCTGAAGATATTGCAGATTCTTTGAAAACTAAAATTCTTAAATCAATAATTCCTAACGATATGAACTTCTCATTCAAAACAGTGAAAAAGATCGGACTGGATAATGGAACTCTTCGCATTTTTCTCAGTAATGCTGATGCCGGTTATTACAGAGAGTTACCTGTGCAATATGAAGAGCAATATCACTTTACCGACCTTTTTGTGGTGGTTGATTATAATCTGGAAACAGCGAAGTCTAGCATACAATATGTTGGAAGAGCTAATGTTATCTACTTTACAGATTATGGCTTAGCCGGAATTTATTGTTTGCAAAATCGGAAATGGAAGAAGTACACTTACGGTGTGCCTTTAGCGTGATACTTTGCATACGAAATTAATGTCCTGTAACAAAGAACGTGTAACAATAAAAGTGCCCTTGACGGGATTTCGGGGCGTTACGGGGTGTCCCCGTATGGGTGGGGAAGCAAAGACCGGTTTTGTGAGGAACGAACAAAGACGGGCTGAAGCGGGGGGAGGGGCGAAGCATCCCTACCCCGAAAGAGAAAAACAATGAACGACCCATCCGTCACATATTTTATACGGGTCACGGTATCTTGGGCACGGCACGCCGTTCCCCTACAAAGCAAAAAATCAATATTTATAAAAGGAATCAAAATGAATTTTATCGAAGAACTGAAATGGCGGGGCATGCTTCACCAGTCAACTCCCGGCGCGGAAGAGAAACTTTCATCGGGATCAGTGACCGGCTACTGCGGATTTGACCCAACAGCTTCGTCTCTTCAGGTGGGAAACCTCGCAGCGATCATGCTCATGGTGCAGTTCCAGCGGGCGGGACACAAACCGATCGCTCTCGTGGGTGGAGCTACCGGCGTGGTTGGAGACCCTTCGGGCAAGTCTGAAGAGCGCAATCTCCTTTCAAAAGCGGATGTGGAACACAATCTCGAGTGTATCAAAAAACAACTCGCGAAATTCCTCGATTTTGATTGTGGCGACAACTCCGCGGAGATCGTGAACAATCACGACTGGTTCGGCGAAATGAAATTCCTCGATTTTCTTCGCGATATCGGAAAACACCTGACGATCAGCTACATGATGGCAAAGGATTCGGTAAAAAGTCGCATGGAGTCGGGAATATCGTTCACCGAGTTTTCGTACCAACTGCTTCAGGGATACGATTTCCACTATCTCAACCAGAATAAAGGGTGTGTGGTTCAGTTCGGCGGATCGGATCAGTGGGGGAATATCACCGCGGGAACCGAACTGATTCGTCGCATCTCCGGCAATGAATCTCACGCGATTACGGCTCCGCTGGTGACTCGTGCCGATGGAACCAAGTTTGGAAAGTCAGCTTCGGGGCAGAAATTGTGGCTCGATCCGAATCTCACTTCGCCGTACAAGTTTTATCAGTTTTGGCTCAATGTTGAAGACTCGGTCGCGGGCAAATACCTTCGAGTGTTCACTCTTTTGTCAAAAGATGAAGTGGAAGCTCTTGAAAAAGAGCATGAAGCAGCACCACATCTTCGCGTACTTCAGACTCGTCTCGCTGATGAAGTGACCACGCTGGTTCACTCGGCAGAAGCGCTTGAGTCGGCGAAGAAAACATCGCAGATTCTTTTTGGGAACTCTACGACCGATGCACTTCGGGAACTTTCAGAACAGGATTTCCTCGACGTGTTCGAAGGTGTTCCTCACTCGACAGTTACAAAGGCTCAGGTTGAAGCAGGACTCTCACTCATGGAGTGTTCGATTAATGCAGGGATCTTTACTTCAAACGGCGATTTCCGTCGGGGAATTCAGGGAAATGCCCTTGCGGTGAACAAAGTCAAAGTGACCGATGAAAAAGCGATGGTTTCACCAGATATGCTTCTCAACGGAAAATATCTACTTCTCCAAAAAGGAAAGAAGAACTATTTCATTGTTGAAGTGATCTGATTGTTTGAGAAGATGTTCTTTTAAAAGAAAAAGACAGGATTTTCCTGTCTTTTTTGTGTGAAAAAGGCAATCCTAACGTCAGATTGCCTTGTCTTTTATTGTTAATGCTTTTTTACAACCCGAACTCTTTTGTGAGTTTATCTGCTAATTGATCAGCAAAACTCGAGGTGTTATAAAATCCTTCGTCAAGCTTTTTTCGGACATCGCTTATCTTGTCAGCGCGAACATCTGGTTCAGCCTGAATACGAGCAGCGACAACACTCGCACTAGCTTTTGTATCACTCAGTTTTTGAGCATCCGAAGAAAGACTTGTTTTGTCTGGTTTACGGGTGTACGCAGATAGCTTAGAAGGAGTGTTCTCTTTCTTTGCATTATCAACTTTACGCAACTCCGTTGACATCACATTATGGACAGATTCCAGACGCATTGTCATCACCACCCTTCTATGTGCATAGGTTCTCTTACATAGTATATATCGGCACTAAAAGTAAAATCTTTAGCCGTTATTCTTAGAATTATCCAACCATACTAGACATTTCGAACATTGGCATGTACATAGCGATAAGAATAGTACCGATAATTGTTCCCATAACAACGATCATGATTGGTTCCATTACGGAGGTAAGACCTTCAACCGCAGCATCTACTTCTTCTTCGTAGAACGTGGAAATTTTTTCCAACATAGAAGATATATCCCCAGTTTTTTCACCAACGGCGATCATGTGAACAACCATTGGAGGGAAAATTCCGGTTTCTCCAAGGGGTTCGGCGATGGTCTGCCCACTGGTGATTTTGTCAACAGCAGTCATAAGTCCTTTTTCAACTACTTTGTTACCAGATGTTTTTGCAGTAATTGTCAGTGCTTGAATGATACTTACACCACTGGAAAGTAGTGTTGAAAGTGTTTGTGAAAAGCGACTCACAGCGGTCTTGAGCAGAAGTGGCCCAATAACCGGAAACTTAAGTAAAATGCTATCTACAACAAAGGCACCTTTGTCTGTACTGTAGTATTTTTTCATCATAAATCCGAGAGCGAACATTCCTATGACTAAGAGAATAAGGTATTTCTGAAGGAAGTTAGAGAGTCCCATGACCATTTTTGTTGGAAGTGGTAGTTCTCCACCCATATCTTCAAACATCTGGGCAAACTGTGGAACTACAAATGTGAGAAGAATACCGGTTGCGCCCGCACAAATTACAAGAAGGACTACAGGGTAGGTCATAGCTCCTTTTACTTTGCGCTGAAGTTTACTCGCTTTTTCTTGGTATTCTGCAAGTCGCAGAAGAATTCCGTCAAGATTACCCGATGCTTCTCCAGCAGAGATCATGTTACAATAGAGGTCACTGAATACCTTAGGGTGTTTGCGAAGTGAGTCGGCGAGGGTATTACCACCTTGAATGTCAATGGATACTTGTTTCAGCGCCATTTGAAGGACTTTTACTTCGGTTTGTTCTGCGAGAATATCCATACACTGAACAAGCGGAAGACCAGCCGATGTCATCGCGGCAAACTGACGAGTAAAACGAGACAGGTCTTCGATTTTTACGCCGCCGCCAAAGCCTGCGCCAGCGGTATTCGGTTTCAGCTTAACCGACGAAGGACGGATTTTCTTTTGGCGAAGCATTGTAATAACGGCGTCGCGATCTTTCGCTCGGAATTCTCCGTTGACTTTTTTCCCGTTTGGACCGGTTCCAGTATATACAAACTGTGGCATTTTTATCCCTTTCTTTTAAGACAGAAGCAGACGTTGAAGAGCTTCTGGGTTGGGGCTTTTACTGATCGCATCAGTAAGAGTGATTTGACGGTCATTGTAGAGTCGGGCCAGATCGGAATTCATGGTATGCATACCATCTTTTTGCCCGATTTCCATAATACCTGGAATCTGGTGCATTTTGTCGTCACGGATAAGTGAACGGATCGCATCATTTGCTACAAGCACTTCAGTAGCAATAACTCTCCCGCCGCTGATCTTGGGGATCAGCGTTTGTGAAACAATTGCTTCGAGAACCATTGAAAGTTGTGCGCGGATCGTAGATTTTTGGTTTGCGGGGAACACGTCGATGATACGACTGATCGATTTTGCTGCGGAGTTTGTGTGAAGTGTTCCAAAGGTCAAGTGTCCGGTTTCTGCAATGGTTAGAGCCGCTTGAATCGTTTCGAGGTCACGCATTTCCCCAATAAGAACAATGTCAGGGTCTTGGCGAAGAGCAACTTTCAGGGCTGATGCAAATGATTCGGTATCTTGCATTATTTCGCGCTGATTCACCATACAATTTTTGTGGTTGTGTACAAACTCGATCGGATCTTCGATGGTGAGAATGTGCTCGTGGCGAACTTCGTTTAAGTGGTCGATCATTGCCGCAAGAGAAGTCGATTTTCCCGATCCTGTTGGCCCGGTAACCAAAATAAGACCATTGGGACGATTCATAAGATCTTTTACGATTTGTGGGAGATTTAGGTCTTCAAAGGTTTTTGCCTGAGATTCTATGTAGCGAAGTGCAACTGCACATTGACCGCGTTGTCTGTAGACGTTGGCACGGAACCGCCCAATCCCTTTTGCTCCGAAAGAGAAGTCCACTTCGTTATTTTTTTCAAACTTGTTTTTCTGTTTTTCTGTCATGATACTATAAGCGAGTGCTTCGGTCTGGTCGCGGTTGAGCATTTCTCCACCGTTGTCGCGAAGTGCGCCGTCGATTCGATACATAGGAGGACGACCGACGGTAAGGTGAAGGTCGGATGCGCCAAGTTCGAGTGTCGCTTTAAGCAGGTCCGTTACTGTAGCCATTTCTAACCTCTCTAATACTCAATGATCGTTGAAATTGTTCTGCAATCTGCCTGGCGGGGTTTGATTGCTGTGATTCCGAATTTTTTGTCGAACGGTGTTTGCTCCACCGAATCGTCACATCCTTGCCATGGTTCCAAGCATATATACGGTGCATCGGGAACAGCCCAAATGCCTAAATGTGGATGTTCGTGAAACTCGACAGTTGTTTTAATATTACTTTCTGGATCATACAGTGAAACGAACCGATTGTCAAAGGTTTCCATGTTTAGAATAAACGTGTCTTGCAATTCAACATCCGAAAGTTCGAGGTTTCCTGAAAGTGAAAATTCTCGGTTTTCGCCGGTGAGGAGGCACTCTTTGTCAACGCCCATTTGGGTGTGCTCACCCTGAGGAAGTATAATTTGAACTTCTTTCCGTTTTGACGCATCACCTGAAATGGGAGCCATGAATCCAGGATGCCAGCCAAATTGGAACCACATGGTTTCAGTAGAGTCATTTATGATAGTGATTGTTATGTCGAGTTTTTTCTCGGTGAGTGTGTATCGGATCGACAGTGTGCAATCCCATGGATAGATAAGTTTGCTATCTTGGGTGAAGGTGAGAAGATATTCAACCCACGCTGAATCGAGATCCGATCCGTGGTCGACTCGTTCAAATGTTGAAATTCTGGCAAATCCGTGGTTTGGGAGTTCGATTACTTTTCCGTCAGTGGTGATGCTGTGATTGTCCTGAAGGCCGCCGACGATAGGGAATAAAAAGGGCGCGTGTTTTTTCCAATAGGAGTGCTGTGGATTTGTGTCGTCATCGTTGACAAGGAGTTTTGTCCAGCCAGTTTCGGGGTGATTTATTTGAAAACTGATCAGTTCCGCACCCAAAAGTGCAGTTTTGATGCGGATTCTATCGTTTTCAAGTGTATCGAAGCTTTCGCTTGTTGAAATTCGCCAGGCCATACAGAATCCTTACTCTATTATAAGAAAGATAATCGGTTTAAAATACGTAAGAACAATAGTGTTTGCAATGAAAGTTATCGCCATTAGGATGAATCGTAAAAACTGTTTGTTCTACACAATATAACCCTTTCGTAGCGCTCTCGCTGAATTGTATATTCAGCCACAAACTGTAAATGCAGATTTTTTCTGTCTAAAGTATTATTCAATCAGGGAAGGTCCATAGGATGTCAGTACTGAAAAATAACGGTCAGTTCAGCTTCAATGCGAACAACGAAGTTGTGATCAAAGAAAAAAAAGGTGACATGACCCGTGAACCATGGCTTATGCTTATGGCTCGTCGTAACAAAAAACCCACTGATACTCTCTGCTGGGGTATGACAAGTAACGGTACTTCATTTGCTCGTATCGGTACTCAGGAAGGTGATATCCTGAACGGTTTCGTTCATGAAGATCCTTACAAAACTCGTATGCTTGGTACATACGCGTACTTCCGCACTGAAGACGGAAAATATTTCTCAAACGCATGGTATCCATGTGTTCACGCTGACCAGGAACTCGAAACTACTTTCGGTTTTGGTTACACAAAATTTGTTACTAAGTACAATGGTTTCGATGTTGAAACTACTAACTTCGTACCAAACACGTACGATGCAATGGTTCAGATCATCAAGATCACCAACAACGAAAAAGTTGCTCGCAAAGTAAAAATGTTCAACGTAAACCCAATCAACATCGGTGATGCTCGTGAAATCCAGTTCTCTGGTTTCAACACACTTATGCTTGGTGGCGGTATTATCGATAGAGATATCAACGCGTGTGTATGGCGCTATGGGTACGGTCGTGGATTCGAATCTAACGAAGAAACAGTCAACTCGATGTTTGGTAAAGTAGCAGTTCATACTACTTCACTTCCGAACAATCAGTTCTCAACTCGTTATGATGAATTTGTTGGTCACCACTCAAATACTATGGGCAACCCTGATGCGGTTGTTCTTGACCTCGACCTTCCAAACCGTGACGCACAGGAAAACTGTTCTTCACTTTCAGCAATCAAAAACGAATTCGTTCTTGAAGCTGGCGAAACCAAAGAGATCGTGATTACTACCGTTACATCTTCAACTGAAGACTACTACTGTGATGGCAAAAAATCTCTTAAAACGTTCCTCGCTGAAGTACTTGTTCCTGCAAAAGCTTGGGATATGTTTGCTGACGTTAAAAAAGAGTGGAAAGAAGAGCTCGGAAAACTTTCAATCAATGTTGAAGGTGTTGATGAGATTCTTAACCCATCATATAAATGGCTTCAGTACCAGTGTGCAATGGTTGCGCTTCTTAACCGTATGAAATCTCGTTTCCACTCAGGATTTGAGTATGGATACGGATTCCGTGATATTCTTCAGGATATCCTTGCGCTTCTTCCTTACGATCCAAAACCGGCTAAAGATCTTATCAAGTTCACTGCTCAGCAGATGTTCTCAGACGGTTTCGTATACCACAACTTCTTTGTAACCGCGAATGGTAACAAAGGATTTGTATGTGCAGACGATCCACTCTGGCTCATCTACGCAGTATGTGAATACGTAAAAGAGTCTGGCGACACATCGATTCTTACCGATGTTGTTCCTTACTGTGATGGTAAAGAAGGATTCGACGATGCTGAAGGCACCGTTCTTGAACACCTTAAAGTAGCAATCGCGAAAGTATGGCGTCAGTCTGACAACGGTCTTCCGTATACTCTTATGGCTGACTGGAACGATGACCTTTCTGGTCTGTTCACTCATACTTCGACTATGGCAGCTCAGCAGCTTTACAAAGCGCTCAACGACATGGTTGACCTTTTCGAAGCGAAAGGGATCGAAACTGATCTTATCGCTGACTACAAAGCAAAAGCTGCGACAGTTCTCGCTTCTGTTGAAGGTAAATGTATCGACAAAAATGGTAACTATATTCGTGCCAAAGCTCCTGCTGACTACAAAAAGGTTCTCGCTTCACTCGACATGGGTAAATCTGAGTGTGACCTTTCTGACGTTCAGAAAGAGATGGAAGACGCTGGCGTAACTCCTACCGACCTTGGTAACAGTGAAACTGACGGCTACACTTTCTTCGAACCTATCGCTTGGGCTGGATTCTCTGGAATTGCGGACAAAGCTCGTTTCGACAAATGTATGGCTGTTTGTGAATCTGACCTCGATGACCTCTATGGTATCGCGATCTGTCAGGGTGACAAAACTATGGCTGAAGGAAAACTTCCTACCGATGGTCAGGCGTGGAAACGTTCTGCTCCAGGTAAAAAAGAGAATGGCGGACAGTTCCGTCACCTTGAATCATGGTATATCGCTTCTCTCTGTAAATTTGGTTACGGTAAAAAAGCGCATGACGTGTATATCAAAACTCTTCCTGCGGTAGCTTCAAGCCACGATCCATTCAACTACGCAGTTGAACGTTTCGTATTCCCTGAGTATGTTTCAGGACCGGCGTCTAACGACCACGGTAAAGCTGGACATACTTGGTTGACAGGAACAGCTCCAACTCGTCTTGGTGTACTTATCGACTGGATCTACGGTATCCGTCGTCAGTATGATGGCCTTCTTATTGATCCATGTGTAACTCCAGAATGGAAAAAGTTCTCTGCAACTCGTACATTCCGGAAAACTACATTCAATGTAAACTTCTCAAACCCGAACGGTGTTGAAAAAGGCGTTAAGTCTATCACTGTAAACGGAACTGCAATCGAAGGCCAGATCATTCCGGCATCGTATGCAACCGGCGGTGTTGTGACTGTTGAAGTGGTAATGGGTTAATCCCGATTCTCTGAAACAATCGTTTTAGATAGAACGGCGATCTTCGAAAGAGGGTCGCCGTTATTAATATGTATGTCCAGAATAGATGGAGTTGTTTATGAAAATCCCTTTGGTGAATACTGCCAGCGAACTGTTCATTCCCGTTCGTCTCAACTACACGATTGCAAATCCTAAGCGATTTACCAAAATTATCAATCGGTTGGGATGTGTTGATATACTTTCAAGCACTTCTTCTTATTCAGCTGTAGTTCTTGCCAATTGGTTGTATTCCGATGAAATGTTGAAATCGAACTATAAAGGGACACAACCTCCTGAGAAAAAAACAGGGGCGGCGACTATTATTGGGAAAATCGAATTTTCTGTAGATTTTTGTACCATCATTGTTAATTCTGTTGAACGTGCAATCGCAGCCCTTGATTTCTTCGACAATAGTTGTGGAAAAGCCATTCTTCGATTTGGATCCCTCGATATCTATAATAAACTGAATGAAAATGATGAAGAGTTACAGGAATTTTATTATCCAATTGAACGGTTTTTTGACAATCGGGTTATTAAACGTCATATTTCAGCTGAAGAACAGCAGCAGCTTGAATCGTTGCTTGAACAACGAGCTTCGATGGAAATGATTCATTTGTGCGAAAAGTTTGATTCAAGACAATTGAACGAATTTGAAAATATGACATCTTTAGTGTATGAAAATGGTTTCGATCAATTGCGTTTTAAACTTCGCATGCGAATGGGCCTGTTGAACGAACGATTACAGAGTGACTCTGAAATTAGCATGTATGAATTTCAGAAAAAACTTATACAGAACCAATAAATGTCTTTGGGCGAATCTCACTTTGGATCGCCGTTTTTGTTTGTCCGCTGATCAACCTATCAATTATCTTTCATCAACAAAAGGAGGCGTGCATGGGACAGACTGAAATTCTTGATTTGCTGAAAGTCTATTACAACGAACATTCGACGGAGTTTGGAATTACCCGCCTTGGAGTGTTTGGGTCTGTGGCTCGAAACAGTGCTTCGGAATCGAGCGATATTGATGTGGTTGTTCAGCTTTCAAAACCGGATGCAATGAATCTCATCACGATTCAGCAGGATCTGGAATCGATATTTCACAAGCCGGTTGATATTTTTCGGTACCGCGAAAAAATGAATCTGCTTTTGAAAAAACGAATCGATGAAGAAGCTTTTTATGTTTAAGCCACAACTATTTTGATTTGGATTCTGAAATCATATTTGATGTCTGTTCGAACCATATTCAACCGTTGAAACATACTTTGCAAAGGATCGTTGGAGATCTTTCCGAGAAATAGATAGAACGGCGATCTTCGAAAGTGGGTCGCCGTTTTTACTTCAGATTACTGTCGATCTAAAACCATTTTTGTTATATCTTATAATCATTCTTTACAAAGGAGCTGATATGGCTAATACCTTCGATACGGTTTTGGATGAAGTAGAATCACTTCCACTGGATTCGCAAATTGAACTTCTCGAAATTCTTCAGAAACGGGTGACAGAACAGCGGAGAACCAATATTGTTCGCGATGTTAAAAAAGCGAATGCTGAATACAAAGCAGGCAAAGGAGTCGTTTCAACTCCTGATGATATTCTGACGGTGATCCTTGGATGAGTTATCAGCTTATTCAACTTCCCGCATTTATCAAGTCTGCGAAGAAACTGATTCGGAAAAATGCTGACTCCGCTCTTGATCTCAGAGAAACACTGGTATTATTGTCGCAAAACCCGAACACACCATCCCTTCGAACGCACAAACTCAAAGGGAACCTTGCGGGGTCACTCGCATGTAGTGTGGGCTACGACCTTCGGATTATTTTCAGTTATGGTGAACATGAAGGAAAGCCTGCGATCATTCTAAAAGCCATGGGAACGCACTACGAAGTGTATTAATTGTATGGCGATCTTCGAAAGAGGGTCGCCGTTTTTCGTTTCTATCCACGGATTTCCCGTGGGCTGAAATCGGGTGCTCTTGTCGGAGCGGAATGAAAACTATCAAACCACAGACCACGCTGACCACACGGAAAGAAATGTAATGATTCTCGGGGTGAATGGACGATTCTCGGGGTGAATGGACGATTCTCGGGGTGAATGAATGATTCCATGGGGTGAATGGACGATTCTC
>JFJP01020351.1_pt1 | contig 25475 bp, 20 predicted proteins | sample 431651 | NCBI WGS metagenome assembly JFJP01 (sample SAMN02602958, study PRJNA72255) | Microbial mat metagenome, whole genome shotgun sequencing project. | biome: fresh water; feature: sink hole; material: water; isolation source: purple microbial (photo- and chemosynthetic) mats found in...
TCGGAATGACCATGGCCACCAAGCTCGCCCTCGCCGCCACCATCCCCCTCACCCTGGCCGGCTCACTGTGGGTCGTGCTGCCGGCCGCCGACCCGCCAGCCGCCGACCCACCGCCGGTGATCGCCGGCGAAGCGCGCTTCCGCGTCGGCACCCAGGTCGTCAATCCAGGGGTCGAGGCCTTCACCGCCACCACCGACCGCATCGGCAACAGCTTCCTCCGAAATGGCGGCTACGGCTTCGAACCGCCGCAGCTGCGCAACAAGTTCACGGCGGCGGCCGATGGCGAGAACAGCATCGCGATCGACCGGACGCGTCTGACCGGTTACGATTCGTACCGCGAAGGCATCTACGATGGAGCCGAGGTGCTGATCCTCCGCATCGTTGACAAGAAGTTCCGTCTGGTGCGCCGCGACCGCGTGGCCGCCGGCGGCCACAAGTCGAGCGGTTGGGTCAACAAGCTGGGCGGCGACAAGCTGCTGGCCCCCACTGCTGCCGCCTACACCGGTGGCCTGGAGACCTGGTCGCGTCCAGAGGCCCCGTACTGGTTCACCCTGGTGAGCGTGGACAAGCAGGGTCGGCAGGGAGCGCCGGCAGCGGCAATTCGCTTCGACCGCTCAGCCAATCCAGTCAAGACAGCCAAGGGCGAGGACGAGGGCCTGGTGAACCTGCAACGCCAGCGTGGCAAGAACACGGCTCCGGTGGCGCCTGAGGGCTCCGGGCCAGCGGCGCCGACCGGCCTCGCCGTCGCGACCGATGACGCCACCGGCCAGCCACGCTTCACCTGGACCCCGGCCAGCGATCCGGTCGTGGCCGGCTACCGCCTGCTGCGTAGCGACACGGATCCGGCCAGCCACGCCGGCTACCGCCTCGACCTGGCCGGCACTGCCAGCAGCGCCGACGAGCACATCCGCGCCGGCGACATGGTCATCGTGCGCAAGGAACTCCTGGCCACCTCGCGCCGCACCCACCTGACGAATCGCATCTACGACGCCAAGGCCCACCGTGAATTCCTGCCCGAAGGGATCGATTTCCATGCCGATGAGGATCCGGCCCTGAGTTGGACCCTGGAGCCGCACGCCGCCGACACCCCGGTTGTCGGCGGCGGCCAGACCGCGGCCCGCTTCGACATCCGGGATGGCCGCGAGTTCGCTATCGCGCCCTACGCCTACGGGCCGAGCAGCCAGCACTGGTGGCCGACGTTCCTGCCCGACCGCGACTACACCGTCGAGTTCTGGGCCAAGGCCGACAAGCCGCTGACCGTGACCTTCAATCTGACCGGCTTCTACGATCCCAAAGGGAAGAACGTCGTAGCTCCGGCGACCTTCGCCTTGACCACCGCCTGGCAGCGCTTCACCCACACCATCCGCGTGCCGGTGCGCTATGACGGCAACGGTTCGATCGGCGGCTACAAGCTGGCCGTCACTGGCCCGGCCACGCTGTGGCTCGACAATCTGCGCATCGTCGAGGCAAGCGCCCCCTATGCCGCGTTGACCCCTGACGATCTGCGGATGTTCAGCGAGGCGCGCGTCTCGGCGATCCGCACCCACGCCTTCATCAAGACCGGGACCTCGTCCTACAGCATGACCCAGCTGCTGGCCCCAGCCGGCGCGATCAACGCCACCAGCGGCAACACCCTGCCGCAGACCTTGGCAATCATGGAACAGGTCAAGGCGCGCCCGTGGCTGCAAGTCGAGATGCACATGGCACCGGAGGAATGGCTGGCCTTCGTCGAATACCTCGCCGCGCCCTACAATCCGGCCGTGGACACGCCGACGACCAAGCCGTGGGCGGCCAGACGCCATGCCCAGGGCCGCACCCAGCCGTGGAGCGACGCCTTCGACCGCATCTACCTCGAGATCTCCAACGAGACCTGGAACGGCCTGTTCCGGCCATGGACCTTCGACAACATGAAGGACGCAGCGACCGGCGCCGAACTCGACCGCGGCACGGTCTACGGTTTGTTCCAGGAGTGGTTCATCGACCAGCTCGCTGCCTCGCCGTGGTGGAAGCAGGCCGGCCTCGACCGCAAGGTCGAGTTCGTCATCGGCGGCTGGGCGACCCAGACGAAGCCTGATGGCTACGGCCAGCGTGCCATCGCCGCCTCGCCGCGCAGCCGGCATATGACCATCGCCGCCTACAACGGAGGCTGGGATGAAGGCGAAGGCCCGATGACCCAGAGCGACGCCTCGCTGCAGCGCATCCTGCTCTTCGCCGCCCAGGTCGGCTCGGCGCGTTCGCGCGATTTCGCCGCCTATCTTGCGGCAGAGAAGACCGCCGGACGCGGCAGCTATGTGAACGGTGTCTATGAGGCCGGCCCCGGCTATGCCCTGTCGGGCCTCAACAACCAGGCGCAGATGTCTCCTGAGGAGGTCGAAGGCCAGGCCAAGGCGATGAAGAGCCTGGCCTCCGGAACAGCCACCCTCGACAGCTTCCTTGAAAAGGCGTCGCAGGGCTTCGTTCTCAATAATTTCTTCACCCTGGCGCGCGGCCGCACGCACTGGGTCTCGCACACGGATGTGAAGCTCGGCGGCCATCCGCACCTGCCCTTCGCCACCATCCAGCTCTTCAACCGCGAAGGCACCGGCGACCTGCTCGGCGTCGAAGTGCTCGACGCCCCGCGCATCTCGATGCCGGCCTTCAAGCGCCGGCCGGCGGGCAAGGACATGCCGCTGGCGATGACCTACGCGACCCGCAGCGGCGACCGGGTGAATCTATTCGTCCTCTCGCGCCGCCTGGACAAGCATCCCGACCCGGCCTCCGACGGCTTCACCCCGACCACCATCGAACTGCCCTTCGCCAGCGCCGGGAAGGTGACCCTGCACCGCCTGACCGGCGATCCGCGCACCCACAACCTCGATGCTGAAACGGTGCGCATCGAGCGTATCGAACTGCCGGCATCGATCCTTGCTGCGCGCGCAGGCGGCTCGGCCCTGCGCCTTGACGCCGCCAGCGGGGCCGACGCGCGCGGCCTGCCGCCGGCAGCGACCCTGCTCTATGTCTTCGAGGGGACGAAGTAGCGCACCACGCCGCCGCCTGCCGGCAGGTCGATGCCGGCGGCGGTGGGGGGTATCGTCACCGACCACGCACACGGACACCGGCCGGGCACAGGTCACCGTCACCGTGCCGCCACCGGCGTCACTGGCATGGACGGCGATGACGCGGCTGGCGCCGTCATCGAAGGACAGTTCGCGCCGCCGCGCGCGATCGCCGACCCAGGCGGTCAGCAACAGACGCTCCGGCACCGGTTGCCTGAGATGCGGCGCAGCCTGACGGTTATCGCGCGTTGAAACCCGTGCTCGACGGCACTGCCATTGGGGAATTGAGGACGGCTTCAGGCTGGGGCTGATCAGCGAGCTTCAGGGTGGGGAGCGCGATCGCGGACCACCCCTGCGGCTTGCTAGAGTCGGCGCCGCCATCGTTCGGGGGTCGTGCCGTGGCGCAGTCGGAACCGGCGGATCAGGTGCCCCGCCGAGGCGAAGCCGCAAGTGGCCGCAATGCTCTCCAGGCGTTGCGGGCCGCGCAGCAGCAGTTCGGCCCGCCTCAGTCGCGCGGCATCGATCAGGGCGGTCCAGCTATCGCCGACATAACGCCGGCACAGTCGCGATACCGTCTCGGGCGCGACGCCGAGTTCGCGCGCAGCCTCGGCGCGGCTGGGCGGCGGATCGCGACCGGCCAGGGCCAGCAGCCGCACCTGGGCGGCTTCCGGACGCGGATGGACGGCGGCCCCGAGTTGCGCATGTACCGCCCACCACAGCAGTTCGCCGGCCGCCCGCGCCGTCTCCGCGCTCCACACCGTGCCGGCCAGACCGCCAAGCAGCCCACGCACAGCAGGATCGAGGAGTCCCGGCACGGCGACGCCATAGAGATCCACCAGCCGGCCACCGCGCCGCCGGCGGTCATGATCCTTCATCGCCACGAAGACATGATCGTGGTCCACCGTGGCGCGCAGATAGCGCGGACAGTCGGCGTGCCAGCACGCCACCCAGGTGCCGGGCGCCCAGATGCAGCTCTGGCGCGGACCCAGCGTGAAGCGTTCACCCGCAGCGCTGCGCACCTGGATCTTGCCGACCAGGCAGAGCATGGCGAAGGGCACGCTGGTCACTCCGGTGAATGGCACCTCATCCCGTGGCCGCCCGGGATCAGCGAGCACGCGCACCGGCCCCAGGCCCGCCCGGGCGACCTCCTCCCAGGCAGAGCGCCAGTGCGCCGGATCGAGGGGTTCGTGCGCCGGCAGCATGTCATAAATATAGCATATGATCACAAACGTTCCATCCCGCCCGGTCGCCTAAACGCCACGCTGCGATTATGACCCAGACCCTCTGGCGCGAGCCCCAGATCGAAGAGGCGCCGCGCAACCTCATCCTCCAGAACCGCTGCGGCAACCGCCTCAGCCTGTTGTTCCACGAGCGCGAGGTCGAACTCGACCTCAGCTACAAGCCCAACGCCTTCCGGCGCAAAGACCTCGCAGCGCGTACCTTCAGCGGCCGTGACGTGTGGACCAACCTCTTCGCCGCGATCCGCGCCGTGGACCTCGGGCACGGCGACATCGCCACCTGGGGCTACGACCCCTTCCGCACCGAACTGGGCGTGCTGTACGGCAACGGCGCGCGCAACCGCATCCGCATCTGGAACCTGCCGGAAGAGAACGCCTTCGTCCTCAGTGCCCGCGCGCCGCTGACCCTGGTGTTCAAGCCGCACCGCGCCTTTAGCGATCCGCGCGACGGGCTGTTCCTCGAACGCTTCGCCGACCGCGGCGAGGAGATCACCAGCTTCGTCGCCTACCCGTCGCGTCAGCAATCCCGCCTACGCGACCTGTCCGATGGATCCCGCGTGGTGCAACTGCTCGAGGATGATCTGGTGGTGATCGGCGGTGAGGAGACCCCTGGCCAGGTTGAACGCCTGCTCGCCGGTCTCGCCGGGCTTACGCCCGATCAGCTCAGCGCCCGGGTCGAGGCCGCCCTCGCCGCGCCGCTGGCCGCCGGCCGCGTCACCGCCGCCGACCCCGAGTTGCAGCGCGTGCTCGACCTCAACCGCCGCGTGGTGTGGAGCGGCCTCGACGCCGGTGGCGCCTGCTTCGGCGCGCTCAACCGCATCTACCACCTCGTCTGGGTGCGCGACGGATCGATGACCAGCGCGCACATGGCGCAGTCCGGCAATCCGGCCTTCATCCGCACCTGGGCCCCCTTCCTGCTCGCCAACCCCTCGCGCGTGATGGCCGAGGACGGGACGCGGCACGACGAGTTCGGTCAGCTCCTCGGCACGCGCTGGAGCAAGGCCGAGGACGACGGGCTGTTCTACGCGACCTGGAGCGCCTTCTCGCACTGGCAGGCGACGGGCGACGATGCGCTGCTGGCCGGGGCCGATCTGCCGCGCCTGGTCGGCGCGATCGAACGCCACCTCGCCTCGCGCTTCGACGACCAGCTTGGCCTGATGGGCAGCGACACGCTCGGCGAGGAGAGCATGCACGGCTCGCCGTACTACGGCTACGATGTGGTGAACGGCAGCATCTCGCGCTGGAACGGCCACGCCGAGGGGCGCAAGCCGGTGCGTTGGATCCACTCGCTCTACCACCAGGCCAACTCGGTGAATGTGCTGCTGATGGCAGCCGCTCTGCTTGCTCAGCGGCCCGAACTCGACGGCGGCCGCAGCGCCCGCTGGCTGGCCCTGGCCGAGCGTATCACCATGCGCACCCGCGAACTGCTGGCGCTGCCTGATGGCACCCTGGCGGCGATGATCCTGCGCTTCCAGGACGGCAGCGATGAACGCGTACCCTTCGGCCCTGGCAGCGACTACTGGGAGACCGCCTGGGCGGTGTCGCAGGGGCCCTTCTTCCCCTGGCCGGATCTGCAACTGACGACCGCGGCGCTGATCCGCCGCGACTGGCCGACCTACCGATCCTACGGCTTCTGCCCGTGGAACTGCCTGGCGCGCACCCTGCACGAGCATGGCCTGCTGCCCGCCGGCGGCTGGCGCGCGATGCTCGACCAGCAGGTGCGCGAGGCGCTGCTGCTGACCACGAAGTACCCGATGCCGGGCGCATTGACTGAGTACGCCGGCGAAGTCGAAAGTTGGCGCGGCCTGCCCTTCAGCGCCGGGTCACTGATGGCGAGCAGCTGCGCGCAACTGCTGCGCGCCCTGCCCCAGGGCGTGGCGGTGCGTGGCGGTGCGGCGGTGCAGGCGGTGACCGGCTGGCGCTGGCGGCTCAGCCGCATCGATGCCACGGCGAGCGGGGCCGGCGAGGAGGTCGCAGCCTGGAGCCTGGACGGCGAACGCTTCACGCGCTGCCTGCAGGTGCCCGAGGACCGGCTGCGCGCAGGCACCCACGCCATCGCGATCACGCGTGGCGCCGCCCCGGCGCAGGCACGCATCGAGGAAGCCGACGGCAGTCTGATCGCCTACAGCGAAAGCGCCGACGGCTGCACCGCCACCTTCCGTTCGCCCGTGGCGCAGCAGGTCCGTGTGCGCAATCCCGGCACCGTGTCGGCCACCACCGCTGACGGCGCTGCCGTCGCGGTCCGACGTCAGGTCCTGCCCGGCACGGCGTACAGCATGGTGATGCTGCCCGCCGGGACGATCACCCTGCGCCTCGCCTGACCCTGAATTCCCCCGTTCGGCGTTCGGCGTTCGGCGTTTTATCCATGAATTGTCGGGCGCACCCTCTGCGGAACACCGAACGGCGAACGCCGAACGGCAAACGGCGAACCCAAAGGGGCAATGTAGCCTGGCCTGCAGTCACCCCGCCCGCCAGCGGCTGGGCGGGACGCCGAGGTGGGCGCGGAACTGGGCGCTGAACTCGAAGGGCGACGGATAACCGAGAGCCGCCGCGACATCCTGCACACTGCGCCCGTCGCGCAGCAGGGCGCAGGCGCGATCGATGCGTCGGCGGATGCGGTAACGGTGCGGCGGCAGGCCGGTGCGCCGGGTGAATTCCTTGCGGAAGCGTTCGTAGTCGAGGCCGCGCGCGCGGCACCAGCTGGCCAGGTCGATGCGACGCTCGGATTCCTCCGCCAGCAGGCGGCAGGCCTCGTCGATCGGATCACGCGTGACCTCGGGCCGGGCGGCGGCGAAAGGCTCGAGGGCGAGAGCCAGGCCGCGCGTCAGCAGGCCAGGCAAGGATCCTTCGTCGGCCACTTCGAGGTCTCGGCGGAAGGCCAGCAGGCGATCTGCGAAACCGACCTGACCCTCCCAACGCCAGGCGGGCGGATCGGTCGGCAGCACGCGCATGTCGGCCAACGGCAGGTGCAGGCGCGGTCCGAGATCGATAAAGCCCTCCAACCAGCCGCTACGCGGATCGAGATAGGTCGATTGCGGCACATGCGGCACGCGTTGGAAGCACCAGCCGGGGGCCAGGGCGAAGGTGCGGCCCCGGGCATCAATGTAGCGGCCGGTGCCACGCAGCACATGCACAATCGACCAGGTCGGTGCCCGCACTTCACGCTGATCGACCGTGACTCCGGATTTATCCATGATTCCTGCGCCGATCCTGTCCAGCGGATGGTCGCCTAGGGATCTATAGACGCTGCCGACCGTGATCTCCATTTTCCATATGTCATGGACCAGATCTCCTATATGCAAGCCCCCCTGGACGGGCCTAGGATAGGGCATCCCTCCGGAGCCGCCGATGCCCGCCCCCCGCCCCTCGAAGACCGCCACCCTCACCGCCAAGGACGCCCTGGTGCCGTGGCAGAACCCCGAACTGACCGGCATCAACCGGCTGCGCGGGCGCGCCTATGGCTACGGCTACGCCAGCCTCGGTGATGCGCTGGCCGCAGCGAAGCCGTTGGCGCTGTCGCTTGATGGCACCTGGAAGTTCAAGGTCCTCGACCGCCCCGAGGACACGCCGGCCGACTTCCCGTCGCCGACGCTCAAGGATGCCGGCTGGGCCGACATCACCGTGCCCGGCTGCTTCACCATGCAGGGTTTCGGCAAGCCGATCTACACCAACGTCAAGCTGCCGTGGGCCAGCCGCTACCCCGAAGTACCCGACGCCAACCCCACCGGCCTCTACCGCACCCGCTTCACCGTGCCCAAGGACTGGGCGGGCAAGCGCCTGATCCTGCGCTTCGGTTCGATCGAGAGTGTCGGCAGCGTGTGGGTCAACGGCGTCGCCGTCGGCCTCAGCAAGGATTCGCGCCTGCCTAGCGAGTTCGACGTCACCGCCGTCGCCAAGCCGGGCGTCAACGTGCTGGCGGTGCAGGTCATCCAGTGGTCGGACTGCACCTTCATCGAGGACCAGGATGAGTGGTGGCAGGCCGGCATCGCGCGCGAGGTCGAGTTGCTCGCCTACCCGCAGGTGCACATCGAGGACCACTTCGCCAAGGCCGGCTACGACCACGTCAGCGGCGCCGGCCGGCTGGACCTGACGGTGCGCGTCCACGCCACCCCGGCCAAGGGCTGGAAGATCCGCGCCCGGCTGTTCGACCGGCGCGGCAAGCCGGCGCTGCGCAAGCCGCTGGAGGCCGAGGTCAACTGGTGCGAGGCCAAGGACCCGCACAGGGCCGAGGAGCACATCGCCAAGCTCGGTGCCGACCTGCCCAAGGTCGCCGCGTGGTCGCATGAATCACCGAACCTCTACACCCTGGTCGTGTCGCTGGTCGATCCCGCCGGCAAGGAGACCGACCATGCGCGCAGCCGCATCGGCTTCCGCAGCGTGGTGATCAAGGACCGCTCGCTGCTTCTGAACGGCCGGCGCGTGTTCATCCGCGGCGCCAACCGTCACGAGAACCACGACCGCACCGGCAAGGTGGTCGATGCCGACACCACGCTGCTCGACATCCAGGTGCTCAAGCGCTTCAACTTCAACGCCGTGCGCACCTCGCACTACCCGCCGCACCCGCGCTGGTTCGACCTGTGCGACGAGCACGGCATCCTGTGCATCGACGAGACCAACCTCGAAGCGCACCACCACTACCACGACATCGCCAACGATCCGCGCTACGCCCTCGCCTTCCTCGATCGCGGCAGCCGCATGGTGCTGCGCGACCGCAACCACCCGTCGATCATCATCTGGTCGCTGGGCAACGAGACCGGCTACGGCCCCAACCACGATGCGATGGCGGCGTGGATGCGCCACGCCGACCCCACGCGCATCATGCACTACGAGGGCGCGATCGCGGTCGCCGGGTGGGACAAGGGTCATGCCGGCAGCGACCTGGTGTGCCCGATGTACCCGCCGCCCAAGGATCTGGTCAACTGGGCGACGACGACCAAGGACTGGCGCCCGCTGATCATGTGCGAGTACGCGCATGCGATGGGCAACTCGTGCGGCGGCCTGGCCGACTACTGGCAGGCCTTCGAGAACACGCCGGGCATGCAGGGCGGGTTCATCTGGGAGCTGCTCGACCACGGCATCCGCAAGCGTCTGGGATCCGACATGCCGGTCGGCGCCGACGCCACGGCCACGCCAAGCGGCCGCACGCCGGACATCGGCTGGCCCGGCGACACGGAATATTGGGCCTACGGCGGCGACTTTGGCGAGGCCACCCACGACACCAATTTCGTGTGCGACGGCCTGGTGTGGCCCGACCGCACCCCGCACACCCCGATGTGGGAAGCGAAGACCCTGTTCCAGCCGTTGGCGGTCCGCCTGCTCGATGCCGCGACCTGCGCCGTGCAGGTGCGTTCGAAATACGACTTCATCAGCACCGCGCACCTCGCCGGCACTTGGCAGTTGACCGTCGATGGCCGTGAGGTCGCCGACGGGAAGCTTGCCAAGCTCGATCTGGCCCCGGGCGCGCATGCACAGTTCCAGGTGCCCTGCCGCATTCCAAGCGTGCTGCCCGGCCAGGAGGTGCATGTCACGTTGCGCTGGCACGACACCCGCGACCTGCCGCTGACCGGCCGCAACCACGAGGTGGCCTGGGCGCAGTTCGCCCTGCCCGCCGTGGCTGCGGCCCCTGCCGCTCCCGCCGTGGCGACACGGCGCAACCGCCTGGCCATCGACCAGGGGCGCAGCACCATCGCCATCACCGGCGACGGCGTGGCGGTGGAGATCGAACGCTCCAGCGGACGTCTGCTGCGCTGGTCGGTGGGCGGTACCGACCTGCTGGCCTCCGGCCCAGCCACCAGCATCTGGCGCGCTCCGACCGACAATGACGGCATCCGACTGACCGACATGCACCGCAACCCCCTGAAGAATCCCAATAATCCGTGGGAAGCGAAGCCGGTGCGGCGCTGGATGATCGCGCACCTCGACGAGGCGCAGACCACACTGGAGAAATTGAGCGCCCGCGTGGTCGGCGACTCCGCCGAGGTGGTCGCACGCACCCGCACCTGGGGTGCAGACAAGGCCAAGGCGGTGATCGCCGAGCACCGCCTGCGCATCGCGCCGGACGGCTCGCTGGCGTGGAGCCACCGCTTCGACACCCACAAGGATCTGCCCGACCTGCCACGCCTCGGCGTACACCTGACCCTGCCGCTCGGCTTCGAGCAGTTGGAATGGCTCGGCCTGGGACCGCACGAGACCTATAACGACCGCCGCGCCTGCGGGATGGTCGGGCGCTTCGCCTCGACCGTGCTCGACCAGTACGCCCCGCACATCATGCCGCAGGAGCACGGCCACCACCTCGACACGCGCTGGCTGAGTCTGCGCCGGGCCGACGGCGTCGGCCTGCTGGTCTCGGCGGCGCCGATGCTGGAGTTCAACGCCAGTCGCTTCGACCAGATGGCGCTCAGCAAGGCCTGGCACACCACCGATGTCGTGGCCGACGACTGCGTGCATCTGCACCTCGACGCCGCGCACCGCGGCCTCGGCACCGCCAGTTGCGGCCCCGACACCTTCGACCAGTACCGCGTACGCACAGGCCAGCGCTACCAGTTGGCCTACCGGCTGGTGCCGCTGGTGGCTGGCCAGGACGCCAACGCCGCCCATCGCGCACTGTAGGGAAGTCCCACACCGGGTCAGGGCTGGGTGTGGGGAATCCCCGCGCAGCCCCAGCCGGACACCAGATAGGCTGTCGGCGGAGGTCCCCATGATCCGCTACCTGCTGCTGTCCGCCTGTGCCTGCGCTGCCCTAACGGCGGCCGATACCCATCCCAAGAAGCGCGAGTTGGGCACCCTGCTCGCCCGCCAGGTCATCGACGCCGGCCACATCCTCGAGGTCCGCGCCCTGCCCAGCGCCGGTAACGGGGCCAATGCCTACCTCGTGCGCTGGGGCGACCTGGACAACGCCATTCCTGCGAAGACCAAGGGTCATTTCGACTGGAGCGGTAGCGCCTCGGTCTCCGGCGGGCAGGTCTCGGCCGTACGCCTGGTGGCCTTCGAGGATGGCAGCAAGAACGGCAAGGCCCAGGACAAGAAGTCCCGGCCTGGCGATCGACTGGTCGGTGATGGCTATGCCGGTGCCGTGGCCTGGCAGGCGCGCACCAGCAGCGCCTGGGACGGCGTCGTGGTCCATGCCCGGGGCGGCACCCTGGCGGTGCAGGCCGGGCCGGCCTCGCTCAGCGTAACACTACCCTGATCAGGCCAGCGCCGTCAGCATCGCGCTGGCGGCTGCGGCTTCGGCCTTCTTGCGGCTGATGCCCGCACCATTGGCGGTGCGTTCGCCGACCGTCAGCGTGGTGGTGAACTCCGGCGCGTGGTCGGTGCCGCCGCTGCGCACGGTGGCATAGACCGGCAGCTTCTGGGTATGGGCCAGAGCCCACTCCTGCAGCGCCATGCGCGGGTCGGATTCACCATGGCTGGGATCGGCCAGTTCCGGTTCGAGAAGCATTTCGACTGCGCGCAGGCCAGCTTCCCAACCGCCATCGATGAAGACCGCGCCGATCATGCCCTCGACCAGGTTCGCCTTCACCGATTCGGGCGGCTGCGGCCCGACCTGCCCACCGATGACGGCATGGGCGAGGACACCGGTGCGGTCGGCGACCCGGGCGAGCATGGCGCGCGAGACGAGATTCGATTTGGCGCGCGATAGCCAGCCTTCGTCGGCCTGGGGGTGGCGACCATAGACGGCGATGGCGACGACCGCTCCGAGGATGGCGTCACCGAGGAACTCCATGCGCTCGTTCGAGGCGCGGCGGCGGTCCTCGGGGGTGGCCTGGGCGGCCAGCCGGCTGGCGTGGGTGCAGCCCTGCAGCAGCAGATCGGGATTGGCGAAACGATGGCCCAGGACGCGCTCGGCGAATTCCAGACGGGTCTCGGGGCGGGCGATATCGGCCATCGGCGGAAGTGTAGTCCCACGGCACGGTTGGCAAAGCGCCGGGACGCGACAGGATCGCTGTCCATGTCCGAAGCCGTCGATCTCCTGGTCTCCTGCAAATACTGCCAGCATGAGTTTCGCGTGCCGGCCAGGTTGGCCGGCAAGCAGCTCAACTGCCCGAGCTGCCAGCGCTCCATCCCGGTGACGGCGGCCCCGGCCAAGGCCGAGGATAAGCTGGTCGGCAAGGAGATCGGCGGTACCCGCCTGGTCCGCCGTCTCGGTGCCGGCGCCCTCGGCGTGGTCTATGAGGCCGAGCAGGTCTCGGTCGGCCGTCGCGTCGCGATCAAGATGCTGTCGAGCCGCGCTGCGGCGCAGCCCGAGGTGGTCACCCGTTTCCAGCGCGAAGCAAAACTGAGCGCCGCCATCCAGCACCCGCATGTCGTCGCGGTCTATGACTGCGGCATGGATCGCGGGGTGCACTACCTGACCATGGAATTCGTGGACGGGAACACCCTGGCCGGCCTGTGCGAGGAATCAGAAACAGGGCGCCTCGACTGGAAGACGACCGCGACCTACATCGGCCAGATCGCCCAGGCGCTGAGCTATGTCCACGGCAAGGACATCATCCACCGTGACATCAAGCCGGCCAACATCCTGGTCGGCAAGGACAAGCAGGCCAAGCTGGCCGACCTTGGCCTGGCCAAGCAGATGGAGCCCGAAGGCGAAGGCGCCGGCCTGACCATGCAGGGCATGGCCCTGGGCAGTCCGGCCTACATGCCGCCCGAGCAGATCCGCAACGCGCGCGATGCCGGCCCCACCGCCGACCTCTATGCACTCGGCGCCTCGTTCTACCAGATGGTCAGCGGCAAGCTGCCCTTCGAAGGCAAGACCGGCACCGAGGTGATGACCAAGGTGCTGCGCGATCCCCCGCCGTCGCTGACCGGCCTGGTCCCCGACCTGCCGACCGATGTGCGCCTGCTGATCGAGCGCCTGATGGAGAAGGACCCGACCAAGCGCCCGCAGACCGCCGACGAGGTGGTGCAGCTTGTCGAAGGCCTGGGCAAGCCGAGCGGCAGCGCCAAGCCGCGCCGCGCCGCGCCGGGCACCGGCTCAGCGAAGAAGAAGGGCGGCTGCATGGGCCTGCTGCTGCTCGGCGGAGCGTTGCTCGCCAGTGGCGTCTGGCTGATCGCGCGCTGACCTACGGCACGCCGGCGTACTTGTGCAACTGCAGGCTGAGACGGCAGCCGCGCGTCGTGCACAACTCGACGCAGCGCGCCAGGTTGGCTGCGTAGCCGGCGCCCTGTGGTCCGTCGTCGGGGCAGGTCGGCTGGACGAACACCGGCTTGCCTGAAGTAAGCGCCTGCTCGATGAAGCCCTGCTGCTCGGGCACCAGGATCTTCCACCAATCGGGGTCGACCACCACCGGCTGGCCACACACCGCCTTCGGGCTGCATGAGACAAAGACGTTGGCCGGGCGCGGCGGACAGGGTCGCGTGCCGTTGGTCTCGATATCGACCCAGGAGAAGGCGGCACCGAGTGCAGCGAGCAGGTCCGCGTCGGCCTGCAGCAGCGGCTCGCCGCCGGTCAGGACGCAGCCGAGAGCCGAACGCTGGAGGCTGGAGGCTGGAGGCTGGAGGCGTGCGAGGATTGCAGCGAGATCCAGCGTGTCGCCACCGCGGAAATCGGTGTCGCAGTAGGGACAGGCAGAAGCGGCGCGTGTTTCGGGTCGACCGTCCCAGGCGTTACAGCCGGCCAGGCGCACAAACAGGCACGGCATGCCAGCATGCAGGCCTTCGCCCTGGATGGTCGGGCCGAAGATCTCTTTGACGCGGTAGCGGGCAAGCTCGGGGCTCGTCATATTCAGACTGCTGCCACGATACATGTTCTGCGCGAGCCTCCAGCCTCCAGCCTCCAGCCTCCAGCCAGATGCAGCATCACTTGAGCACGAGGTACCACATCCGGCCCTCGTACTCCTGCACCCCGGCGCGGCGTTCCGACTCCTCGCCGACACCCATGTACAGGTCGGCGCGACCTGGGGCACGCATCGCGCCGCCGGTGTCCTGGTCGAGACGCAGCGAGACATAGGACAGCTTCCGGCCGTTGCCGTCCTGCACCGTGGTCTGCACCAGCATGGCGGCGGCGGGGGGGAAGATCGCCTTGTTGGTCGCCACGGTCACGTCCGAGGTCACCGGCTGGCCGAGCGAGCCGAAGGGGCCACCGCTGGTGACGGTGAAGAAGGTGTAGCGCGGGTTCTTGGCGGCGTAGGTCGGCAACTCGTCGGGGTGGGCGCGGAAGAACTCGCGCATGCTGAAGAAGTTGAGTTTCTCCTTGGCGATGCGCCCGTCGGCGGCGAGGGCGGCGCCCATCGACTTGTACTCGTGGCCGCTGGTGCCGGCGTAGCCAGCGTCGATCACCTTGCCGTCGGGCAGGCGCAGCTTGGCCGAGCCCTGGATGCGCACGACGTAGGCCTCGAAGGGGTCGGCAAGGTAGGCCAGCTCGTGGCCGTTCAGCAGGCCGGTCGATTCCAGCTCGGCCGCTTCGGGGCAGGGCATCAGCGTGCCGTCGCGGCGCTTCCACTGCGCCTGCTCGTGCACCGTGCCGCCGACCAGCTGCGGCGGGCGCTTGTAGATCGGGAAGCGGTAGGGCCCCTCCTTGGTGTAGGAGGCGGCGAAGATCGGGGTGTAGTAGCCAGTGAACAACACCCCGCCGTTGCCATCCCAGCCCACCGACATGAATGCGCGGTAGCGCGTGCGGATCGCCCGGTCGAGTTCCTCGTCGCTGGCGGTGGCGAGCAGCTTGGCGAGGTCGGTAAGGCCGGCCTGCACCTGCTCGCGCGTTACCGGCAGCTCGGCGGGGAAGCGGGTCGCCGAGGACGGCTTGGCGAGGAAGGCCAGGCTGTGCTTGATGCCCTGCTGCAGCGCGCTGCGCTCGGCCGGGGTCAGACGGAAAGCCGGCAGAGTGGCGGCATCGACCTCGACCAGGGCGCTGGCGCCTTCGGCCAGCGGCTTGGTGTACTCCTTCGGCGTCTCGACCACCGGCTTGACGCGGCGCGAGCAACCGGTGGCAGGCAGGGCAACGGCGAGGACGGCGAGGGCGACGGCGAGAGTGCGGAGCATGGGGCGGCAGCATGGCGGGATTCGCAGAAATGCCAGACAACCGGTGCATTCGTTCGCCGCTGCGTATTCCGTCCGCCCATGCTCTTCGACCGCCTCGCCGACGCCTCCCGCTACGCCGCCCTCTCACCCCGCCTCGCCGCCGGCTTCGCCTGGCTGCAGAGTCGCGACTGGGCGCAGGTCGCCGATGGCCGCCATGTGATCGACGGCGAGGACCTCTTCGCCATCGTCGAAGGTGGAACCACCTTCGATCCGGCAGTGCGGCGCTACGAGAGCCACCGCACCTACCTCGACATCCAGCTCAGTCTGGAGGGCGGGGAACGCATCGGCTGGTGTCCGGCCCAGTCGCTGCCCTCCGGCACCCAGGAAGGGCCGGACATCTGGTTCCACCCGGAACCCGAGTACGGACAACTGCTGACTGTCCTTCCAGGCTGGTTCGCCGTATTCCTCCCCGGCGAAGGCCACAAGCCCTGCTGCCGCCTCGCTGAACCTGCCCGCCCATTCAGAAAATGCGTGGTCAAGGTGAAGTGGGGGTGAACGGAGTGGGGGGTTGGCAAACCGACGTGCGTCATACAGTCCGCCCCCTCAACCCTCCCAACCGGAGTTTCCACCCATGGTCCGCATCTCCCGCGCCCTCGCCCTCATCGCCATCTGCGCCAGCGCAGCCTTCGCTGCTGATGCCGCGCCGGCCGAGCCGAGCCACCTCAAGGACATCATCGGCTCGCTGCTCGGCCTGGTCCTCGGCCTGGTGCAGTTCGCCGTCGGCCTGGGCATCGCCGCCTTCGCCATCACCAAGGGTCTGCAGGTCGTCTCGAAGCTGCTCGGCGGCCTCGACATCTGGGCCGAGGTGGCCAAGAAGAACATCGCCGTCGCCCTGCTCGCGGCCGGTGCGGTGATCAGCTACACCCGCGTGGTCGGCTCGGGCATCGACAGCATGACCAAGGGCCTGGGCAGCCTGGCCGGCGGCGAGTGGAGCGCTGGCGTGGTCGGCCTGATCGCCGGCATGATCAACCTCGGCGTCGCCATCATGGTCGCCAGCTTCGCCATCACCGTCACCTTCAAGGTCATGGACAAGCTGACCAAGGGCATCGACGAGAAGGCCGAGCTCTCGGGCGGCAACATCGCCATCGGCGCCCTGTACTGCGGCATCCTGATCGGCGTCAGCGGTCTGGTCGCCTCGGGCGTCAGCGGCATCTCGATCGGCCTGGGCAACTTCCTCAGCGCCCTGGCCAAGGCCGCCGGCATCTGAAGCCGGCCCCTGGGACCGCGCGCGGCCCGCGCGCCCGTGGCAATGGAAGCAGCAACACCCCCGGCCTACGGCCGGGGGTGTTGCGTTGGCAGCAGCATCGGCGGGCTGAAGCCCGCCAGCCAGGCCGGCTGAAGCCGGCGCTACCGTGCGAGCGCCTCGGCCAACGCGCGGGCGCTGGGCAGGTCGCTGAACTGGAAGCCGCGAGTGGCGATCAGCGGGTCGTCGAGCAGCGGCCGCGCCTCGGCCAGGCGCGAGAGGCCACGATCGACGCCGATGATCAGGCCCGGCAGCAATCCGGCGCGCAGCTGGTCGAGGCGGGTGCGCAACTGCACCAGATGCCAGCGGTGAAACAGCTCGACCGCCACGGTGCGCTGGCCATCAGCGAGGGCCAGATCGGGCAGCACGACCTGCCCACCCGGCAGCACGATCGGTTCGGGATCGACGGCGGTCCAGCCGGGCAGCTTGGCCGGCAATTGCTCCAACCAGGCCGCCAGCTCGGGCGGCACCCAGTCGAGCAGCGCGAGGTCGCCGGGCAGGCCAAGCGACTGGTCGAGTTCCATGCGCGCGGCATGCACGCCGCGCGGCGGCACCACCTGGACCTGCGCCGACCACTGCGTGGCGCAGGCCAGGGCCGGCAACCACAGCGCAAGCTGCATGCCGTAGGCCGAGCGCTGGTCGAGCACCGCCGCCGGGCCGCTGACCGTCAGGTACAGCCCGCCTCCATCCGCCGAAGCGACCTCGGCGCACAACCGGCGCCGCGCGAGGGCGCGCAGCAGGCGGCGCTGGATGCCGCGCTCGCGGTCGCGCAGGTGGACGCGCAGTTCGCTGGCGCCCAGCAGCAGGCCCTGGCACAGCGCCAGGTTGCAGCGCGCGATCAGCGTCGTCGCGTTCCACGCCGGCACCGCCGCCAGCACCGCGCGGTCGGGCAGGTCGGCATACAGGCCGTCGGCCAGCGCCTCGGGCGCCAGGGCCAGTTCGGCAGCCACCGCGGCGCGGTGCTCGTCGCTGCTGGCGAGCGGTTGACGCAGGCGCGCGAACGAGGCGGCGAGGGCGCGCGCGCGCAGCGCCTCGGCCGAGGCCGGGTCGCCGAAGTCGCAGGCATCGGTCAGCACCTTGGACAGGCCGCGCCCGACCAGCATCTGCCGCGAACCATGCAGAATGGCCGATTCGCCCTCGTCCAGTTCGCCGCGCATGCGTCCGATGCCACCCTTCCAGAAGGCCAGCAGATCCTCGGCCAATTGCAGCACGGCCGGGGTCGGCTTCAACCAGCGCGGCAGTAGGCGATCGCCGTCGAGGCGGTAGCGGAGGAGCTGACGGGTCAGCATGGCCGAGCGGGGGGCGGGGGGCGGGGGGCGGGGGGCGCTTCGTCGCGCCAGTCGTTCTCGCCGAAGGCGGCGTGCGAACGCCGCCGCTCGCTGGTGAAGCCCTCGGCGGTGCCGGCGCTGACCAGTTCGTAGAGCACCGCCACCTTGCCCTGCTGTGGGCGCAGAATGCGGCCAAGGCGCTGGACATGCTCGCGCACACTGCCCGAGCCGCTGACGATGATGCCGACGCTGGCCTCCGGCACATCGACGCCCTCGTTCAGCACCTTGCTGGTCACCAGCACCGGCCACGAGCCGTCGCGGAAGGCGGCGAGCATGGCGCGGCGTTCGGCCGGGCGGGTGTGGTGGGTCATCACCGGCAGCACCATCTGCCGGCCGATCTCGTAGGCGGTGTCGTTGTCGTCGGTGAAGATCAGGGCGCGTTCGCCGCCATGTTCGCGCAGCAGTTCCCACACCGCGCGCAGCTTGGCGCGGCTGGCGCGCGCCAGGCGCTTCTGCTCGCGCCAGGCGCGCAGCGCGGCGCGGCCGCGCGGATCGCGTCCGGCCGCCGCGAGGAAATCCTGCCAGCCGGTCGGCCCCGACAACTGCACCCCGCTGGCGCGCAGGAAGGTGAGATACTGGGCGCGATGGGCGGTGTAGGAGGCCGCCTCGTCGGGGTCCATCGCCACCTCGACCACCTCGGCCTGGTAGCTGGCGAGGAACTCGCCTTCCAGTTCATCGATGCGCGTGCGGTGCACGATCGGGCCGACCAGATCGTCGAGGCGGCCCTCCTGGCCGTCGCTGCGCTCGGGCGTGGCGGTGAGTCCCAGACGGAAGGGCGCGATGCACATGCTCGCGGTCTGGCTGGTGACCCCGGAGGGCAGGTGGTGGACCTCATCGAAGATGATCAGGCCGAAGCGGTTGCCATGCCACGGCATGAACAGGATGCCCGAATCGTAGGTCGCCACGGTGATGTCGTCGAGGCGCTTCTCGCCGCCGCCGTACTGGCCGACCGGACGGCCGAGGCGGGCTTCGAGATCGGTCGCCCACTGCACCACCAGGTCGATGGTCGGGGCCAGCACCAGGGCGCTGCGCCGGCACGCAAGCATGGCGCGCAGCGCGACGTAGCTCTTGCCCGCCCCGGTCGGCAGCACCACCACGCCACGGCGCTGCGCCCCCTCCCACGCCTCCAACGCGGCCCGCTGGTAATGGCGCATCGGCCGCGGTTCGCGCTCGGCCAGCACGACCTCGGCGTAGGCGCGGGCCTCGTCACGGTACTCGGCCTTGCCATGCAGGCGGCGCAGGATCGCGGCGTAGTGCAGGGCGGCAGCGCGATGCAGGCGCACCCGCGCATCCCACACGCACAGTCCCGCCAGCGGGCCGCCGTCTTCGGGCAGACCGTCGAGCAGCAGGGTGCCGTCTTGGAAGCGGAGGGAGATCATGGGCAGGGGGCGGGCGAGGCGACTTTTAAGGCGGAAGGAGGAAGGAGGAAGGCGGAAGAAAGGCTCGCAGGCGTGGCATCATGGCAAGCGCGCAGCGCGGCGATCCTTCCGCCTTCCGCCTTCCGCCTTCCGCCTTAGCGTCCCCGCCCATGTCCCCCGCCGCCCTGATCGCCGCCCACGGCTCGCCGCTCTACCTCTACGACCTCGACACGGTGCGCGCGCGCTGCCGTGCCCTGAAGGCCGCAATCCCCTACGCGCCGTTCCAGCCGCTCTACGCGATCAAAGCCAACCCCTGCCCGGCGGTGGTGCAGACGATCGTCGGCGAAGGCTTCGGCATCGACGCAGTGTCGCCCGGCGAGGTGGCGATGGCGCTGCGCCTGGGCGTCGCGCCTCAGCGCATCGTGTACACCGAGAACAACATGACCGACGCCGAGCAGGCCGAGGCGATCGCGCAGGGCGTGCTGATCAACTGCGGCTCGCTCGACCGGCTGGAGCGCCTCGGCGCGGCCGGAGTGCAGCGCTGCGCAGTGCGCTTCAATCCCGACATCGGCGCCGGGGCGCATGAGAAGATCTGCACCGCCGGCCCGCTGACCAAGTTCGGCGTGCCCAACGCGCACCTCGACCGCGTGCTGGAGATCGAACGCCGCACCGGCATCCGCGTGGTCGGAGCGCACATGCACATCGGCAGCGGCTTCCTTGAACCGGAAGCCTTCGCCCAGGCTTGCACCGTGATCTTCGCCCTCGCAGCGCGACTGCCGCACCTCGAGTTCATCGACTGCGGCGGCGGCATCGGCATCCCCTACCGGGCCGAACAGCAGCCGATGGACCTGACCGCGATGGGCCGCCGTCTGGCTGCGGACATGGAGGCCTTCTGCGTCCGCTACGGCCGCCGCCTGGAACTGCGCCTGGAACCGGGCCGCTTCCTGGTCGCCGAATCCGGCACTCTGCTGTGCACCGTCACCAGCGTGAAGGAGACCCCTGAAGGGCGCGTCTTCGTCGGTACCGACACCGGCTTCAACCATCTGGTACGGGTGGCGATGTACGACGCCTTCCACCGCATCGACAATCTCAGCCGCCCCGACGCCCCGCGGCGGAAGGTCGATGTGGTCGGCAACATCTGCGAAAGCGGTGACATCTTCGCTCGTGACCGCGAGCTGCCGCTGCCCCAGCCTGGCGACATCCTGGCGATCCGCGACGCCGGGGCCTACGGCTTCGCCATGGCCAGCACCTACAACCTGCGCCCGCTGCCCGCCGAGGTGGTCACCGAAGCGGGCCAGGCACGCGTCGTCCGGCCGCGCCAGCAGATTGCCGAGTTGCTCGCCGCCTGGCCCGGATTCTAAACCCGAACCCCTTGTGGTACGGCGGGTTAAGAAATAACAGCAAACCCTTGACGATGCCCTGCCGGAAGCCCACGATGGGCCCATGCCCAAAGCGGAACAGACGGTCGTGCTGACCAACCGCATGGGCCTCCACGCCCGTCCGTCGACCCAGATCGCGACCGCCGCCAGCCGCTTCACCTGCGAGCTGACGATCACCAAGGACGACATGACGGTGGATGCGAAAAGCGTCCTGGAACTGCTCATGCTGGCCGCCGAATGCGGCTCGGAACTGACCATCCACGCGGAAGGTGATGATGCGGTCAGCGCCGTGAAGACGGTGGCGACCCTGATCGAGAAACGCTTCGGAGAGCTTGACGTCGATGGCTGAGGCCGCCATGTGGCGGGTGCATGTCAGCACCTGGTTCGGCGCCGGATGCCTGCGCCCCGCGCCGGGAACCTGGGGAAGCATCGCCGCCGCCCTGCTCGCGCTGGCCCTCGTCCCGCTCTGCCCGGCCGACACCTTCCGCTGGATCATGCTGGCGGCCGTCCTCCTGGTGACCGCGCTGGGCGTCTGGTGCGCCCCGGCAGCGGCGGCCCACTACGGGGTCGAAGATCCCTCCCAGGTCGTCATCGACGAGGTCGCCGGCACCTGGCTGGCCATCGCCCTGCTGCCTGCCAGCGCCCTGGCGATGCCCGTGTTCGGCATCGCCGTCGCCTTCGTCCTCTTCCGTGTGTTTGACATCGCCAAGCCCTGGCCGATCGGTTGGTGCGAGCATCTGCCCGGTGGCTGGGGCATCATGGCCGACGATATCGTTGCGGGGGTCCTCGCGGGCCTCCTCGCAGCCGCCCTCCTGGGCTGATGGGATACTCATGACCAACCCCTCGAGCAGCGGACGTCAGCGGCCAGCACCGCCAGCCCAGCGCAAGACCCAGGCCCCGGCCCCGGCGGCGCCCCGCCCCCCTGCAGCCAAGACCAACTCCTCTGGCCGCAGCGCCACCGCAGCGCCCAGCCCCGCCACCTCCTCTGGTCGCAGCCCCATCGTCCGAGATGATTCATCCTCGGGCAAGACCAAGACCTCCGACCTGACCGGCCTGGCCGGTGGGCATGGATCGCGCAGCCCCGGTCGGCAGAACTCCTCCGACCGCCAGGCCGGCAAGCCGGTACGGCCGGTGATCCGCGGCAACAGGCCGCGCATGGCGCTGCGCAGCAAGTTCATGCTGGTCATGGCCGGCGTCACCGCCCTGACCATGATCATGCTCGGCCTGACCATGGGCGGCACGGCCAACAAGTACATCTACGGCCAGAAGACCATGGACGGCATCGAGACGGCGCAGATGGCCGTGCAGATCGCCGGGATGGTGAAAGACCGGGTCGATGCGATCAAGGCCCACGCCAAGCAGGAAAACGACAACGCCGCGTTGCAGAACCTGCAGAAGGAAACCGAAGATTACGTCGAGCGCTACCTCGAGAAGGTGACCGGGTGGGGCGACGGGCTCAGTGACATCCAGGGCATCCGCTACCACATCGAGAAGATTCCGGAGCTGTCCGGCATCGGTGTCGGTGAAGACATAGAGACGAAGATCCGCAGCAAAGTTGACAGCCTGTTCGTACCCAAGCGCAGCATCACGGTCGGCGTCCCTGAGGGCATCACGATCTACGAAGGAACCAAGCTGACCAAGAGCGGCCCGGTCAGCATCCTGCGCTTCAAGATCGCCCTGCCCAGCGACCCGCCCCCCGCCGGCTTTGGCCGCGTGGTCGGTGGCGATGGCCAGGCCGAACCGGCCAACGTCCGCGTCGATATCGCCATGAACTCGGTCGATCAGGTGAAGTCGAATCTGATGACCACGATTGCCATCGCCATCATCATCGCCATCGCCGCGGTGCTGGGCATCGCGCAGTGGCTGGCGAGCAGCATCACCAAGCCGCTGGAAGTCCTGCTCAAGGACATGCAGATCGTCTCGAAGGGCAAGTTGGGGCATCGCACCACCGCGCATTCCACCGACGAGGTCGGCCTGCTCGCCAACGAATTCAACAAGATGACCGAAAGCCTCCAGGAGGCGCAGAGTGCGGTCATCGAGCAGGAGAAACAGGCCTACGAACTCAGCCTGGCGCGCGAGGTGCAGCAGCAGTTGCTGCCGGCGCAACCGCCGCTGATCACCGGCTTCCAGTGCCACAGCTTCTACCAGGGCGCCAAGGCCGTCTCTGGCGACTACTTCGACTTCATCCCACTCGGCCCTGGCGTGTGGGGCTTCATCATCGCCGACGTCTCGGGCAAGGGCATTCCCGGCTCGATGGTCATGGCGGTGACCCGCACCGTGGTGCGCCTGGTCGCCCCGCAGGGCGGGCACCGCGCCGACGAGACGCTGAAGGACACCAACCGCCTGATCGCCAAGCAGATCAAGCGCGGCATGTTCGTCACCGCGTTCTATGCCGTGCTCGACGAGAACACCGGCCTGCTGACCTACGCCTCGGCCGGTCACAACCCGATCGTGCTGTACCGCGCCAAGACGCGCAGTTACGAACTCGCCACGACCAAGGGCATCGCCCTCGGCTTCAATGAAGGCCCGATCTTCGACCGCACCATCCAGGTCGCCCAAACCACGCTCGAGCGCGGCGACACCATGGTGATGTACACCGACGGCTTCCCCGAGGCGATGAACGCGCGTAACGAGGAGTTCGGCGACGAAAAGTTCTACGAGATGATCGCCGCCAACGGGCATCTCGATCCGCCCGCCCTGACCGATGCCGTGGTCGCCGGCATCGCCAAGCACCGCGGTGATGCCGAGCAGAGCGACGACCTCACCATCCTGACCGTGCGGCGGGCCTGAGCATGCACATCCAGGACCTCAGCATCCCCAACGAGATGCATGAGTTGGCCCACGTCCGCAACGAGATCAGCGAGGCGATCACCAAGGGCGGATTCCCGGTCGCGCACACCAACCGCATCCTCATCGCAGTCGACGAAGCGGTGACCAACATCGTCGAGCACGGCTACGAGGGCACGGCGACTGGCAAGGGCATCATCGATATCCACATGGAGGTCGATGAGCAGCGCTTCTCGATCTCGATCATGGACCAGGGCGAGTCCTTCGACCCGCGCACCATGTCGGACATCGACATTGAACGCCATGTCGCCGCCGGCCGCAGCGGCGGCCTCGGCGTCTTCCTGATCCGCAAGATCATGGACGTGGTGGACTACCACCATGAGACCGGCCGGCACAACCGGCTGACGATGGTGAAGAAGGCGTGAGCATTGCCCCTAGGGGTTAGGGGTTAGGGGTTAGGGCCCAGGCACCTCAGCATTCAGAAACCACGCTGCACCACGACCCCAACCCCTGGGGCAATGGCGCGGCAATCACGCCCTAACCCCTGGGGCAATGCAGGGGCAATGGACTCTATGAAGCTCGCTTCCCGCGTCGGCCGCATCGACGCCTCCGGCATCCGCCGCATCTTCGATCTCGCCAGGTCGCTCAAGGACCCGATCAACCTGTCGATCGGACAGCCCGACTTCCCGGTCGATGACACGGTCAAGAACGCGGCGATCGCTGCGATCTCGGCCAACCGCAACAGCTACACCCAGACCCAGGGCATCCCCGAGTTGCGTGAGATGTCGCTGGCCGAGGAAAAGACACACACCGGCCGCACCTGGGCCGCTGACGAGATCCTGGTTACCAGCGGGGTCAGCGGCGGTCTGTTCCTCGCACTGATGGCGCTGGTCGATGATGGTGACGAGGTCCTGATCCCAGATCCGTACTTCGTGATGTACAAGCATCTGGTACGCCTGTTCGGCGGCGTGCCGGTGTACCTCGACACCTACGCCACCGGCTTCGTGCCGACCCCCGAGGCGATTGAGCGCGCCTGCACCCCGCGCACCCGCCTGCTGCTGATCAACTCGCCGGCCAACCCGACCGGGCGCATCATCCCGGCGGATATGCTGCAGGGCATCGCCAAGGTCTGCGAGAAGCGCGGCATCACGGTGATATCGGACGAGATCTACCGCCTCTTCGCCTACGGTCCCTGCCCGTCGATCAGCAGTTTCCTACCCGACACCGTCACCCTGGTCGGACACTCGAAGAGCTACGCTATGACCGGCTGGCGCCTGGGCTACGCCTGCGGACCCAAGGCGGTGATCGACGCGATGACCAAGGTGCAGCAATACAGCTTCGTGTGCGCCCCATCGGTCGCGCAGTATGCCGCCCTGGCCGGCCCGCAGGTCGACCACAAGCCGAACATCGGCGCCTACCGCGACAAGCGCGACCTGATGGTCGGCATCCTCTCGCCGACCTTCGAGATCGCTCCGCCCGATGGCGCGTTCTACCTGTGGGCCAAGGTGCCGGGTGGACTCAGCGGCCAGCAGTTCGTCGAGAAGGCGATCGCCAACAACTGCCTGATCATCCCCGGCGGGGTGTTCAGCGAACGCGACACCCATATCCGCATCTGCTACACCGTGCCCGACGCCAAACTGCGTGCCGGAGCGGAGCTGCTGGTGCGCTTGGCAACCTCTTAGTATTATTGCTTTTACACTATCTTTATTGATTGCAATTGCTGAGGCGTGACCAGGGGCTATGGTCCTGACTAGGGGTGATTTTAGGGGCACAATCAGCCCTTAGTCCCCCTACAAGGGCTCCCTATGGCCGTCTACAAGCAACCCGGCTCCGACTTCTGGCTTATTGAGTTCACCTTCGAAGGACACCGCTACCGCAGGTCATCCAAGACCACCAACAAGCGGGAGGCCGAGGCCAACGAGGCCAAATGGAGGACTGACCTACGGGCACAGCAATACTTGGGGGTACCCCCTCCGGAAGCCAATAAGTCCTGGGGCTGTGCTGCCTAAGCTGATTTCGGACTTCCATCGTGAGCAAGTCTCACAAGGATCCGACCATGTCCACCACTCCCGACTCCAAGCCCAAGCG
>JFJP01030197.1_pt1 | contig 25475 bp, 20 predicted proteins | sample 431651 | NCBI WGS metagenome assembly JFJP01 (sample SAMN02602958, study PRJNA72255) | Microbial mat metagenome, whole genome shotgun sequencing project. | biome: fresh water; feature: sink hole; material: water; isolation source: purple microbial (photo- and chemosynthetic) mats found in...
ATGCAGGTTCATCATCAACAATCAGCAGGCGTTTCTCATTCATAAGGATTCCAGCGCCAGGGTTGGCGATTGAGCGATCAATTTCTTTAGATTGACAATAATCGTAACGACTAACGTATCCCATCGAAGCGTCATGGTCTGGGCTTGGAAACGTGTAGGAAATCGCGATCGGGAAGGCTGGCAGCACACGGGAGGCATGAACGACCGACTACGGGCGGGTTCACGAGGGCATCGTGAATCTGGAAGTCCTGGAGTTGATCCAGCAAGTTCAACAGCGGGGGGGAGGAGCGGGGCGGTGGATAGTGCTGATACCCCTCGTTGAGGGTCGCCTGATAACGATGTTCAAATCCGGTGATCACCGCTGCGGCTAGGGCGGTCTGGCTTACCACCTGGTCGGCGTCCACCGCGGTTTTGATCTCGACCAAATCGTCGGTAATCGCCTCCTCTCCTTTCAGAAAGGCGCGATGGATCTCGTCACGGGTGGGAATTTGAAGGTTCATAGAGAAAGCATAAACGGCTCAGCGGCGTTCGGCAACCAGACCTCCATCTGCCGGAAGGCGTCTACCTAGCGACCGGGACTGGTGGCTCAGAGATGTATCTTCACCGAGACTCTGGAAATTACCCGCGACGTAGCCAGAAAGTTGCGGGAGGCTTAAGCCAAACGTCAGAGGCTTCCCAAACTCAGGGAAACGGGGGATTCCTTCGATTACCCATGGGTGGTGAGCGGCTGAATGGGGCGGCTGGTCGGTTTTCGTTATCGCGAGATCGTCAGGCGGCTAAAGCAGTTGGGTTTTGAGTTTGACCGCCAGGCGAAGCGCGCCGACAAATTCAATTCGTTAGGCGGTTTCCAATACACGTACTTCAACGTGCAAACCTGCAGTTGCCGCCATGTCGACCAAGGCATCAAGGCCAAACAGATTGACCTTGCCGCGCATCAGGTCAGAGATGCGCGACTGGGTCACGCCAAACAGCCGGGCAGCTTGCGTCTGGTTCATCTCGGTGCGTGTGATATGGCTCTTGAGCGCCATCATCAATTCGGAGCGCAGCTTCATGTTCTCGGCTTCGTCCGGCGTGTTTTCGATGGCGTCCCACACGCTGCCATATCGTTGCTCGCTCATTGTACCAACTCCTTCAACAAGTCCCGGTAACGCTTGGCGGCCAAGTCCAAGTCTGCCTTGCTGGTTTTTTCCGTCTTTTTCTGGAAGCAGTGCAGTACATAGACGGCATCAGCAAATTTGGCCACATAAATCACGCGGAACGCGCCTGCCATATCATGAATCCGAATCTCCCGCACTCCCTGCCCAACCGCGTTCATGGGCTTCCAGTCGTCGGGCTCAAAGCCGTGCTGCACTTGGTCAATCTGATGACCAGCCTCACGCCGAGCTGTCAGGGGAAAGGCTCGCAAGTCGTCCAGCGCACTACCAACAAATTCGACGGGTTTCAGATCGCTCATGGAGTCAGTATGCAATTTTTTCCCGCGTAAATTTTCCTGTGGTCAAGCAGACCTGACACCGTTGCTTTTTCTAAACGGCAGACTTAACGCAATATCTGCCAACGCCCATCTAGAAAGCCTAAGAAAAGTTGAAGTGGGTAATCCTTCGATTCCGCACGCAAAATTGGGCGGAACTCGCGATCAATCAGTTCAACCAACCGGCCGTCGGCGCAAAGACGGAAATCAAAGGCATCTTCATCTAAAGGCGCGATTCGCCATTCAGGGTCGCCAAGGCAGGTAGCAAATCCGGCCCGAAATCGTTTTTCACGTATTTCCGCAGTCATTCCAAGATAGGCATGTGCGTATTCAGCAAAGTATAGCTGCCCAGCCTTCAGAAAGAACTCGGCATCGCACTCAGCAAACGCCTTATGCGCTCTTTTAACAGCCTTAACAATCGTCTCTCTAAGTTCCGGGGTTAATGAAAGCCGTTGCGAGCGTTGCCATGCCCAAGGCCCAATACCAATTTTCAAAGAACATTTTTCAACAATTGTCTGTGTCGGCATCGACAGAGCACTTTCGCCCGCCTTAAAAACAGCAACCATCATGTCGCGACCGTCTCCACTGCCAGGAAAATCGCCTGGTTCATAGAATACTAACTTCGCTTCAATCTTGGCCGCAGGCGAGGGCGATACTAATCGAGGCTCACGTGAAGTTGATGGCGTCATACCGGGAAACGGGATCACAGTCAGAATGTTATCACCATTATGAACAAACTCGGCTACTGGCTTCGTCAACAACTTGGGAATATCCGTTGCTACAGTACGGTGAATGGGAAAATCGTTCAGCCAAATTTCGGCTTCACAACTTTCAATGCGCAAATCAACATGTGGGATCACTGTACTATTACCTCGTTTTAGTTTGATAAATCTAATAAGTCACCAGTCCAGAGTTGCATTTCATCGTACAAAGGTACTTTAACCTCTGTCTGCGCCTCCTTACCTAAACTCCCTTTGTAGGTCACTGCAGTTTCAAGACGAACCAGCTTGCTGTCAATGCTTGGGGCCTTCTTAAAGCTGACTTGAGGTACACCGGTAAACTTCAATCCTCCTTTTAGCTTGGCAGCAGCATCCACAAGGTGGATGCCAACCGCATTAGCCCGACAAACGCCACTAAGTTCACCAGTGAGTTCCGCCCCAAGTTTAGGAGCCGGTGTGTCAAAATCATTCCCTACCTTCCAGTTGAGCGATGTTTGACCAGCAAGTGTTCCTTCAACCTTAACGGTGATCTCAGCAACCGTCCAAAATACGGCATCAACCTTGACTTCTAAGCCCGCCATCAATGTCAAGCTAGCCCCGAACACGATCAGATCAAACTCAAGAGAATAATACTTTCTTACGGCAATGTATCGGTCCGATCGATAGGAATAGCACAACTCCTTACGTGTCTCTTCCTCGATATCTTCTTCATTTTGAACTCCCCACTTCCCCCTGATCGTTCCCTCCAGAACCTTGAGATCAAAGGTCGCCTTCCAGCCCACTGCCGGGACAATCTCTTTAATATTTTCAATAGCTTTTTTAATACTTTTTATTAAATTTAAAATTTTATTCAAGTAGTTGCTAAAATCAATTACTTCACCATTTTTTATCAGGGTAAAAGCTGGCCGTACCTCAATTTCTTTTTTATTATTTTTCTCATATTTCGGTTGGAGTACGCCATCGGAATCTATTGCTAATACTGTCTTACGTGAATCCGTTTGGCGACTTAATACCAGCTTACCCGATGAACGTTTCTCAACTGAGCCTTCCACCTCAGCGCTCGTTACCTTACCGTTTTTATCCACAGCTTGCTTCATTTCAGATTTATGTAATTTTCCATCCTCCATAATAGCTTCTGCACTGGAGAACTCCGAGCTACCATCTTTTTTGTTAGTGGTTTCTTCTGTGGAAGACGTTACAACCTGTCCAAACTGTTTCGAAGAAATCGCCTCAGTGCGTTTACTTTGCCATTTCACATCGATAGATTTACTCCTCTCTGCCGAATAATTGAATACACTAGGATAAGTGAAAGTTAAAGTATATTCATCGCACGAGTAGGCGCGTACAAGACCAGTAAGCATCCCTAGGGGAGAACCCGAATCACGGATTGCACAACCATATGCTTGGATGCTCCACTCCTGCAATTTACCGCCAAATATCCAGTATTTCTTTAAAAGATATCCGTCGATTCCGCCTGATATAGGCCAGCCTATAATTGTGAATTCTTCGGTTTCGGTTTTCTTCCATGATTTCTTCTGCAGTGGTTCACACCAAACACTACTAATCGGGGTAATCTCGATAAGTGGATGAGTGGAAGGCGCACACGTTCCCAAATATTTTGCTCTGGCAAACATAATCAATTTCTTCTTAATTTCTATTTTCTTTATTGATTTTTCGAATAATTCAGTATAAATTTTATTAATTAGGTACCCTGGTAAACTATCATTTTTGTTGATATAAAGATAATTAATCACGCGCTCCAGAACAATATCATACTGCGTCAGATCAGGTCTGAGATGCAAGGGTACACTTTTACTAAGTGGCTGATAACGCAGATGAGATGCTGCCCTCAAAAACTGGCTGGTATGACGATCGGCGATTACCAGCTCCATAACATCACAAGGTTGACGACTCACTGAATCTTGAGATTTCTGACTCTGGTCATAAACACAAACATCCACCATCTTGTCAGGTTTTGATGCTGGAATTCCATCATTAGTTGGCTTTGAGTGGTTAGGCGAGAGTTGGCTGACAAACCGACGATCAGGTTCTGGTGGATAACTCGCCACTGGCTGCGTTTCCGTTGAAGATTGGCTTGACGATGGCGGATAACTCGCAGGTGCAGATGCGTTGTTTAAGGGCTGGCTCGAAAACTGATCCGGTGAACTCATGGGAAACCTCTATTCAACAGTGGTAGGTGTAGATCGAGCCGCGTTGTCAAGTTTTTGATGCCATCGATGAATGAGTTGGTAGAGCTTGCTTGGCGGGTTCAGTGTGTTATCTTCAACAATCGTGGAGAACCACTCCGGCATTGTTCGCACACCCAAGGCGATTTTCATTTCAACCATCACCATGGCAACTTCGGTAATTTCGCTCTCGTTATGCAGACCCCATTCCGGGGCTGTAATAGCGATTTTTTCAACGAATGTACGCAAATCATCACGCGGCATTGATGCTAATTGGTCGCCGTAACACTGGGAGAGGTATACAACCAACCGCGACACGAATTGCTCTTGATATTCGAGACGCATTGTCTCGATTTGTTCTTCTCGAATACTCAGCACTGTAAAATTCCCTTAATTTAATCGAATAACCACAATTTAAAGCGCGAAGAATCCTGTAAATAATATCAATCAAGAATCATTTAAACTAAACCCAGCTTCACCAGTTCAGTTTTGCCCTCCCCACCCTCGACCCAAAACTTCAACAGCGTTGCTGGAACTTCGCCCTCCATCACATAGCGCAACACTGGCCCGAACACCGTTTCGAGTTCCTCTAAATTGCACGTCGGCAGATAAACACGCAGCACCCGGGGATCGTAATAGCGGAAATAGAGCGGCTTCAAATCCGGGCCATAGACCTTCAGGAACGTCCGCAGATGCATCCTCAAGGTCCGTAAATTCGCCCGGCTGATCGCAAACACCCCCCAGTGCTTCCCCCACCCTTCCTGCATCAGCCAGTCGGTAAAGGGATGATCGAAGGGAACCGCCGCCAGATATGGCGCAACCTGAGCCAAATCCGGCTCCAGTTCCCCCCGATACAGACATTCCGCCTCCACCTCCAGACGCGCCAGCGTCTGCGGCAACTGGGGAACCGAAGCGCCATCCAGAATAGCGTAGACGGTCGTTTCGGGAATCGCAAACAACTGTTGAAGAATCGCTTGATCGAGAACGGACTTACTCATGCTTTATTCTCCGTGGAGCCGATGGAACCCTGGCGTTTTTTGCGCGCTTCCTCGCAGACTTCGCAAAACGGCGTCCCCGCCTTGGCGGCATCCGTCAACGTCTGCGCCTGCGGCGACAATGCAGATTTAATCGGCGGCAGCGCCTGGAAAGCGCTCACCGTGACTGAATCCACGGACTGCGCCTGTTTCTGAATCGGCGTAGCTTGTGCCTGGGTGACTTCACCCGGCTTATCATCCGCCGCTTCCTTCGCCACTTTGGGATCCTTGGGCGCATCTGGCGAGCTGCCCGACCCGGAACCCGCCGAGCCGCCGCTGTTGATCATTACCATAGGGCCGCTGATGAATACGCCGCCCGGATTGATGTCGATGAAACTACCACCGACCTTGATGCTCACCTGCGTCCCCGCCTCGATGATCACTTTCATTCCCGCTTTGAGGTGAATCTCCATGCCCGCATCCAGGGCGTGATTCATCCCGACCTTCTCCTGCTGATCCTGACCTACTTTCAGGGATAGGCTACCGCCTACTTTCTGATTATGGTCACCGCCAACCTGCTGATGTTTTTCACCCGCGACCTTTTCGAACTGATCGCCACTGCCGCCATCCCCCGATTTGACGATCAGATGCTTTTCGCCCTCGACCTGCTCGAACTGCTTCTTTTTGACGATCAGATGCCGTTCGCTACCGATCCATTCGCGGGCATCGTTCTTGATCCGCACATCTTCATCACGCTCGGCGTGCAAAAAAATCTGTTCCTTGCCCTTATCATCCTCAAAGCGTAGTTCATTAAAACCGCCGCCTCCCTTACTCGACAGACTTTTAAGCGTTGACATCGTCTTTTTATCAGGCAACGCATAAGGCGGCATATTAGCGCCGTTATAAACCCGGCCGGTGATAATCGGACGATCCGGATCGCCTTCAAGGAAATCCACAATCACTTCCTGACCGATGCGCGGTAAATACAAAGCGCCCCACTTTTTACCCGCCCAGCTCTGCGCCACCCGAATCCAGCAGGAACTTTTCTCATTCGCGCTGTCGTATCGATCCCAGTGAAAGTGGCATTTCACCCGCCCATATTGATCCGTATAAATTTCCTCTCCCTGGGGACCGACGACAATGGCGGTCTGCGGTCCCTGCACCACCGGTTTCGGCGTGATGCGCGGCGCTCGATAGGGTTGCTCGGCATCAATCGCCACGATGCGCACCTGGTAAGGTTTGGTCTCGTCAGGAACTGGCTTGGATTCGTAGGCATCGGCTTGCAGTTCATAGGCGGCCGAGACCACCAGGTGCTTGCGATCCTGCGCCGAATTGCCACTGTTGGTCAGCTTGAATAAATAACCCACGGCCATCCCGCGCGTCACGCCTTCCGCCCGCACTGTCCGGTGTTGCGCCAGCAACTCTTCCAGGCGAATCTTGGTGTAATTGTCGCCATCGCCCGGTTCCGTGTACTCGCCGGGATAGTCATAGACCGCGAATTTGGCCATGGGGTGACTCTTCGGCTTGGACACGGTCTTGCGCAGATTCTTGGTCGGGGCCGTAAAATCGAAGTCGTTGAGCGCATACTCGCCAGACTGCACCTGCTTTTCGACCACCCACTCAAACAGATGATCCCGCTCTTTCCACTGCATCGTGTCAGGCGGGTAATAAGGTACTTCGTCATAATTCGGAAATGCGCTATGTGCGCTGGCATCATCCGCTAAAATCAAAGTGTGCTTGCCATTTTCATGCTTGAAATAGTAATAAATGCCTTCCTGCTCCATCAGCCGGCTGACAAAATTAAAATCTGTTTCCCGATACTGAACACAGTATTCCCAGGTCCGATATTGACCGCTCAGTAATTTCTTGAAATCAGTAAATCCATGCTTCTGAAAGACCTCCTCAATAATTTGTGGAACCGTTTTTTCCTGGAAAATCCGGCAGTCGGCGGTGCGAGTCAAAAACCACAGCCAGGGACTAAGTGTAGCCCGATAGGCTCCATAACGCATCCCGCGCATCCCCAGATAGCTAAAGCGGGTGACAAAACCATTGAAATAGCGGGAACCCGCCCCACGAGCCTCCGGCAACTGCATACGAACCGTCACATTTTTACCCAGAACCGTCGCTAACTCAATATCGGTTCGTTCACTGAGTAATTCCAGTTCATATTCAAACAGTCGCCCCAATTGCTCGGTTCCGACCATCCGATAGAAAACCAGGACATCCTCGCCGAGTGGGGTGTTGACCGCGAAGATTCGGTGTTTTTGCGTGATGGCCATGATTCAGACTCCCAGCCTAATCGTTGCGAATGAACAACAGAATGATTAAGTTTAGCAGAAAACCGGGATCAGGAAGCCTATCGCCAAACCGGCCAGAATCCGACTAGACTTCCTCCTATACTTCCTGTTTGGAGATCAAACATCATGCCAGGCCGAATGGAATTTCAGTTAGACCTGCCTGAATCGGTGACGCATCCGGTTCGCCACAACCCTGCTGCGCCACTGCGCTTGCTGATCATGGCCGATTTCAGCGGTCGCGCCCACCGGGAAACACCCGGCCCACTGAGTGATCTGGCGAGCCGTCCGCTGTTAGCCGTCGATGTGGATACGCTGGACGCCGTGATGGCCCGACTGGCGCCCAAGCTGCGGTTAGCCGGTTCCGAACCGGGTTCCATCCTCACGCTCGGTTTTAGCCAGCTCGATGATTTTCATCCTGACGCCCTGTATCGGCGACTGGAAACGTTCCAGGTTCTGCGCCGCAGTCGCGCCCGACTGCTCAATCCGGCTAGTTTTGCCCAGGCCGCTGCCGAATTGGCCCTGTCTTCACCGCCTGAACCGGTCCAGACTGGTCCGGCGAAAGCGGAATCAGATCAGGATTTGCTGGGTCGGTTACTGGGTCAGACGCCCTCCCCGCTCCCTGCCGCCCGACCGGTCGAACCCGCTGCCGCCGCGATCCAGTCCTTCCTGCGGTCCGTCGTGCAGCCGCACATTGTCCACATCCCCCCGAATCAGTCAGCGTGGGTGGCGGCGGTGGATGCGGCAATCAGCGATCAACTGCGAGCGATTCTCCATCAACCCGTGTTCCAGGCGCTGGAAGCAGCCTGGCGCAGTGTCCACGGACTCATCGCTGATTTTGACCGCGATACCGTGCACGTCACGCTGCTGGATGTGACCCGTCAGGAATTGCTGGCGGATCTGCGCACGGCGGGCGGGCGACCCACCGCCACCAGTCTGTATACGCTGTTGATCGACCGGGGGGTACAGATGCCGGATGGGCAGACCTGGTCGCTGCTGATCGGCGACTACCGCTTTAGCGCTGCGCCGGAAGACGTAGCTCTGCTGGCGGCTCTGGGAACCCTGGCCGCTCATGCCGGTGGGCCGTTCCTGGCCGAAGCCGCGCCAGAACTTTTAGGCGCGGCTTCCACAACAGCGCTGGCCGATCCGGGAACCTGGGCGTCACTGCCGACCGAGCAAGCGGAAAACTGGCAGGCTCTGCGTGAGTGCGCTATTGCCCCCTGGCTGGGACTGGCGCTGCCCAGAGTGTTACTGCGGCTGCCCTACGGTCATAAAACCGATCCGGTTGAACACATCGAGTTCGAGGAAATGCTGTTAGGTTGTGATCCGGACGCCTATTTGTGGGGCAATCCCGCCTTCGTCTGCGCCCGACTGATGGCTGCGGCGTTCGCTGAAAACGGCTGGGCCTTCAGTCCCGGCGATGTGCTGGAACTCGATGATTTACCCGCTTACATCTATGAAGAAGCCGGGGAACGGGTGATGCAACCGGCCACAGAGGCATTGCTGAGTGAACGGGCCATGCAGGCGGTGCTGGCCAGGGGCGTAATGCCGTTACTCGGTCATCGCCAGCGCAACACAGTCCGACTGGCGCGGTTTCAGTCGCTGGCGGAACCCGCTACAGCACTCACCGGGAGTTGGACAGGATGAGCGCTGACGGGACGGCGACCCTCCTTGACCCTCACCGTAGAGTCGCCTTGCCTCAGGCTTTCATCCAAATTCGTGGACTGGCCCGCCGTTATACCGAGGGCGAGCAGCAGCGCAGCATTTTCACCGGCCTCGATCTGGACATTGAACGCGGCGCGTTTATCGCTCTGCTGGGTCAGTCCGGTTGCGGGAAATCGACCCTGCTGAATCTGCTGGGTGGCATCGACCTGCCGGATGCGGGACAGATTCACATCGACGGGCGCTCCCTGACCGGGATGAACGAGCGCGACCGCACCCGGTTCCGCCGCCGCCATATCGGCTTTGTGTTCCAGTTCTTCAACCTGATTCCGACACTGACCGTGGCGGAAAATCTGCTGCTGCCGCTGGAATTGAATGGATTGGCCACCCCGGAGCAGTGCGACCGGGCGCTGGAATTGCTGGATCATGTGGGATTGGGCGGCCGGCGCAACAGCTTCCCGGAGCGCCTGTCCGGTGGTGAACAACAGCGGTTGGCTATTGCCCGAGCGTTGGTGCATGGGCCGTTGTTGCTGCTCGCCGACGAACCGACCGGCAATCTCGATGCGGCTACCGGGGAGCGAATTCTGGAACTGCTGCTGACATTGCACCGGCACGCAGGAACCACCATCGTCATGGTCACGCACAGTCAGGAAGTTGCCGCCCGCGCTGACCGGATTCTGGTGCTGGATACCGGCCATATCCGGGAGCTGGCGCGATGACGCCGCTGTTCTGGCGGGCGTTGTTGCGCCATCCGCTGCGCCATCCCTGGCAACTGGCCTTGGCGATTCTGGGCATTGCGCTGGGCGTAGCCGTCGTGGTCGCCGTCGATTTGGCCAACGCCAGCGCCCGCCGCAGTTTTACCTTGACCATGGATCGGCTCACCGGTCAGGCGACGCACCGCTTGGTGGGTAACGCGCAGGGCATTCCGGAGGCGTGGTATGTCCAGTTGCGGGTGGAGCGGGGTCTCCGCTTGTCCGCCCCGGTCGTCACCGGTTATCTGCCCAACGCCGACCGTCCCGGCCAGTTACTGCAAATTCTGGGCGTTGATCCCTTCGCCGAAAGCCCCTTTCGTAATCCCGCCGCCGATCTGACCGGCAGCGACTTTGATTTACGCGCCCTGCTAACAAAACCGACGGCGCTATTGCCGGAGGCGTTGGGTGAACAGGTCACGCTGAAACACGGCGATCAGCGGCTGACCCTGCAACGCGCTGGAACGCTAACCGGGCCGGAACTGGACGGGCTGATTATTACCGACATCAGCACCGCGCAAACCCTGCTGGGCATGACGGGACGGTTGAGCCATATCGACCTGATCCTGCCGGAGTGTGCCGTTGGCGAGCAGCAGGCGGCGGAATTGCGCGCTGGATTGCCGCCGGAATTGCGGCTGGAGCGACCCGCTGAACGCACCCAGACCATGGCCGATTTGAGCGCCTCGTTTTCCCTGAATTTAACAGCGATGAGTTTGCTGGCGCTGGTGGTCGGGATGTTCCTGATCTACAACGCCATCAGCTTCTCGGTGGTGCAACGGCGTTCACTGCTCGGGCTGTTGCGGGCGCTGGGCGTCAGCCGGCGGGAACTGTTGATTGGCATTCTGGGCGAGGCACTGCTGCTCGGGCTGGCTGGAACCCTGCTTGGCGGCCTGCTCGGCCTGTGGCTCGGTTCCGGGCTGGTGCATCTGGTCACCCGCACGATCAACGATCTTTACTATGTTTTGAGCGTCCGCGAGTTCTTCATCGATCCTTGGTCACTGGCCAAGGGCGCTGGACTGGGCGTTTTTGCCACATTGGCGGCGGCTTGGTTGCCGGCCATGGAGGCGGCGGATGCGCCACCCGGTGCGGTATTAAGCCGGGCGCATCTGGAAAGCCGCTGGCAAGCGTCCCTCCCGCGCTTCCTGCTCGGTGGGCTGGGGCTGCTGGCGGCGGGTGGACTGGTGCTGAGATTTTCGCAATCGCTCACCGCAGGTTTTACCGGCCTGTTCCTGCTGATTCTGGGCTGTGCGCTGCTGACCCCACCGATTGTCGTGGGCCTGGTTCGGTTAAATCAGCCATTGACCACCCGGTTAGGCCTGGTGGCGCGAATGGCGAATCGAGATGTCGCCCGCCATCTCAGCCGCACCGGGATTGCCATTGCCGCGCTGATGGTGGCGTTTTCCGCGACCGTGGGCGTGGGAGTGATGGTGGACAGTTTCCGGGGCGGCGTGGCGCTGTGGATCAGCGATCTGTTGAACGCGGATGTGTACGTCGCACCGGCCTCCATTGAAGACAGCAGCAACTATGCGGAAGCCGTGACTCCGGCGACGCTGGCGGCCTTGCGGGAAACGCCGGGGGTCGCGGCGATCTCGACGTATCGGGGCAGTCGGCTGGATCTCGACGGGCGACCCGTGACGCTGATCGCCGCTGATCTCGCGCCAGCATCGCAGGCCGGTTATTGGCTGATTGATGGCCAGGCGACGCAGGTGTGGCCAGCGTTCCAGACCGGTGAGGCGATTCTGATTTCCGAACCGCTGGCTTATCGGCGGGGGCTGGGCGTGGGTGATCGGCTGGATTTGCCCACCGATGCGGGGTTGCGCAGTTTCGCCATTGCCGGGGTGTTCCTGGACTACGGGTCGGAACATGGGCGGATTCTGCTGCATCGCAGCGGTTATGAACGGTATTGGCGGAACCCAACCGTGGGTTCGGTGGCGCTGTTTGCTGCGCCGGGTGAATCGCTGGCGACGTTGCGTGAGCGGTTGCAGGAACGACTGGGGCCGCTTCAATCGCTGATGATTCGTTCCAATCGTGACATTCAGAGCCGCACGCTGGAGATTTTCGATCGGACGTTCACCATCACCCAAGTGCTGCGGGTACTGGCGATTCTGGTCGCGGTGGTCGGGGTGTTGAGCGCCCTGCTGGCGTTGCATCTGGAGCGGGCACGGGAGTTTGCGATGCTGCGGGCAACGGGAATGACCGCGAGCGAAATTGGCCGACTGGTGTCGCTGCAAACCGGCTTCATGGGCGCGGCGGCCGGTTTGCTGGCGATCCCAACCGGCTTGCTGCTGGCGGCGGTGCTGATTTTTGTGATTAATCGCCGGGCGTTCGGCTGGAGTTTGCCGTTGACCATAGATCCAGTGCTGCTGCTGGAAACACTGGCGCTGGCAATAGTCGCGGCGTTGCTGGCCGGACTGTATCCGATTTGGCGCATGGCCCGCGCCCGCCCGGCAGAGGCGTTGCGGATGGAGTAGCGTCTGGGTGTAACGGGCGGAACAGGTTAGAAGGGGGATGTTGGGGCGGCGGGGTCAGGGATGTGGGGCTTGGCGGGGGTGGTCTCTGCACAGCTTGAAATTCATCAGTTTCTCCGCGAGAGACCCCGGCCTTCAGGCCGGGGAGGGATAGCGCACCGTGCGTAGCACGGTCAGCCGTTGGGTGTTGACATGAGTTAGGGAAGTTTCTATACTTGAATTATGAAACTTGTCGCTAACATTAAATTGCAACCTACACCAGAACAAGCAGGTCTGCTCCAGAAAACGCTGGAACGGTGCAACGAGGCGTGTAACTGGATTTCGGCCCAAGCATGGGAATCTGAAACGTTCCGACAGTTTGATCTGCATAAACTTGTTTATCAGGCCGTGAGAGACCAATTCAAGTTGGCTGCACAGGTCTCCGTGCGTTGCATTGCAAAAGTCGCTGACGCCTACAAGCTGGGTAAAGAGACCCAGCGCGTATTTCGTCCGTTGGGAGCACAACCTTTCGATGATCGAATTTTCCGGTTTGTATCCAACGATCAGATTTCGATATGGACATTGAACGGACGCATCAAGATCGGGTACGTTTGTGGAGAACATCAGCGCCAACTTCTCAAACATCGCAAAGGCGAAGTGGATTTGATGTTTGTCCGTGGGAACTGGTATATCGCCGTCGTTTGCGATTTCGACGAACCCGATCTTTTGACGCCACACGGTGTTCTCGGCGTGGATATGGGTATCGTCAATATCGCCACTGATTCCACCGGCGAACAGTTCAGCGGCAAGGATGTAGAAGAGAAGCGAGAGCGGTACGTCAAACGCCGTGCCGTGCTGCAAAAGAAAGGTACAAGAGCCGCGAAACGTCGGCTGAAGAACATGAGCGGAAGGCAACGCCGGTTCCAAAAGTGGGTCAACCACAACGTTTCGTGTCGCATCGTTTCCAAAGCCGAACGCTCCCAGAGCGCGATGAGCATTGAAGACCTCAAGCATATTCGCGAACGGGCTAAGGCCAATAAAGAGCAGAGGAAGCGGTTGCACAACTGGGGATTCGCCGAACTTCGCGGCTTTATTGAATATAAAGCTCGAAAGGCAGGCGTCCCGGTTTTTGTCGTTGATCCAAGAAATACAAGTCGCCAGTGTTTTGTATGTGGACATATCGACAAGAAGAACCGTCCCAGTCAATCTGTTTTTAGGTGTGTGGCCTGCGGACATGAAGCAAACGCAGACTGCAACGCCGCTCTCAATATTGGGAGCAGGGCTACAGTAACAATGCCTATGTTCGCGCATCAGTGTGTCCCTGGTGCAGTGGAAAGCCCCGGCCTTTAGGCCGGGGAACCGTTACGAGCCCGGGATTCGCCTACTCGAATGAAAACTGCCAGAATATGTTGATGCATTTTCTGACTCGCCTCTATCGTCAAGTCAACCGCCTTAGCTACGGCCTGCGCCAACGCCTGACACCTCTGGGTGGCTGGTTGCTGGGCGCGTGGGTCGCGGCGGGTGCGTTCGGCTTTAACACCCGGGTGGGCATGACCTATCAACTCTTCGTGCTGCTGACCCTGCTGTTTGCCGCCGCCCTGCTGGCCAGTCGCTTCGGCAAGCTGCCGGTGGTGGCCGCCACTCGCCAATTACCGCGCTTCGCCACGGTCGGTCAACCCGCCCGCTACCGTCTGCAACTGCATAACCAGGGCGGGCGCGTCCAATCGGATCTGCTCGCGGTCGAGGAATTGCGTGAAACACCGTTCACCCCACCCGGACGCTTGCCGACCTATCGCCAGTGGAGCCGGTCTGCTGCTTTAGCACGCGGGGCGCAAACCGGGATGCAAACCCTGCCGCCGCTGCCGCCCAAGGCAACGACCGAGGCCGAATTGACGCTGACCCCCTTGCGCCGGGGCTGGCTGGAATTCACCGCGCTGCATTTTGCCCGCCCGGATCCGCTGGGTCTGTGGCAACGCCGGTTCCGCCAATCCCTGCCCGACCGATTGTTAGCCCTGCCGTGCCGCTATCCGGTGCCCGCGCTGCATTTCCACGATGGCCGACGTTATCAGCGGGGCGGCGTCAGTCTGGCGCAGTCAGTCGGTGAAGAAGATGAGTTCGTGGGCCTGCGCGAGTACCGGCCTGGCGATCCGCCCCGGCGCATCCACTGGCGCAGTTTCGCCAAGCGCGGCGAACCGGTCGTCAAGGAATACCAGGATGAATTCTTTGTTCGCTACGGCCTGCTGCTGGACAGTTTCGCTGCGGATATTGACGAAGCGCGGTTTGAAGCCGCCGTGTCCGCCGCGGCGTCCATTGCAGCGGCGGAACGTGGCCCGGAGGCGCTGCTGGATTTGCTGTTCGTCGGTGACCGCGCCTATTGCTTCACTGCCGGGCGGGGACTGGGGCAAACCGAGCAGTTGCTGGAAATTCTGGCCTGCGTCACACCGCGCCGGGATCAGCCCTTCTCGCATTTGTTGTCGATGGTCGCGGGACACGCCGCTGAATTGAGCGCCTGCGTGTGCATTCTGCTGGACTGGGATGCGGAACGGCGGCAGTTACTGCATCTGCTGCAAAGTCAGGGCGTGGAAGTGGTGGCACTGGTCATTGGTCCGCCGAAGATGCCGCCGGAACCGGGGATTCGCGTAGCGACGGTCGAGACGTTGGCCGTGGAACTGGCGAGGCTGACGCTATGATACTGACTCTCCCGCCCGGTCTGCTCGCTGCGGCGCTACTGTTCTGGGGCTGGCGCACCGACCTGTGGCCGCTGGCCCTGCCTATGGCGCTGATTTTGGAAGCTGTGCCTTATATGCACTGGCGCTGGGCGTTGGGCGACAAGGAATTAACGCGGGTTATCGACCTGACCGCCCTGCTCTGGGTGGGCGCACTGATCCTGCTGTTCACCCGCTATCTGAATCAGCCACCGCTGGCCACGCATCTGTATACGCTGGCCAGTTGGGTTCCATTGTTATTGTTCCCGCCGCTGGCGATTCAGCGCTACTCCACCGTCGGCACTTTCCGGATGGGGCATTTGTTCTACTCGCTGCGCCGCTCCGGAGGCGAACTGGCGCAGCAACGCCTGCGGCTGGATGTTGCGTATTTCGTCGCGTGCCTGCTGGCCGCCAGCGTCACTGCGCAACCGTTTTATTTACCGGGCGCGGGATTGTTGCTGCTCTGGGCGCTGATCGCGCGGCGACCGCACCGCCATCACTGGCTCCAGACCGTGGCGCTGGCGCTGATGGTCGGTATCGCCGCCTGGCCGGTGAGTGTGGGTCTGCATCGCCTGCAACTGAATCTGGAAGACACCTTCACCGAGTGGTTCCAGGACTGGTTCACCGACTTCGATCCCTACCGTAGTTCGACCTCACTGGGCGATATTGGCGAACTGAAACTGTCCGACCGGGTCGCGCTGCGGCTCAAACCCATATCCGGCGACCGGGGGCCGTGGTTACTACGCGCCGCGACCTACAACAGCTATTTCGACCGGGTCTGGGTAGCGAAGGGCGTCCATTTCACCCGCCTCGATCCACAGGGCGACGGGCGCGAATGGTTGCTGAATCCCGCCCCGGACGGTGAATCCCGGCGCATGAGCATCACCTTGGAACTGCGTCAAGGAACCGGGATGCTGCCGCTACCCCTCGACGCCTGGCGGCTGGAGCAGTTGCCGGTGGGCGAACTGCAGCGCAGCAGTCTAGGCGCGTTCAAGGCGAGTGAGGGTCCAGGATTGGTCAGTTATCGGGTTGACTATGCACCAGCCTCCCCCCTCGCGGCGGAACCCGCAAAGACGCCCTCCCCCCTCGCGGGGGAGGTGTGGGGTGGGGGGGAAATTGACTTGGCTCTGCCCCGCCGGGAACAGGCCATCCTGCAACGCTTGGTCAGCGAACTAGGTTTAACCGGTCAACCGCCAGCCGTTGCCACCGCCAAAATCCGCGCCTTCCTGCTCGGCCAATTCCGCTACACCCTGGATCTGCCCGCCCCGGCTGCCGGCCTGACCGCCCTGGAAACCTTCCTACTCCAGGCGAAGGCTGGGCATTGTGAATATTTCGCCACCGCCGCCGTCTTACTTTTACGTGCGGCTGGTGTTCCCGCCCGTTACGCCACCGGCTTCTCCGTTTCTGAATACAGCCCGCTGGAAGGAAGCTATGTCGCCCGCCGCCGCCATGCCCACGCCTGGGCGCTGGCTTGGCTGGATGGCCACTGGCAGGATTTCGACGCGACCCCACCAGACTGGACGAGTTTTGAAGAAGCGCAGACGCCCTGGTATCAGCAACTCGGTGATCTCTGGGACTGGCTGAGTCACCAATTCAGCCGCTGGCGCTGGCGGGAAGCGAGCGATGACCAGGGCGACAATCGCGGGCTATGGGGATCGGCGGGACTGTTGACGGTCATTCTGTTCTGGCGGCTGCTCCGGCGTCAGCGCGTCCGTCGGTCACCGGTCAAGCTGTCAACACAGGCTGTCATTCAGCCCGGCATGGCATCGCCTTTCTACCAAGTGCTGGAGCAGCTCGCTGTCCACCGGGGGTCCCGCCCGCCCGGTGAAACCCTGGAAAGCTGGTTACGTCGGATCGGGGTCTGGGAAAACCCCGGCATGGCCGATATGGTGCGCTGGCACCAGCGCTGGCGGTTTGACCCGGTCGGTTTGCCCAAGGAACAACAGCAACAGCTTGCGGAAGCGGTTGCTGTTCATGCCCATACCCTTCCTGATTGATTTTGACCCGCAGCAACGCTGATGCAAACTGCACAGGTGGTACAACCGACCGGCGACAGGTCGGCCAAAAAGAACGATTGAGCTGCATGGTGTTCCCGGATAGCTCACCGCTATGAAGGGTGCCGGGCGCTAACGGCTACGGCTTTCCAGCCTTACGCCTGCGTCCCGCCCACGGTCAGTGCTTCGATTTTCAAGGTGGGCTGGCCGACGCCCACCGGGACGCTTTGCCCGTCCTTGCCGCAGGTACCTACCCCATCGTCGAGTTTCAGGTCATTGCCGACCATCGAAACTTTGGTGAGGACATCCGGGCCATTGCCGATCAGGGTTGCGCCCTTAACCGGACGAGTGACGCGGCCATTTTCGATCAGATACGCCTCGCTGGCGGAAAACACGAACTTGCCGGAGGTAATATCCACCTGCCCGCCGCCGAAGTTGACCGCATACAGCCCCCGTTCCACCGACGCAATAATTTCCGCGGGATCATGCTCACCGGGGGTCATGTAGGTGTTGGTCATGCGCGGCAGGGGCAGATGTGCGTAGGACTCGCGGCGACCATTGCCGGTGGGAGCCGTGTTCATCAACCGCGCATTCAGCTTGTCCTGTAAATAGCCTTTCAGAATGCCGCGTTCGATCAGCGTCGTACACTGGCTCGGCGTCCCCTCATCATCAATATTCAACGATCCCCGCCGATAGGCCAGCGTCCCGTCATCCACCACCGTGCACAGCGGCGAAGCCACTCGTTCGCCAATCCGCCCGGTGAACGCGGACGTGCCCTTACGGTTGAAATCGCCTTCCAGCCCGTGACCAATCGCCTCATGCAGCAGAATCCCCGGCCACCCGCCGGCGCGGGTGTGGCTTCGAGATTCACCAGCGCCAGCCGCACCGCTTCCCGCGCATAGCCCAGAGCGCGATCTTCATCCAGGAACCAAGGGTAGGCGACACGCCCACCGCCGCCGGCACTACCCTGTTCCCGGCGACCGTGCTGCTCAACAATAACACTGACGTTCAGCCGCACCAGGGGCCGCACATCGCCAGCCAACGTGCCATCGCTGCCCGCGACCAGGAAAATGTTATGCATCGCAGCCAGACTGACCATCACCTGCGTAACGCGGGCGTCCTGACGGCGGGCTTCGGCGTCCAATTGTTCCAGTAACTGCACTTTGGCCTCGGCGGTCAGCGTTTCCAGCGGATCCGTCGACGAATACAGCGCCGGTCGCTGCGGTGTCTGCCAGATTGGCAACTGGCCTTGATGACCCTGCCGGGCAATGGCGCGAGCGGCGGTTGCGGCTTCCAGCAAAGCGGGCATCTCGATCTCGTCGGAATAGGCAAAGCCGGTTTTCTCACCGCTGATCGCCCGAACCCCGACGCCCTGTTGAATTGTGCGACTGGCATTTTTGACCTGGCTGTCTTCCAGCCCCCAGGATTCGGCGCGGCGCTGCTGGAAATACAGATCGCCGCTGTCGATGGTATGACCCAACAGGCAGGACAGCGTGCGTTCCAAATCGGTTTCGCCCAGACCGGCCGGGGTTAGCAAGCACTGGCGGGCCAGCAGTAGAGCATCAGTGGTCATATTTTCAATTCTCGCAGTGAACACGGTGTTCCAGCGACGGAAACTCCCGCCGCACGCTTTCCAGAAAGGGGTGATCCAAGCGGGCAGTCACGATGCCCGGCCCCCAGGCCAGCCGACTCATCACCAGCCCCCAGGGATCAATGATCAGGCTATCGCCGAAGGTTTCGCGACCGTTGGCATGTCGCCCGCCCTGAGCGGCGGCGATGACATAGCACTGATTCTCAATGGCTCGCGCCCGCAACAGGACCTCCCAGTGCGCCGCACCGGTGGCGGCCGTGAACGCGGCGGGCAGCGCCAGAATCTCCATCCCCTGATCGACCATGGCGCGAAATTGCTCCGGGAAGCGCAGGTCATAGCACACCGCCAGCCCCAGTCGGCCAAAGGGCGTATCGGCTACCACATAGCGGTTCCCCGGCGCAATCGTCGCGGATTCGGCATACCGTTCCCGGCTGCCCACCACCTGCACGTCAAACAGATGCACCTTGTCGTAACGAGCGACGGCTTGCCCCTGGTCATTGAACAACAGGCAGGTCGCCCGCACGCGCTGCCCATCATCCACCGTGCGTAGCGGAATCGTACCGCCGACCAACCACAACTGATGCCGGGCAGACTGTTCCGCGAGGAAGTCCTGAATTGGTCCCGAACCCTCGGTCTCCTGAGCCGCCAGACTATCCGTCTCCCGGCGACCCATCAGCGCGAAATTCTCCGGCAACACAGCTAATCGCGCACCACGCGCCGCCGCTTCTGCCAGTAAATCAGCGGCCATCGCCAGATTAGTAGCGACATCGGGTTCGGAAACCATTTGCATCGCGGCTATCATCGACATGTTATCAGTTCCTCATTGATCCCCGACGAGTCCCGGGCGGTGCGCGGGCGATGGCGTGGCTTCGGTCAGCGACTCCAATACCGGATCCTCCCACGAACCGTGTAAGCGGTACCGGTAACGAGTTGCCTGTTCAATACCCTCTTGCAACAGCCGTTCCGCCACGAAAACAGCGGCCCCGGCGAGCGGTCCACCGGCCAAAGCCCCGGCAATCGGCAGCGTTCCGCCCAGACTCGGCGTCACGGTAATGTGTTGATCATAATCCCGAGCGGTTAAGCCCGCCCGCCCACGAAACTCGACCCGGGCAGACGGGGCTTCAATCGTCAGATTATCGGTCCGGGCCTGCCCGTCGCCAAAGGTCAGGTCGCCGGTGATCCGGTCAAAACTGGCCCCCGGTTGAAATAAATCGCTGAAATCCAGATTCAGGCGGCGCGACAAGTTTTGCACGTTGAACAGACCAATGATCCGGCCCATACCGGGATTGATGTCCAGCAACTGACCGGGACCCACCTGGATTTTCAAAGTCCCGGCCAGGTGTTTCAGCGCAAAATCCGGTAACGCTCCCGGCCATTGAGCATCCAGTTCCGCCTGCGTTTTACCACGCGCCACGCCCGCATCCGGGTAGCCGAAGTCCGCCAGCGTTTCCTCCAGCGCCGGACTGCGTAACGTCGCTTTGAGCCGCGAGGTCTGCACATCGCCCTGCCATTGCCAATCGCTACCGGCCTCAATGCGCTGGCGGTCCGAACTCAGTTCAATGTCGGACAGGCGAACGCCCTGGGCATTCGGCAGGGCGATGAACCGGAGTCGGCCTAAATTGTGGTTATTCATCTGTAAGCTGGCGACGGTGAAGACCAGAGGGGGCAACCGGCAGGGGTCGGGCGGGACTGACGGAGATGATTCCTTCTGCTTCAGACGAAGGTGTAATTGTTGCAGGGCGGCGTTGATCGGTTGCTGGGGCGTGGGTGCGTCGGGCGCAGTCAACCGCCCCGCTAAACCGGCACCGTCCACATCAATCCGTAAACCTTGAGGATAGCGGGTCGCGTTCACCGTGACCGCCTTGAACGTTTGTCCGATCAGGGTCAGTTCGTCAATGCGGGCCTCGAGACGGTGGAGTAGCGACAGCGGGTTAACGGCGGACTCCGGCGTCCGGTGACATCGCCCCTCCCGCTTGCCAACCGGGGCGGGCGGTGCTATCGGTGGTGTCCAGGTCCAGCGCGGCAATCGAGCCACGACGGCTAATCCTGGCGCATCGGGTAATTGCGCCTCACCGGCCCCGATGCGCAACTCGCCCCGCTCCAGTTGCAGGGCATGGGTCGGACCGCGCAACGCCAGCGCCGCCTGGGTGTCCTCGCCGTAGGCCACATCGACGCCGAGACGGTCGGCAGCGATGGGTTGCACGGTGATCCGCAGGGGCTGAGCTTCGCCCGCCGACTTGGTAAAGGGTTCGGGCAGTTCCAGGGCGATGCCGCGCAAATCCGACGTTAAATCCAGTTTAAACGCCGGTTGCCGACGGTGCAGTGCCTGACCGGTCGGAACCGTCAGTACCGCGTTCCAGTCGCTTTTGCCACGGATTGACGATTCCAGTGCGGCGGCGGATTCCCCGGCCAGCGCCGTTAAACCCAGTCGCCCCTGAATCCGCGTTTGCAATGCGCGGTGCCCCGGACGCCCGGTCAGATCCAGATCCAGCCGAATCGGCTCACCGCGCAAGCGCGCTTGCACCTTGCTGGCGTTGATATCGTTTTCCGTGAACCGCACCTCACCGCGCAGCCGATCCAGCGTCATATTCCAGGCGGGCAACACCAAACCATTATCCAGCAGTCCCACCCGACCCTTGGCTTGGTTCGGTCGGTCGTCGGTGGGCAGGGTCAATTCGAGATCCAGCGTACTGACGCCACTGGCCTGCAAATCCGGCAGATCGCCGTGCAGCTCCTTCCCGACCGGACTCTCTTGCAACGCTTGCCAGAAACTGGCGGCGGGTCCCTTGGCGCGGCCCTTGACCTGCACCACCACTTCGGACAAGTCATCAATGCGGACGGTGGCCGTTTCCATGTCGCCATCCAGCAACCGGCCTTCGTCGGCTTGGAGGGTCAAGCCCCGGTTGCGAAACCACACATCGGTCTTTAACCGTTCCAGGCGCGGCCAGCCGGGCGCATAGTCCAGCACCGCATTTTCCACCTGAAAACGCGTTTCAAACAGCCCTTCGTTATGGTCAAACGGAAATGCTGAGGGCGGTCCACGCAAGGTCATGTCCCCGGCGACCACCCGGCCACTGACCAGCGCCTGATCCAGCCAGGCCACGCCTTCTGGCGGAATGACGATGACGGGCAGGTAAAGATGCGCTTTTCCCACCTTGACATCGTGATAGCGCCCCTGAATGTCGAGCCACGGTTCACCAATGTCAGGCACGATCACCCGACCCCAGAAGCGGCTATTCAAATCCGGATTGGCCAATGCCAGACCAACGCTATCCAGGTGCAAACCATCAGCTTGACGTTGCCAGTTCACCGTGCCGTTGAGGGTGTCGAGGGTTATGGGGGCACGCAGCACTCCCGCGGTATCGACCTTGACGGCGCGACTGTTCAACTCGATTCGGCCCTGTTCGGGAGTGAAGTGCAGTTGACCTGTCACATTCGTAAAACCGGGCAGGCCGTGAACCGGATGGGTACTAAATTCGTGCAGGGCGGCGGTCACGGTATACGTTCCCGCGCCAGACTCGGCCTGAATATGGATCTCCGACAACTCACCCTGCGGGTTCAGCGGTTGCAACCATTGCTGGGCGGGTTCGTTCAGCCACGGCATCGCCCAAGCCAGCAAATGCCCAGCACGGGCATGGCGAAGCGTAGCCGACCAGCCAGTTTCGGTAGGCGTCGCTGCGAACGCCATCGGCGTAAAGGACTGTCCCGGCGGATCAATCTGACCATGTAATCGCCAACCGGCATCAGCGGCGGGCTGCTCGATGGTCATTTCCAGCCGCTGGCCCAGCACCGTCGGCAAATCAGCGGTCAAGGTCAGTCGTCGTCCTGACGGCGTTTCCCGCAGATGGAGATAGGGATGCCGCAGTTGCAGGGCGGAACCATCCGGCAGGCGCACGGCTAACGACTCACCAACAATGTCCAGTTCCCGCAGATCCAGCAACCAGGGAGCGGTTTTGGTGGATTCCGGCGACCATCGAGGAAAACTGTCCGGGTTCAGCGTCACGCTAGCTCCTTCGAGGCGGATCTGACGCACCACAGGACGCCATGCCTGCCATGAACGCCACAGATTCAGCGTGACCGAGGCGTGGGTAAATTGGGCCAGTGTCGTATCCCCACCCAAATCGTGAAGGCTGACGCCCTGCAAGCGCAGCGCCAATCGCCAACCGTCCAGCGTGGCAGTGACCGCCTCAATGCGCACCGGCGTATGCAAGGCGTCACTGAGTGCGCCGGACAGTTCATCGCGATAGTCATTCAGGCGCGGCAACAGCCACCACTGCCCGAAGCCAGCCAACAGGAGCAACGGTAACAACAGCGTCAGCAGCAACCGGCGCGTCCAGCGCAGTGTGCGACGGGTTCGGCTGGTCGGTAACCGCAGCGGGTTCCAAAGAGCGGGGGAGCGTGGACTACTGGCCTTGGGCATGGTCATGGTTGGGCGCAACCGGCTTTGTTCAGTTGAGATTCCATCAGCGCCGAACCGGTTTCCCCAGAAATAAAAAGGGCGTCCGAATGCGCTCAGACTGACACGCAATCGGACGCCATTGTCCGCGACGGCGGCCCCCGTTAGCCGCCTGGATTCACCCCGCTCAAGAGTAGTTGATGAGCGTGTATCCTTGCGTTGTATTCAGCAATATAAAAGCCAATTTTTATAAATAATTATTTTTAAATAATTTTTAATTAAAACATCGTTATGGTACTGCCTGAAACCAGAAAAGCCGCGCCTCATGCTGGCGCTTTCGATAGCGAACCTGCTTTATTTTGGGGCAACAGGCCTCGTAAGCCAATTTATTTTTACCGCAGTCTTGATCTGTCTATCCATAGTGACCATGCTTGTTATCGAGTGACTAACCGAGGAAGGTATCCATGTCGATTCGTGACTGGCCGGATGATGAACGCCCCCGTGAGAAACTGTTGCAACGCGGTGCCGGCGCGTTGTCAGATGCTGAATTGCTGGCGATTTTTTTGCGCGTGGGCGTGCCCGGCAGTAGTGCCGTTGATTTAGCGCGTGACATGCTCAATGAACATGGCGGTCTGCGCCAGTTACTGCAACTGGATCAGGCCGCGTTCTGTGCGACGCGCGGTCTTGGACCCGCCAAATACGTTCAGTTACAGGCGGTGCTAGAACTGGCCCATCGCCATCTAAAAGATACGCTGAAACGGGTCGATGCGATTCAGAGCGTAGCGGACACCCGTCGCTACCTGATGGCCCGGATGCGCCATCATCCCCACGAGGTCTTTTCCTGCCTGTTTCTCGACAATAAACATCGAATTATCGAATACGAAGAACTGTTCTTTGGCACCATTGACAGCTCCGCCGTGCATCCGCGTCAGGTGGTGAAACGCGCACTGCATCATAATGCGGCAGCGGTGATCGCCGCCCATAATCATCCCTCGGGAGTCGCGGAACCCAGTCGGGCCGATGAAGCGATTACCCTGCGACTCAAGGAAGCGCTGTCGATGATCGATGTCCGATTACTGGATCATATCGTGGTCGGCGATGGGCAGACGGTATCACTGGCGGAGCGGGGCGTGTTGTAAACCCTCACAACCTGCGCGCTTCCCGAATCCGCTCATAAGCCGCGGCAATCTGGCTGGTGCGCTCCGTCGCCCGCGCCAATTCCGCCGATGACACGTCCTTGGAAGCTAGTTTGTCCGGGTGGTGTTGTTTAATCAGGCGCCGATACGCCAGCTTGATTTCATCCGGGCTGGCCTCGCGCTTTAACCCGAGTACGGTATACGCCTGACTGAGCGAATTGACAGCCGTCGTTGGTCGGCGGCTATTATGGGTCTGATACTCGCTGTACCCGTCGGAATAGCCGTCGGAACCGCTAAAGCCATTGGCTTTGGATTGATGCGCCCAGCGCTGGGCGCGAAACAGGGTATGCAGGGTTTCAAATTGGAGGCGGTGAATGCCTAGTCGATCAGCCACATACAGCAGGCGGGTATGCGTGTGCGGATGCAGTCCGCCATCGGCGTAGGCGACGTTCAATAACAGTTCCAGCAGTTGTTGCAGCATCGCCGGATGCTCGCGGCAGGCGTGTTGAAAGTGGGTGATGGCCGCTTCGACGGCAAATTCCGGTTGCTTGCCTTCCGTGAAACAGTCCATGGCGGATTGCCGCTGACCGGCGTTCAAATGCAGATGGTCCATAATAGTGCGGGCAGCGGCGATTTCCAATTCGGACACCCGGCCATCGGCTTTGGCGACATACCCCATCAACTGGAAGGCCGTCGCGTGGAACAGATTCCGGGCGTGATCGTGGCCGACAGATTCCGGATCGGCAGTTTTCTGCTGATTCTGCCGATTCTGCTGATTCTGATCGAAATTATGGCCGACCGCCGCCCCCAGCAGGGCACCCAGTGGCCCACCGACCATAAAACCAAATGCTCCGCCAAACAGTTTTCCTAACACGCTGAATGAAGGCCTCGCCGAATTATGATTCAGTCTACGAACACTTCAGCCAGGCTTTGCGCGGTCAAGACCCGCTCACCCCAGATGAGCAGCGTATCGCTGTCCGCCGCCGCCAGCCGCGCCAGAATACCCGCATCCAGCGACCCGAAGCGCCGAGCTAACAACCGCTGCAAGAGTAAGGCTTCACCTTCCTGACGACCCTTCTCGATACCCTTCTCGATACCCTTCTCGATACCCTTCTCGATACCCTTCTCGATACCCTTCTCGATACCCTTCTCGA
>JFJP01038558.1_pt1 | contig 25466 bp, 23 predicted proteins | sample 431651 | NCBI WGS metagenome assembly JFJP01 (sample SAMN02602958, study PRJNA72255) | Microbial mat metagenome, whole genome shotgun sequencing project. | biome: fresh water; feature: sink hole; material: water; isolation source: purple microbial (photo- and chemosynthetic) mats found in...
GGGCTTCCTACGATCGCTTGTAGTTGATGAGTTTCTCTACCTTTGCTTTTTGAGGTTAGTTAGATTTGTGTTACATAGCTTCCTGGCGCATGTTCTATCATCTCTAATGAATTATAATTAATAGATTTTTCAAGCTCTTCGCTGTTAGTAAGTAGCCATTTATTCCAACTTTTCCACCATGACCCCTCATGAACTTTTGCGCTTTCTAGCCATTCATTAGGATTTTCTAAAATATCGGTGCTAATCATGTGAGAATATTTGTTGCTAGTTGTGGGGTTTACAACTCCAGCAACGTGACCAGCCTCAGTGAGGCAGAAAGTTCTATTTCCTTTAAACAGCTTTACTCCGTCGTAAACAGATTGCCAAAGAGCTATATGGTCACCTTTTGCAGCGAGAGAAAAAGTAGGGACCTCTATATCAGCGAGATTTATTTTTGTTCCTAACATTTCAATACCACCCGCTACTTTGAGTAAATTATCAATATACATATTTTTTAAATAGTATATGTACATTTTTGCTGGTAAGTTTGTTGCATCTGAATTCCAATATAATATATCAAATGCTGCGGGAGATTTGCCAAGTAAATAGTTGTTTACAAAATATGACCATACCAGATCGTTAGCTCGAATTAAACTAAAGCTATTTGATAAATATTTTCCATCTAAATAACCAACTTCAGAAACTTTATTTTCTATATAACCGATTGTAGATTTGTTAATTAAAGCTCCTATTTCGCCAGGGTTAGAAAAATCTACTAAAGTTGTCAGAAAACTCGCGCTATTGATAATAGGATTATTTTTTGATTTATAATATGCTATTGCAATAGCAAGTAGAGTGCCTCCTATGCAGTAACCAACAGTGTTAACTTTTTTGAATCCTAATGTTTTTATATATTCAATTGGTTCAATAACCCCTTCTTGTAAATAGTGTTCAAAGTCTTTGTGAGATAAATCTTTTGTTGGGTTAACCCAAGATACAAGAAAAATCTGAAAGTTATTATCTACTAACCATTTAATCAATGAATTTTTTTCTGATAAGTCCATGATATAATATTTGTTTATCCATGGCGGTATTACAAATATAGGAATAGCATGAGTCATCTTTTTTGGTTCGTAACAAATTAACTGGATTAAATCATTTTGGAAAATCACTTTTCCTTTTGTTGTAGCTAAGTTTTTTCCGATCTGAAAAGAAGATTTATCAGTGGTTGATATATTCATTAACCCACCTGATTTTTTTATATCCAGAAGAAAATTTTCCATTCCTTTAGTAATGTTACTCATCCCACTTTCTAATGATTCTCTAATCACCTCTGGGTTGCTAAAAACAAAATTTGAAGGAGAAAGAGCGTCAACAAATTGGCTAGAAGTAAATTCTAAAAATCTTTTAGCATCAGTGTCTAATTCATATTGCCCAACAGTTTTTTTTGTCCAATCGGCAGAGATCATGTAATATTTTCTAATAAAATCGAAGTAAATACTTTGTTGCCAAGCTGGATCTTTAAATCTTTTGTCAAAAAAGGAGGTGTCATTTTGAGGGTCTTCGGATTTTTCCCCCGTAAATTTTGCTACTGAATTGGTGATTAATTTTTGCAAATTATGTATATATTCTAAATTAATGTCCGTAAATTTTTCTGGATGCTCAAAAAGTTGTTCGAATAATTTTGTAGCTATTTCTTGAGATTTATTTTTGTCATAAAAGTCAGATGAAAGTTGTGTAGATGGGTGTTGCAGTAGTTGCATCATTATTTCTTGATAGTACACACTTGCTTTTCTTATATTCTCTATAACTTTATCCCCAGAAATATTAGACATCTTGATATTTTACCATTTTCCTAAATTATATTTTTTGTAACGATACAAGTAATAAGCGAATAGACCAAACAAAACGAAGCAAATTGAGATTAATAAATTATATTCGTTATCAGTATCCTCTATATTTTCCATTATGATGTAACTACAATAATAGCCAATAGAGCCAGCTAGCATGTATAATATAGTTGCTAGTTGTAAATAAGATTGTGTAAATTTTGTGGCTAGAATTAAAAGGTTTGAACAAAAATATAAATATAAAGCTGACGCTATAATAAACCAACAAAAAGAACTTAGAGCTAGATCGTTATTCCAAAAAGGCACTGCAAGAATTGTGAATAGTAATGTAGCGATGCATAATATATTTATTTTATGGTGATTGTATTTAAAAACGAATTTTGGTGCTAATATTGATACAAACAGCATAGCAAAAAGAATATAGTATTTTATTTCTGATATTGTGATTGTTAGTAAAGTATCGGTGAATTGATATAGTTCATAACTATACAAAACTGCCATCATAATATAAAAAATGCTAAAAGATCCTAGTAATTCTAAATCTACATTTTTTAGAACAAGTAAGCTATTCACCGTTTTGTATTTTAATGAGTTAAAATAAGGGTTCGAAATAAAAATAAACAAAAAGATTCCTATTGATATTGTGTTTAGTATTATTAACTCACGTATTGCAATTAGATCAACTGAAATGACTTTAAAAGATTTATAAGACAGGAGCAAGTGAGCTAAAAAATATGCAATAGACCAGCTTATGATAAAAAAACTTAATAAATACTCTCGTTTTATTTGATTGTTGTTAAAAATGTAACATAGTAAAGTAGTAATTATAAGTAAATTAGTGCCAGAATATATTATAGGGTAAATTTTTTGCACTATTCCAGAAAATTCAAAAAAACCTATGTTAAAGGTGCAGATAATATAAATTAATAAGCTAAAGATTGTGATCTTTCGAAAATTAAGATAAACACTGAAAATAAATAATAGTAAACCAGCAATACTATAGCCTAGTATATCGTAATGATAAACTCTGTCTAAGACAGAAGAAGATGATTCGTTTAAAACGAGAATTTGTTCTACAATTGTAATGTTTATTATTGCAGAAAATAAGTAGGAAGTGGTGCATATAAAATAAGGAATCAGAGTTGTGTAATTAATTCTATTGATCATAATTTATTTGCTAAAATATTGATGGTAGTATATAAATTCACTATGTTGTGGCTATTTTAGCAAATAATAATTATTAACTAATTAAAGACGCCTATCCAATTAATATTAGATTAAATCAATCGTTGGATAAATCAAAGTGCTAAGTAACTATTAGAGTGCATATCATTAGAGATTGATGTAAGTTTGCTGTTAGTACTTGAAGTCTTTATAAGTTAAAACCACAGTTAAAGAATTGATAAAAATTATATAGTTTAATATGAAAAAGAGAATTTTAATAGATGCGAATTTCCCTACGGAAACTAGGGTTGTTTTGCTTGATAAGAACAACCAGATAGAAGATGTTGAGTATAGTTCAGTTAACAAAAAGCAAATTAAAGGTAATATATACTTAGCAAAAGTAACAAGAGTGGAGCCAGCTTTGCAGGCGGCTTTTGTAGATTATGGTGATGAAAAAAGTGGATTTTTGCCTTTTAGTGAAATACACCCTGATTATTATAATATTCTTACCAAGGATAAAGAAAATGAAGTCTTTACTCCTTCTTGGAATGAGCTTGCTCCACCAGAAATCACATCTGACGATCTTGCAGAAAAAAAACACTCAACTAATTCTAGTGGTATTGCGGATATTGATGAAATTGATATTAGTAAAATAGAAAAATTAGTTGACGAGAAAATTCAGTCAGATTTTGATATAGAAGCTGAAGATAATGAAATAGAAAGTTTTTCTAAAGAAGATGCGCATAGTGATGCAAGAAAGGATTACAAAATTCAAGAGGTTATTAAGAAAGGTCAAATTTTTCTAGTGCAGGTAACGAAAGAAGAGCGTGGTAATAAAGGGGTTTCTTTGACTACTTATATCTCGCTAGCTGGAAAATATTGTGTTTTGATGCCTAATAAACCTTCGCAAAATGGTATTTCACGCAAGATTTCTAATCACGATGAGCGTAAAAGATTAAAGGATATTATAAATAGCTTGGTTTCTGGTCGGAATAAGGAGAGTTCTAGTGTTATAGCTAGAACTGCTGGTGCTGGTCATACTTCTTTAGACATTAAGAAGGATTATGAATATCTGGTTAAGTTGTGGAACAGAGTTAGAGAAGCTACGCTTCAAGCGAACGCCCCTTCGTTTATTCATCAGGAAGATGGTCTCATATTGAAAACAATTAGGGATATGTTTGATCGGAATGTAAAAGAAGTTGTGGTTCAAGGTTCTGCGGCTTTTAATGCTTGCGTCAAATTTATTAAAGAGATTATGCCTTATGCTTTAGGCTCTGTAAAAGAATATAAAAGTAATACTCCAATTCTTACTAAGTTTAATGTTGAAGATCAGTTAACAAGATTGTATCAGCCAGTTGCTCATTTGCCATCTGGTGGCTATATCGTAATTAATCCTACTGAGGCGTTAATATCAATAGATGTAAATTCTGGTAAAGCCACGAGTGAGCGTAATATAGAAGAAATGGCTTTAAAAACAAACCTTGAAGCTGCAAGAGAGGTGGCAAGGCAAGTAAAACTTAGGGATTTGTCTGGTTTGTTGGTGCTAGATTTTATAGATATGGCAGATACTAGAAATCGTAAAATAGTTGAAAGGACCTTAAGGGAGTTTTTAAGTAGAGATAAAGCGAGAATACAAACGTCTCACATAAGTTCATTTGGTCTGCTTGAGATGTCAAGGCAAAGGCTTCGTCCGTCTTTTTTAGAGGTGAATTCTAACATATGTATGCATTGTAGTGGCAAGGGAGTTGTGCGTGCTGACGAGTCGAATTCTATGTTAATACTCAGAACAGTAGAAAACGAAATTTATAATAATAATTATGATATTGTGAATGTTTACGGCATTGCTTCATCTATTTTGTACTTACTTAATAACAAAAGAGAGGAAATCAATTTTATTGAAAAAAAATATTCTATAAAGCTTAATTTTCATATTGATAGAGACGCAACTGCTGATAGTTATTCGATAGAAAAGATTCGGCTTTCAGAAAAAAACAAGTCAGAGACGATGGTAAAACAACCAGCCTTGCAGGATATCAAAGAAGCGCAGTCTGAAAACTCTTTAAATAGAAAGCAAAAGCCTAATAATAGAAGATCACAGAAAAATTATTTACCTAAGCACAATAGACCGAATGAAGAAGAGTCAAAGCCAGAAATTATCGCTAAAGACCCTGTTGTTGAAAGTGTGGAAGATAAGAACCATTTGCAAGATAACGTTTCAAATGGCGAGGTAAAAATAGAATCATCATTGGATGGTCAAAACAAGCACAATAACAAGTCAAGAAAAAGAATTAACAGAAGAAGAGTAAATACAACAAAAACACAAAATCTGGAGAGTGAAGTTGTTGACGTTAATAAAGATTAAAAGGTTTCTCGGTCAAAAAGTTGTTTTTGCTTCGCAAGAAAAAGCTTTTTAGTGGATGGGTTAAAAAGAGTTTTATAACTTTGAGTGTCGTATTTTTATCTTTTGAGCACTCATAATTTAGGTGATACTTAAACTACTAAAGGATATCTATGGCAGTATTCAACTTATTATTATTTGTGTTATCAAAAAATATCAAGAATTTATTGTTGATATTTATGCTTCTATTGCAAGTCTCTTGTGGTTTTAATCCAGCTTATAAAACAGATAGCCGTGGAGAAATTTTTCTGTCTGCTGTTGAAATAACTCCAGTAAAAACGCTTGAGGGGGTTGATTTTTATAATCATATGAAAAATCTTTTTCCACCAGAAAAAAACACTCGGTATATTTTAAATACGACTTTGTCTTTTTCCAGATCGTACAATATTCTTCAATCAAATTCTGATATCTTTCGAGAGGTGCAAAATATTACGGTAACTTACCAGTTGCTTGATAAGCAATCTTTAAAATTATTGACTAAAGGTAGCTTTGTTAAAATGGGTTCTTATAGTGTGAATTCTTCATTGTATGCTAATACTGTTTTAAGACAAGAGTCGATATCTGGTTTAGCTGAAAATGCAGCTGAAGAAATAAGAAATAGGTTGATGATGTTCTTTGTTAAAGGATAAATTTGCGAATCTTTTATTACTCATGTTTAGTTTTAATGGTTATAGCATGAAGTCTAGACCGCAAGACATCTGATAGTGCAGCATTAACTAATTTATGTTGCTGTACTAAAGGAATATTTTTAAATGAAGAATCCTTTATTTCTAGGGCGTAGTGATTTTCGTCTCCAGCCAAGTCTTTTAATTCTATTTTTGCATGTGGAAAACTTTGTTGTAATATAGAAATTAATTCTACTTTGGAAATAGACATAATCAAGTTCTTGTTATTTGAGAATAATGTACAATGAAAGTTACAAATAAAATCTACAATTTGCAATCCTTAAATTTTTTGAAAGATACAAAATTAAAAATAGGTGTTCTTGGGGGCTCTTTTAATCCAGCGCATCAGGGGCATTTTCTTATTTCAAAACAAGCTATAGATATTTATAAATGTGATTATGTAATTTGGTTGGTAGCTAAACAAAATCCTTTAAAAACTATGTACAAAGATCCAATTCACAAAAGAGCGGAGCAAGCATCGAGAATGGTTTCTCATCCGAGAATTATAGTAAGCTCTCTTGAAGATGAATTGGGAGGGTGTTACTTATACAATTCTCTTGCAAAATTAATAGCACGTTTGTCTGGTAACCATTTTATATGGTTAATGGGGGTAGATAATTTGACTAACTTTCATAAGTGGTATAGACATGAAGAAATATCTATGTTGTGTGAAATGATTTTATTTGATAGGCCAGTTAAAGAGCGTTTTGTTAATAATTCTCAATTTAATTTGAAACACAAACGAATTCTTGCGAAAACTCAAACTAATAATATAATAACGCATAAGGGGGTGATGTGTCCTGCTTCATCTTCTCAAATTAAATATTCTTTAGAGTAAGGCTAATGATCAGTAATCCAAATGAATTAAAAGATTTTATTATCAAAATACTAGAAGATAAAAACGCCCAAAACATAACTGTTCTTGAGCTTGCTCAGGAGGTGCCATTGGCAACGTACATGATTTTTGCTAGTGGTAGATCAACAAAGAATATATCGGCAATAGCAGAGCATGTCGTATACGAATTAAAGCACGTCGCTCAATGGCCAGTATTAGTTGAAGGTGTTAATAATTCAGATTGGGTTTTGTTAGATGCTGGCGAGGTAATTGTTCATATTTTTCATCCTGAAGCAAGAGATAAATTTAGGCTTGAGGAATTGTGGGGAAAGAGAAAATAAAAACATTCATAATTTATGTTATCTCATTTTGTCTTATTTAACTTGTATTAATGTATTTTTAATGATTTATATATTATATAAATAGGAGAGTGTTGAAGTTAAATTAGAAATTAGAAGTTAATGCAAAGTCAGATTTTAGTTGTAGTTATCATGCTTATTGCAGCTGCGGTGTTCGTGGTTGCGATTTTTAAGAGGTTAAATTTAAGTCCAGTTCTCGGTTATTTGGTAGCTGGTGCCATGATAGGAGATCATGGTATGAAAGTTGTTACTTATGAGCAAACAACCTTGCTTGGTGAGCTTGGAGTTGTCTTCCTGCTGTTTGCTATTGGTCTTGAGCTTTCGATTGAAAGGCTTAAAGCTATGAGGAAGTACGTTTTTGGTCTTGGGTCCTTGCAGGTGCTTATTACTGTTCTAATTATTGCAGGAGCTATAGTTTTAGTAACTGGCGATAATAATTCCGCTATAATCATTGCTGGTGGTCTTGCTTTATCTTCAACTGCGATAGTTATGCAAGTGATTAATGAAACAAAAAGCCAATCTATGCAAATAGGTCGAGTTGCTCTTGCTATATTATTGTTACAAGATTTTGTTGTTGTTCCTTTGCTTGTGATAGTACCTCTTCTTGGTGGAAATGGTGAAAAGTCTTTGATAATTGTGCTTGGATATTCGCTTTTAAAAGCAGTTGTTGCTCTTGGTGTAATTTTTGTTGCTGGTAGATTGTTACTTAGACCGCTATTTTCTTTTATTTCTTCAGATGCGAATAATGAGAGCAGTGAATTACCGATTGCGGTGACTTTGCTGGTGGTTCTTTCGGCTTCTTGGGGTACAGAGCATTTTGGTCTTTCTCTTGCTCTTGGTGCTTTCGTCTCGGGGGTTCTTGTTGCTGAGACTGATTTCAGGGTGAAAGCAGAGGAAAGTATATATCCATTTAAAAGTTTATTACTTGGTCTTTTCTTCATGAGCGTAGGTATGAAGATTGATGTAATGGAAATATATTCGCAAATAACAATAATAATCGCTTCTTGTGTAGCTCTGATTCTTTTAAAAGCTATGATTATTTCTGGTCTATGCGTATTGTTTGGTTTTAACAAGGGGGTGGCAATACATGCTGGATTGTTACTTTCCCAAGGGGGTGAATTCTCATTCATTCTGTTTAATCTTGGTAAAGAATATGGGGTTCTTGAAGAAAGTGTTGCTAATATTTTACTACTCGTTGTAACTTGTTCGATGGCTCTAACTCCATTGCTTGCAATGATTGGGCAAAAATTTGCTGAAAGAATAGAAAAAGACCTTGGCAGAACTCCTGCGCAGATTATCGAATATGGAGCAAGGGATCTGGCCAATCATGTTATCATTGCTGGATTTGGCAAAGTAGGAAAAATGGTTGCAAGAGTATTAGAAGTAGGCCAGTTTTTGTTGGAGATGCTTCGCAGATAAGTAATTTACAAGCGGTTGGGGCTGATAGGGCTTTAACTATTGTATTAACAATGAATAACACTGTTACCATCCGAAAAACAGCTAAAGCGATTAGAACTAATTTTGCAGATCTTGATGTTGTTGTAAGATTAAAAGACCTAAAGAATTGCACAGAGTTTTATGATATTGGAGTTACAACAATTATTCCCCAAGATTATGAAACGGGCTTGCAGTTAGGAGGGGCTGTTCTAAAGTCTATAGGTATAAGTGAGTATGAAATCAATCGAATAAAAACGCAATTTAGAGCTGGCAATTATGTTGTGGTCAAGCAAGAGGATACTTTACTAGAATCTGAAGAGGATGAATAAAATATTTATATGGTTAATATTTTGCGTCAATATTAGCTCAGTAACGTTTGCAGATATATCAAAGGAAAAGTTACCAATTCCAAGATTTGTAACAATTAAATTTGACGAAGTGAATGTTAGAACTGGTCCAGTCGTGGACTGTCCTGTTGAATGGGTTTTTATTCGTAAAGGTGAGCCAGTTGAGATAATAGCTGAATATGAGCAGTGGCGTAAAATCCGCGATTTAAGTGAAGAAGGTGGGTGGGTGCATGCAAGTGCCTTGTCGGCGAAAAGATCAGTTATTTTGATATCAAAAAATATTTTGCCATTAATTGGTTCCCCCGGAAATTATGATGATGTAGTAGCTAAGTTAAAGCCAAAGATACGTTGTAATTTGGTAAAATGTAAAAATGATTGGTGTCAACTAGTATGTAAATCTTATAAAGGTTGGGTTGCAAAGAAATTTCTATGGGGTGTTTATCCAGACGAATAGAAAAGGCAATTAAATATTCTCTCTCGCTTAGCAAAGCTATAACTTAATATTAAGTAAATAGAAGTAAGAAATCTTTGATAAATAGCTAAATAAATAAAATCATCAAAAATTCTCCTTGACATTGTGTGTTATAAACTGCTATTTATTATCCACAAAATAGTCTAATTAATGAAGAACTGACGTGAAAACTTATTCAGCAAAGCCATCTGATATCGAAAAAAAATGGTGGATAATAGATGCAAGAGATTTAGTACTTGGGCGTCTTGCAAGCCAGACAGCGGTATTGCTTCGTGGTAAACATAAGCCTACATTTACGCCTCATATGGATTGCGGTGACAATGTTATTATTATTAATGCAAGACATGTGTATTTGTCTGGTAATAAAGCTGATCCAAAAGATGGTAAGATGTACTATCGTCACACAGGATTTCCTGGTGGAATTAAGGAAACTACTGCTGGAAAAGTCCTTTTAGGGAAGTATCCTGAACGTGTCGTCAAAATGGCTGTTCAAAGGATGATAAGCAGGAATATTTTAGGTGCAAAGCAATTTAGTAATTTGTATGTTTATGCCGAAGATGTGCATCCACATTTGGGACAGCAGCCTGAGGTTTTGGATATTGCAAGCAAGAATTCAAAAAACAAGAATAAGAAGAAGTAATAATCATGGAAGTACCAATACTTAAAGAGTTAGAAATAAATACAAAAGTTGCTGAAGTTAACATTGTAGCTAAGCCTATATTTCATAAAGCTAAAAAACTACTGCCTGGTGGTGGTGCATACGGTACTGGAAGAAGAAAAAATTCTATAGCAAGAGTTTGGGTTAAACCAGGAAAAGGCGTCGTGACCGTAAATAAAAGAGATATGTCTGATTATTTTTCACGCGAATCTTATAGAAAATTAATACTACAGCCTTTTACTGATACTAATACTTCAGGGCAGTATGATGTGATTTGCACGACAAAAGGTGGTGGAACGACTGGCCAAGCTGGAGCTATTATTCACGGCATCGCTAGGGCATTGGATTGTATTTCTGAAGATTTTCATGCAATTTTACGTAAGAATGGTTTCTTAACAAGGGATTCTAGAGTAGTAGAGCGCAAAAAATACGGTAAACGTAAAGCACGTAAGAGTACACAATTCTCTAAACGTTAAGATTATTTGATTGAGGTTGGTGTAATATTACATAAGAAGTCTGTGCTTAATTGGATAAAGAGGATCATTTTATCTTGAAATTTGGATGTAGGTTGTTTTTTGTGTAGATATAAGATAGTAATTTCTATATTACCTCATTCTAACATGTATCTAATTTTATATGATTTGTAGAATTTCTTTAGGATGAATTTAAATTAAGTTTATGCTACGAGTCTCTAGATTTCTGGTTAATGGCGGGGTAGCTCAGGTGGTTAGAGCAGCGGAATCATAATCCGCTTGTCGGGGGTTCAAGTCCCTCCCTCGCTACCATGAACAGGATTTTAAGCCTTAGATCCCGAAAGAGCTGTATAATAATCTGAGCAATCTGAAGAGCCGCTGCCACTAACATCATATCTATATGTATTCAACATGTCGCCAGCTTTGTGATTCATAGAAGAACGCATAAGCTTTCTGTACTGGGGTCACGTGCTTCATAGAAGATAACTTTCGTTTCGCTATTTGCTGTAATCGGAATTGGATCATTATTCTCATGCTATCTACTGACTGTTCTAACCCAGCTATTTATACTAATTCAGTGTGGTTATAGTTAATTTTTTAAAAGTATCTTTGTCCCTGATAACTTTCGATTGGAATGTCTTTGCTCCTCGTTCTCTTAATTATTTATTTATAGGCTTCTATTCCTTACGTCTTAGTGGAAACTTTATCTGAATCGACTACAAATATTGGGGCTAGAGTAAATGAAAATTATATGCAATGATTTCCAATCATAAGTAGTGTTATTTTTTTTTTAACTATCCAAAAAGTAGATTGTTAGTTAGATAATGTTAATAAAGCTCTGTGTTTTGTGATTTTAAACTTGTTGCTATAAACATAAGTAACATAAAAAATACTAGTCCTTTCTATGTTTAAATAAAAAAAACAACTTCACTATTTATATGAAAAGATATATGGTCCTTTCGGAATTAAAGATTTTATTTTTATGGATACGAAATTACATACTTATTTTATAGGTGTTACATGGTTTATACTAAGCTTGGTCAGTAGTTCAATAAATGATGTAATCGCAAAATATTTAGGTTTAAGACTTCATAGTTATGAAATTACTTTTCTTAGATTTCTTTTCGGAACTATAACACTTATTCCATTTATATGGTATTATGGTACTAATACACTGAAAACTAGTAGGCCTTTTGTTCACTTTGTTAGAGGAGCTTTACTGTTTTTAGGGATGGCTGGATGGACTTATGGTCTTAGTATAGCCCCAGTAACAACTGGTACTGTTATTACTTTTACCATACCTATTTTTGTGTTAATTCTTGGAGTGTTTTTCTTAAGCGAGCATATAATTTGGCAAAGATGGCTAGTGACGATTGTGGCTTTTATAGGTATAGCTGTAACTCTTGATCTTAATGCAGAAGATTTTAATCCAGAAATATTTGTGTTCGTGCTATCTGCTGTTGGTTTTGCAATTTTAGATATTTTTAACAAAAAATTTGTGATCAAAGAATCTATGATTAGTATGTTATTTTATTCGGCGATGATAACAACAATATTAGCATTTCCTTTTGCGATGTATAATTGGATTATGCCAAATATAGAAGAACTAATATTACTCTTTGTTCTTGGTATGAGTGCTAATCTGATTTTATTCTTTATTCTTAAAGCTTTTAGTTATGCTGATGCAACTGCAGTAATGCCTTATAGATACCTTGAATTAATTATGTCAGCTGGGATTGCTTATATAGTGTTTTCAGAAATCCCTAGTATATCAACTATTTATGGGGCATTAATAATAATACCATCCACATTATTTATTATTTATTCAGAAAAAAAAGAATTCAACAGGCAGGATAATGAGCGTGAAGCTGGAGAAACAAAATGAATAAGCGCAAATTAATTTTAACAAGTGGTATTGCGAATAGTTTTGAATGGTATGACTATGCCTTGTTTGGGCATTTTGCTCCAATAATTGGACAAAAATTCTTTCCGAGTGGCGATCCAAGCACTTCATTGCTTTATGCTTTTTTGGTTTTTGCTATTGGATACTTGATGAGACCTATAGGGGGTATTTTTTTTGGAGTAATTGGTGATAAATTTGGGCGTAGAGCGGCGCTTAGTGCTTCTATTATTTGCATGGCGTTTCCTACTGCTGCAATAGGCTTTTTGCCAACGTACGAAACAGCTGGTATAGCTGCAACGAGTATGATGATATTAGTCAGAATGTTACAAGGCCTATCCATGGGTGGTGCGTTAACTGGATCTATATCTTTCGTAATTGAACATAGTCAAAAGAATCAAAGGGGTTTTACTTCTAGTTTTTCAATGTCTAGTATTTGCGTAGGTATTTTATTTGGTTCTTTAGTATCATACTTAACAAAATCATTTTTTACACCTGAGCAGTTTGATTCTTGGGCGTGGAGATTACCATTTTTAATTGGTATATTGATTTTTTTTGCTGGTATTTATATTAAGAAAAATACAGCTGAAACTCCTTTGTTTCTCGATAGTCAATCACATGGTAAAATAGAACAAAATCCATTAAAATTTGTTTTCAAAAATCACTTATTTGATATGTTAGTTTCAATTTTTATTAATGGTACTGGCTCAGTAATATTTTATGTTGAATCAATATATTTAATATCATACTTAAAAATACACAGAGGATTTGGTGAAAATGAAGTAAGCAATTTGGTCAATATTTGTTACATTATTATGATAGTAGTAACTGTTTTTGGTGGGTGGCTTTCTGATAAAATAGGCAGAAAAAGAATTTTTGTTATTAATTTGTTGATTATAATTTTAAGTTCCACGTTTCTTCTTGAGTCATTTGAATTTGGAGACTTTAATTCTATTATTATAGCACAAGTTATTATTGCAGTTTTAGCTGCTATGTATATAGGTCCAGAACCAGCTCTTCAGGCTGAGTTATATCCAACTAATATAAGAAGTACAGCTCTTTCAATTTCTTATAACACGGCTACAAGTGTTTTCGGTGGTACAGCTCCGTACATAATGGAATCTTTGGTGCAAAATGGTAATATGGGGTCAGGTGCAATTTATATAATTGTCTGTGCTATTCTTAGTTTAATAGCTTTGTATTTTTATGTTGATAGATCTGAAAACGAGCGCAAACTACCGTAAGAAATATTTAAAGACTAGAAAATAAAAGCAAATAAATATGCAAAATAGATCATCATCAGATTCTGTAGTTTTGTTGAATGAGACGCAATTAATAAAGAAATTGTTACCTAGATTTAAATTTTCTATTTCCCAGCAACAATCTATTATTACAAGATCAGAGCAATTTATTGCTGTAATCAGAGCAAATAAAAATTTTTCTATCGAAGAATTTATCAATAGATTTGGCTTATCTACTGATGAGGGAATAGCAATCATGTGTTTAGCAGAAAGCTTGCTAAGAATACCAGACCTGCAAACAAGTAAAGAGTTTGTGAGTGATAAATTATCTAATAAATCATGGGAATCTTTTTTATTTAAGAAGTCAAAGTCATTTAAAACTGTTTTTTCTTCCTTCGGTATTTATTTTTCGGGAAAATTTACAGATATTGTTAAATCAGATAATGTTTTGGCTAAATTAATTGATAGATTCGGTCAGCCAGTTTTTTTAAAAACTTTAAGACAAGCAATTATGTATCTTAGTAAATCATTTGTATTTGCTGAAAATATAAAAGCTGCTTTAGAGAAAAAACAAGAATTTTTAGGATATAGATTTGCTTTTGATTTACTTGGTGAATCAGCAAGAACAAAGAAACAGTCGGAAAAATATTACAAAGATTACATCAATGCAATAGAGTGTATATCTAAGACTTTTAATGTAAAAGAAGATGTAATTGGTGACATAACATCAAGACCAAATTTATCAGTTAAATTAACAGCGTTATATCCCAGATTTGAATACCCAAAATTGAATGATATAAGGCAAGAATTAATGCCAAAAATTATTAATTTAATAGAAAAAATCAAAGAGAGTAATTTGACAATTACTTTTGATGCAGAAGAGTCTTTTAGACTCGATGCTTATATTACTTTCTTAAGTGAAGTTATAGAACAACCAATTTTGAAAGATTTCAATGGTATTGGTCTTGTAGTACAAGCTTATCAGACTAGGAGTTATAGTTTAATAGAGCAAATCATTTTATTGGCAAAAAAAACTAATAAAAAAATATCTATAAGATTGGTTAAAGGTGCTTACTGGGATAGTGAGATTAAACATGCTCAAGTCAATGGTTTAGCTTATTATCCAGTTTTTACGAAAAAAGAATATACTGATGCAAATTATATTGCCTGTGCTAGGTTAATACTCGAAAATAATGATTATATTTACCCACAATTTGCTACTCATAATGCTTTAACCATTTCGACGATAATGGAATTGGCAGGAACTAAATCTCATGAATTTCAAAAACTTTATGGAATGGGAGATGCTTTGCATTCTCAGTTAGTGAGTAATAAAGCAAATGTAAGGATTTATGCTCCTGTAGGCAAGTCAGATGATTTGCTTGCTTATTTAATGCGCAGACTATTAGAAAATGGTGCAAATAGTAATTTTGTAAGCAAAGTGATTTCATCAGAGGTTCCCCTCTCTGATCTTAGTTTTAATTTGCATGATAAAATTTTAAGTTTATTAGATACTGGCAATAGAATTCCTCTGCCAGAAAATATTTATCCAAATAGGAAAAATGCTATGGGTTATGATTTAGGACACAAGACAAATTACGATTATCTTCAGGAAAAAGTTGCTAGTTATTTCTCAAATATCTATAAAGTGGGTTCAATAATAGATGGCCTAGAAACTAAAAAATCAAAAAAATCAAATGAATTATTTTGTCCAGGAAAAATTGCTGAGAAATTATCGGATGTGTATGTTGCCAATTCTACTGAAATAATACAATCGTTAGATTCTGCTTATCAAGAATTTAACAATTGGAGCGAAACTAAGGTAGAAGTAAGAGCAGATATTCTAGAAAAAATATCTTATTGTATAGAAGACAATAAATTTGAATTATATTCCCTTCTTATCAAGGAGGGTGGTAAATCTATTCATGATGCAATAAATGAAGCTATTGAAGCAATTGATTTTTGTAGATATTATGCAAGTCAAGCAAAACTGATTTTGCGTGACAGGGTTCTTCCAGGTCCTACTGGAGAGAGAAATATACTTTCAATGCATGCTAGAGGAGTTTTTGTTTGTATCAGCCCGTGGAATTTCCCACTTGCGATATTTGTGGGGCAGGTAGTAGCTGCGTTAGTTGCTGGAAATACGGTAATAGCAAAGCCAGCTGGGCAAACTTGTGTTATTGCTAATTTTGTAGTGAAATTAATGCACAAAGCAGGCGTGCCTAAATCTGCATTACAGTTAGTTATTGCTTCTGGTAGTAATATTAGTAAATATTTATTAACGGATAGTAGAATTGCTGGAGTCGTATTTACTGGTTCTTGTGAAACATCTAAGGCTATTAATTTAACACTAGCGAATCGTGATAACGGTATTGTTCCATTTATTGCTGAAACAGGCGGCCAAAATGCTATGATAGTTGATAGCTCGGCACTGCTTGAACAAGTAACAGATGATGTTCTTGCTTCTGCATTTTATTCAGCGGGACAAAGATGCTCAGCACTTCGAGTACTTTATGTACAAGAAGAGATATATGATAATTTATACAATCTAATAAAAGAAGCTACTGAAACACTTAAGATTGGAGATACAGTTGATTTTAGCAATGATATAGGCGCTGTGATTGATAAAAATTCTTGTGATAATTTAGGGCAACATATTGATTATATGAAGAAATCAGGCTTTAGTATTTACGCACATCCACAAAAAGATAATTTAAAAGATGGTAATTATTTTTACCCTCATATTATAGAAATTAATTCAATTAATGATATTCTAGCTGAAAATTTTGGACCTATACTGCATATCATAAAATATAAGAATATAGATTTAGATATAATTATTGATGAAATCAATAATTATGGGTTTGGATTGACTTTTGGAATTCATAGTAGAATTGAAGAAAAAATAGAGTATTTAAGATCAAGAATTAAAGCTGGTAATATTTATGTAAATAGGTCAATAGTTGGTGCGAAAGTAGAGTCTCAACCATTCGGTGGAGAAAATAAATCTGGTACAGGGTTTAAGGCTGGTGGACCACATTATTTACTGAAATTTCTTGTTGAAAGAACAACTTCTTTTAATCTTACGGCTATAGGTGGGAACATAGAGTTGTTGAGAAGATAGAGTTTTTTGGAAATATATAATTTATTATAAATGTAGATTCCATTTACATTTTACATTTATTGCGCTAATTGTATCTATCGTATGTTTACTTCTTTGGGATTTAAGCACCTGTAGCTCAACTGGATAGAGTGTTGCCCTCCGAAGGCAGAGGTTGTTGGTTCGAATCCAATCAGGTGCACCATTTTAGATTTTAAAAATTAAAAGAGATATACACAAATGTCAGAAATATTACTTGGTAAACAAGTTAAATATAAAGATTCTTATGATAATTCTCTGTTATTTCCTATAAAAAGGAGTTTGAACCGAAATAAGATAATTACTCAATCAGAACTGCCTTTTAATGGTTATGATTTATGGAATTGCTATGAGGTATCATGGTTGAACCAAAAAGGTAAACCAGAAGTAAGGATTGTGCATTTTATTGTACCATCTGATTCAGAGTGTTTAATTGAATCAAAATCTATAAAACTATACTTAAACTCTTTTAATAACACTAAGTTCACAAGTGAGATAGAGGTATCTGATATTATACAATCTGATTTAAGCCATGTAGCCGGCCTAGCAGTTGAAGTATTCCTAAATAAATTAGCTTACTATAAAAGCCAACCTTTGGAGCTTTTTGACGGTGTTTTACTTGATGAAATTGATGCGGAAGTTTCTGACTACCAGGTTAATTCTGATTTACTAAAAATGGACTTAGACCAGGATGGAGAGTTTGTAGAAGAAACGTTATATTCAAATTTATTAAAATCTAACTGTCTTGTTACTGGTCAACCTGACTGGGCATCTGTGCAAATCAAATATACTGGTAGGAAAATAAACCATTCATCATTATTGAAATACTTAATTTCTTATAGGAATCATAATGGGTTTCATGAAGATTGTATAGAACATATATTTATTGATATATTAGAAAAATGTAAGCCACAAGAACTAACTGTTTATGCAAAATATACTAGGAGAGGTGGTGTGGATATTAATCCTTTTAGAACAAACTTAGATCTAAAAAACACAGAAATTATTAAAATTCGGGATGTAAGACAATAATCATATAGGATATATTGTCTTAGTTAATATATACTTTGGAGTGATAGTAATTTAACTCAAGATGGTGAGGTCATTTGATATCTATATGAGTAAAAATAAAAAACCAAAAAAGCTAGATGAGGCAGCGAAAGTTTCAGCAGAATCTGCAAATACAAAAAAGTTAAATAACAAAGATTCGGGCCAAGAGGCCGGTAATAAATCATCTGATAAAAAATGGGATAATATATTCGGTTTTTCAGCTAATGGGGCTAACCAGCAGATGAAGAATTTTATGAATGTGGGTGTAGGATCTTTATGTGGAGTTGGTTTAAATCATAGTCACGAAGGTAATACACCAAATAATATGATGTCAAAATTATCAAATAACATAAAACATAATTTTGAACAAAATATGGAGATTAGTCGGGATGTACTAAAATGCAAAACAGCAGCAGATTTCATTGAATTTCAAGGGAAACATTTTGAGACGAATTATAAAAATACAGTCAAACTATTAAATGATCTTTTTTATGATATGCAAAATTTGACCAATCAAAATGTAAATATTCTACAAAAAAAGACTAGCAACCTTTAAATTGCTGATAATAACAGGAAATATTTTGGTAAGTCTTAAAAGCGTCATTGCTTCACTTAATTTGCAATGGCGCTCAGAATTACTGTCCTAATTTTAGCATTTCCCAATATTTTTCGTAAATAACGATTGCTTCGCCGACATCATTTTGGAATTCTCCTTGATCCAAAATTTCTTTACTAGGATATATTGTTGGGTTATTTCGAATTTCTTTTGGTAATAAAGCCATAGCTGCTTTATTGGCTGTTGCAAAACCAATTGTTTCGCTAATTTCTTTGGCAATTTCTGGTCTTAAAAGAAAATTAATAAACTTATAAGCATTTTCAATATTTTTGACGTTAGATGGAATAACTAAGCTGTCTACCCAAAGGATTGCTCCTTCTTTTGGGTAAGCATATTTAATGTCAGGGTTTTCTAAAGATGCCATATAAGCTTCGCCATTATGATTTACACCTAAAATGATTTCTTCATTGATGTAGTTCAGTTTAGGAGAAAATGAATTGAAGATTTTTACATTAGGTACTAAAGTTTTTAGTTTTTCATAAGCTTGTTTTATATGTTCCTCATTAGTATCATTGCCACTGTAGCCTAGTAGTTTTAAAGCAATATGAAATACTTCTCTTACATCGTCTGTTAAAAGAATTTTATGAGCATATTTTTGATCAAATAATATGTTAAAACTATCAACTGTTTCTTTTACATATTTAGCATTATAACAAAGAGCTGTGCTACCCCAAAGGTAAGGTATACTATATTTATTTTTTGGATCATAAGATTGATTTGTCAAGTTTTCATCAATGTCTTTAAAATTATCTATTTTAGACATGTCTAATTCCATTAGTAGCCCCTCATCTCTCATTTTGCTAACGAAATAAGTTGAAGGTACCGCTAAGTCATAACCGGATTTAGAGTTATGTAATAATTTTATTTTTGTATATAGGCTCTCGTTACTGTCATAAGTCGAAAGATTTACTTTTATACCAGTCTCCTTAGTGAATCTTTCAATTATATTTTCTGGTAAATATTCTGACCAAATATATAAGTTAAGTTCATTAGCCAAAGCGTAACAATTATTTCCTAAAAGCAAATAAAATAAAATAAAATATTTTTTCATATTTTTCTCCTAAATATAAAATGAGATATAAAAATCAAAACCAAAGTTACTACAAAAATCACTGTACAAAGCGCATTAATCTCAGATTTAATCCCCAAATGTGCCATTGAAAATAAAGTTAATGGTAATACTTCAAAGTTTGGGCCAGTAACAAAAAAGCTAATGACTACATCATCAAGAGATAAGGTAAATGCAAGTAGCCAAGCAGAGATTATCGATGGCACAGTAAGTGGTAATATAATTCTACTAAATATGGTCCATTCACCAGCTCCAAGGTCTTTTGCTGCATTTATCAGATTTTTGTTAAAAGTTTTTAAGCGCGCAATAACTATTATTATTACAAATGGTAGATTAAGAGTGATATGTGCAAGCAATAAACTATAAAATCCTAAATTCATATTTACAAGATTAAATAAAATTAACAAACTTATTCCCATAATAATATCCGGAGAAATAGCCAAAACATATACAATAGAAGAAAAAATTTTTCTTCCTTTAAATCGGTAACTATACAAACCTAAAGCTGATATAGTTCCTATTAAAGTAGATATAGATGCAGATAGTCCTGCAATAAGAAATGAATTTTTTGTTGAGTCAATAAGTAAGTTATTGGAATATAGCTTTTTATACCAATCTAGAGTCAAGCCTTGCCAGCTTGTTCCATATTTTGAAGAATTAAATGAATAAACTATGAGTATAACAATAGGTAAATATAAAAATATGTAAATTAATAGAGAATATAATTTTGCTAATTTATTCATTGATTATACTACCAATTGCTCAGTATTCTTTATATTTCTTGCGTAAAAAAACATCAATATTGCTACAATAATGGTTAGTATTGTTCCAATTGCTGTGCCAAAGGGCCAATCTCTTGCGATTAAAAATTGATTCTTTATTAAATTCCCTATTAGTATTTCTTTGCTTCCACCAAGGAGTTCTGGGATAAAAAACATCCCTAATGTCGATAAAAATACTAAAATACATCCTGCTGCTATTCCAGATTTGGTTAGTGGTATAATAATTTTTAGTAAGACATCAATTTTATTGGCTCCCAAATCCTGAGCAGCATTAATATAGTTGCGATCAAGTTTTTCAAAAGAAGTGTAGAGTGGTAGTATCATAAAAGGTAGCAATGAATATATAAGACCTATACTAACTCCAGTCCAATTATATAAAAATTCAATTGGTTCATCAATAACACCAATATTTATCAAAAAGTTGTTTAGTAGACCGTTAGTTCTTAAAACTATCATCATAGCATAAGTTCTAATTAATGAACTAGTCCAGAAAGGTACTATGACCAAAATCAATAAAAAATCTTTTATTACTCTATTTTGAATAGTGTGAGAGATTGCATATACAAATGGATAACTAAATAGCAAACATGTTATAGTAACATAAAATGCTATACCAAAGGTTTTTAAAAAAACTTTAATATACATCAAAGATGATAATTTTTTGTAATTATCTAAAGTAAAAGCAAACTGTACAAAACTTAGTTCTCCTCTTTCTAAGAAACTGATTACTAGAACTCCGAGATTCGGTATCAGAACGAAAATTGTTAACCAGGATACAAGAATTAAAATAGTAAAATGTTTGAATAAATCTTTATTAATCATTTAGTCAAAACCTCACAACCAACATCCCATTCAATAAAAACATCCATATCTGTGGTGTAGTTAAAACTTTTGCCTTCTTTGTTTTGTAGTACTGTTACAATGACTTTTTTATTATTATTAATCAGTATTATGTAGTCAAGTAATGATCCTCTATATCTTATTTCAATAATTTTACCTCTTAGACCTTTTGAAGCTGAATTATTTTTTAGCAAAGTTAATCTTAATTTCTCGGGTCTTATTAGTAGTTTAATTTCATCGCCTAAAATAAAGTTATTTTTATTTTGTATCTGGTATGTGTAAACTTCTTCTACCAGTATGGTTAACTGATTTTGATCAATAGTTTCAATTTTAGCATCTAATACGTTTAACTCTCCAACAAAACTGGCAACAAAACTGTTAATAGGCGTTTCATATATTTCTTGAGGAGAGCCGATTTGTTCTATTTTGCCATTATTTATAACAATTACGGTATCTGATATAGATAAAGCTTCTTCCTGATCGTGAGTTACTAATATAAAAGTGATTCCTAAATCTTGTTGCATAGCTTTAAGCTCTACTTGCATTTGTTTCCTAAGATTTTCATCCAAGGCACTTAGTGGTTCATCTAAAAGTAAAATTAGTGGTTTGTTAACAACGGCTCTTGCAACAGCAACCCTTTGTTGTTGTCCACCAGATAATTGAGATGGTTTTCTACCAGAAAATTTTTCCATTTTAATCATTTTGAGAACTTCGTTTACGGCTTCATCAATATAGTCTTGGCTCTTCTTTTTCATCCGAAGACCAAAGGCGATATTCTCGTAGACAGTCATGTGAGGAAACAAACTGTAATTCTGAAACACAGTATTAACTTCTCGTTTGTTAGCTGGTAGAGTAGTTACTTTTATATTATTAAGTATTATCTCTCCATTGTCTGCAGACTCAAACCCAGCTATTAATTTTATGATGGTAGTTTTGCCAGAGCCAGAAGGTCCAAGTATTGTAATAAATTTATTTTCGTGAAGAGTGAAATTGAAATTACTTAAAATTGGTTCTGAATTAAAGCTTTTGCTTATATTCTTTAACTCGATAATAGGTTTTGGGGATTGATTCAATTCTTAGTTGCCTCAAATGTAAAAGTTCCATAAAAAAATTGGCGCAATAAATAGAACTGGAATTATAATTGATTCACTTCTCATAGTCAATATATATACTACCCCATCGTGACTAGATACTAAATAAAATTAGTAATAATATAAATTCATTATGCCGTGCAAGAGAGTTTACTATTTTCTTCGTTCCGTATAAATGCTATATTACGTTTTAACAATTAAATTAATATATTTCAATATTATCGCCTATGCTAAAAAAAATATTTATGCATAATAAAGTAAGGTCCATTACTTTGTTGATTTTGGCAGTTTTGTTAACTATTTCACTTGGTTTTTATAGTCAAAATGATCCATCGTTTAACCTTTCTACAGTTAATGAACCAGCAAACTTGTTAAGTTATTTCGGGTCTTATTTATCAGATGTTTTGTATCAACTAATAGGCGTTGCATCTTTTTTTGTCCCAATTACATTCGTTGTGTGGGCATATTTAATTTATAAAAATGGGTTCTTAAGTTACAAATCTCTGAAAATCATTTCTTTATTTGTTGCTATAGCTTGTATTTGTATTGTCTTGAGTAATATTAAAATAAACACTCTTCCAGCCGATGGCGGAGGAGTTTTAGGGATTTATTTACTGAATATTGCTATCAAGCATCTAGAAGAATTTGAACAATTAATATTACCAATTACTTTTCTGCTATCTATATTTTTTCTAGTACTTACACTCGGAATTCAATTTACTGCTTACATTAAATTTACTTCCTATATAAGAAACTTTTTTGTTAAAATGGTTTCTTATATAAAGATTCCAAAATTTGGTGTTAATAATTTTAATAGTACTGTCAATCAAAGCAGTGGGGGCGCTAGGGCGGAAGTGAAAATTGCAAGAGCGCCTATTATTGAAGAAAGTAACAATGATTTTGATATGAGGCCTGCATCACCAACCGTGGAAAATAAAATTCAGGTAATAAAAAAAGAATCTGTAGCGCGAAATATTAGCGGCGCAGAGCAAGAAGAAGCTATCTTACCATCTGTAGATTTGCTAGATGAAGCAAATGACCAGCATATTAAATTGCAATCATCATCAGAACTAGAGGAAAAGGCTCGGGAGCTTTTAGTTGTGCTTGGAGATTTTGGTGTAAAAGGAAAAATAGTTGAGATCAGACAGGGGCCTGTAGTAACGATGTATGAATTTGAGCCAGCGGCTGGCACTAAATCATCTAGAGTTATAGGATTATCTGATGATATTGCTCGTTCGTTATCGGCTCATTCTACGCGTATTGCTGTTATACCTGGGAGAAATGCTCTTGGCATTGAGTTACCTAATGAGCAACGTATGTTCTTTCGTTTGAAGGAGTTGGTTGAAACTGAGGAATTCCAGGATCAAAATACCCTGTTACCGATTATTCTTGGTAAGGACTTAGGTGGGCGTCCTTTAATTGCTGATCTAGCCAAGATGCCTCATCTACTTGTAGCAGGCACGACTGGTTCTGGTAAGTCAGTAGCTATTAACGCTATGATAATGTCATTATTATATAGATATACTCCTGCTGAATGTAGGATGATAATGATTGATCCTAAGATGCTAGAACTATCTTCATATGATAATATTCCCCATCTTATGACTCCTGTTGTTACTGAACCAGGGAAAGCTGTAGTTGCGTTAAAATGGGCGGTTAAAGAAATGGAAAATAGATACCGTTTAATGTCTCATTTAGGTGTCAGAAGTATAGCTAATTTCAATACAAAGATTTTAGAAGCAATCAAAGATGGTAAAGTGCTAGAACGGAGAGTCCAAACTGGATTTGACCCTGAAACTGGAAAACCTGTTTTTGAATCCGTGCCTATTGATATGCAGAAAATGCCATTTATCGTAGTAATAGTTGATGAAATGGCTGATCTCATGCTGGTTGCTGGTAAAGACATTGAAACTTCTATCCAACGCTTAGCTCAAATGGCTAGGGCTGCTGGTATTCACATTATCATGGCAACCCAGAGACCTTCTGTAGATGTGATTACTGGTGTGATAAAGGCTAATTTTCCAAGTAGAATAAGTTTCAAGGTAACCTCAAAAATTGACAGTAGAACAATTCTTGGTGAGCAAGGTTCGGAGCAGTTGCTTGGAATGGGGGATATGCTTTATATGGGAAATAGTGCACGCATACTCCGTGTACATGGACCTTTTGTTGATGATAAAGAGGTAGAGAGAGTAACATCTTTCTTAAGAACTACTGGTGTTCCTGAATATGTATCAGCTGTGACGGAATCGGATGAGGATTTTTCTGCTGATGAATTAGATGAATCAGACAATAATGATAATATATATAAACAAGCGCTCAACATAGTTAGGAATGAAAGAAAAACTTCAATCAGTTATATTCAGAGATCGCTACGAATTGGCTATAACCGAGCAGCAAATATTATTGAAGAAATGGAAAAAAACGGTATCCTATCAGCCCCTAACCACTCAGGAAAAAGAGAGGTTTTATTACCTGAGGATTAATTTTTCATCAATTAAACGCTTTTACTTTTTAGATAAATATGATATGATGGCCAGCGGTAGTGATTCTATTAAAAAAGAGGTGTAAATGTCTAAAAATCTCGAATTTAAGGTAGGTGAAAGAGTCGTATATCCATCGCACGGGGTTGGAGAAGTGGTTGAAATCGAAGTGCAAATGATAGCTGATACAAGGCTTACAGTTTATGTTATTTCCTTTCCTCAAGATAAAATGACTTTGAGAGTTCCTGTAAACAGAGCTGTTGCAGTAGGTCTTAGAACTCTAGTTAATAAGAGTGATGTTCACGAAGTATATACAATTCTTCAGGGAAAGCCTAAGCGCGGAAATAAAATGTGGAGTAGGCGTGCTCAAGAATACGAAACTAAAATTAATTCTGGTGAAATAACTGCGATTGCTGAGGTTGTAAGAGATCTTTATAAAAATGTTGACAACGATCGCTCATATAGCGAAAGAACTATCTATGAGTCAGCCTTGAATAGATTATCTTCTGAGATAGCTATTTTAGAAAATATATCAGAAGCTGAAAGTTCTAGTAAGCTGATAGATCTTTTGCGGGATAAATTAGCAGCGTAAATCATTGTTCTAGAAAAGGGGGGTGTAAT
>JFJP01037688.1_pt1 | contig 25463 bp, 18 predicted proteins | sample 431651 | NCBI WGS metagenome assembly JFJP01 (sample SAMN02602958, study PRJNA72255) | Microbial mat metagenome, whole genome shotgun sequencing project. | biome: fresh water; feature: sink hole; material: water; isolation source: purple microbial (photo- and chemosynthetic) mats found in...
TGACGAATATGAAACCATAAATCGCTTGAAAATCAATTTATTTACCCCAGCCCCAAGGGGAGTAAATTGATTTTGGCTGCGCCGGGCTAGCCGGTATGCATCGCACCGGTTCTTCGCTCCCCCCGGGGCCGGGGTAAACGAAGAACCGAAGCAAAGCTGAGCAAGACGAAGTCAAAATCAATGAATCCATATGCATGATTCCTGATACTCATATTATTTAATTAGAAGTACTACAGCCATCGCAGCAATGCCTTCTTCTCTTCCAATGAATCCAAGCTTCTCTGTTGTTGTTGCTTTTATTGATATGTTCTCTGGAAATGTTTCAGCCAAATCAGAGATTACTGATTTCATTTCTCCGACAAATGATGATATTTTAGGTTTTTCGAGGCACACATTGCAGTCGATATTGACCACTCTGAAACCTTTTTCCTTAACAAGTGATATTGTTCTCTCAAGAAGTATTCTGCTTGCTATGTTTTTATATTCCTTGTTTGTGTCGGGGAAATAATATCCTATATCGCGTAATCCCGCAGCACCAAGGAGTGCATCGCATATTGCATGAAGGAGTACGTCTCCATCGGAATGGGCAACACAACCTTTTTCAGAGGGTATCCTCACCCCTCCGAGCCATAAATTCAATCCATTTTCAAGTCGGTGAAAATCAATTCCCTGGCCTATTCTGATATTCATTTTTTACGATCTGCTGGCGTTTCGCAAAGCGTTAAAATCAAATGCTATAGAGAACCTTAGTGTGCGGGCAAGAGGATGGTTTTGTGTCAGTGGCATGAGGTAAGAGAAATCAAGGGTAAATATTTTAAGCCTGAATCCTGCACCTGCAGTAAAGTATTTACGGTTGCCTTTTGTTTCATTCTCATGAAAATAACCACCCCTGATTGCGAATTGATTATTATACCAGTATTCTAATCCATAAGAATAGGATATTTCATGCAGTTCCTCCTTAAAACCTCCAGGGGCATCGATGAATGACTGGAAAATTGCAACCGGAACTCCAACATTAGGATCCTTACCGGAGATTATGCTATCTGGATTTGTACTGCTGTAAACAGGAGGTGTTGGCACCAGAAGTTTATTGAAATCAATGGCAAGAGTAATTTTATTATATGAATCGAGTTCTATTGTTCCTGAAGTTCCGATACGCATGTTCATTGGAATAAAATCGGATGTCTGGGAATCTGAATAGCTCATTTTAGATCCTATATTTGAAAAATTAACGCCGAATCCCAGCAACGCATTTTTATTCATTATAGAGATATTCTTGTGATAATAACCTGAAATATCTGCAGCAAAAGAAATTCCTGGTTTCGTTGCTTCCCCGTTGGCATAATGACCACCCGTGAGATTAGAGTATATAAATCTGAATGCAATACCTCCTGAAAGATTGTCGGCAAAAAGCCTGGAATAGGCAGCATCGAGGGCAAACTCATTAGGATTGAATGTGAGTAATTCATTTCCGAAATCATCGGTGAAAGGCACATCTCCAAGTGAAGAATAAACAAGACTTGCACTTATTACCTGTTTCCTGTCCAGCCTTTTATATCCGGAGAGGTAAGCAATGTTTATATCCGGAACAAGATTCCTTAGCCATGGAGAATAAGAAATGCCTACACCGCCATTTCCGTCAATGAAAGCAAATTTCGCAGGGTTCCAATGCATACTGAAGACATCAGGAGATGTAGCAACACCAACATCACCCATTCCTCCTGCTCTCGAGTCGGGAGCTATTAGCAGAAACGGAACAACAGTTTGTATTGCATTCAGTTCCTGGGAAAAAAGATTAGTATTTCCTGATAGCATGACTAGAAACAGCATTACTGCCGCAGCATTTTTCTTCATGTCATTTTTATTCATTATACAATATTACAAATATAAAACAAATTTTTACCCCTGATATTGTGTAATTGCTATAAAATGATCATTCGTCCCGAAGTTTTTGCCATTTGTCCATCTCCTGATGTTATTATGACAGAATATGGATAGATTCCTTTTCCCACCCTGTTTCCGGATTCATCGTTTCCATCCCAGATTATCGGAGGGAGTGTGTACCCTGAAGGAGGAACGTTTGTTTTGATGATTCTTACGATCCTTCCATTAAGGCTGAAGATATTTATAACTACACTTAAGTCTGTCGCGGGGCGGTTGTGCTCAGCAATAATCCTTGTCTCTTCCAGAAATGGATTAGGATAATTAATCAGATTTTTAAGGATAAACTTTCCTCCGGTTTCTACAACAAACAGTATCGATTCTGTTGAAGAATTATTAAAATTGTCCCAGGCTTTAATTGTAAATGAATGACTACCTCCATCCAGATCTGAAAGATCATAGACGATTCTTCCTTTCATGTAGTTATCTAAGTCATTTTCAAAATAATTGTTAAGCACAATTGATCTTTTAGGATCATCATCCAGAACACCTGTTAGATCATGACCTATACCTGATCCTGTAGTATTAATTCCTCCCTTATCTTCGATTATTGCAAGTAATTTGGGGTTCGTGTCGGTCAATCCTCCATTCCTGAATAGAGTGTCATTCATAAATAATCTTATTTCAGGTCCGTTATTGTCAGTTGTTGTTGTATTTGAAAAACCCCCAACAATTAAATCAGTATAGCTGCCATTCATGTCAGCTTCATTATTATTGGCGTAATAACTGATTTTTCCATTACCAAACGAATAATCAATGTCCCTCGGAACAATAAATGTGAAACTGAATATGCCATTCTTTACCAGTGTTTTACCGCTGAAAAGAATATTATTTCTCATATTGAAATCCATGATAGTTCCCCCATCGTTTGCAAGGGTTTTAATTTTACTCTCCTTGTCGAAAACAATTGGAGAGACAATCCCGTCAAAAGAGTTAAACAGGACTCCATTATTATCTTCCACATGTCCTGATATGGTGACTACCGATAATGCCTTAAGACTGTCAGTATTTTCGAGAATGGATACACTGTTAATGGAATCTGTAATAATTTCTCCGTGCCAGGGGTATGCAAGTGTCAGCGCAGGATCACCCAATAAGGAAAAGTTGCGTTTATTGGGACCATCACCCGAATTATTTTTTGCAAGTCTGATAATATCTCCTAAACGCATAGCATTTCCTGACTCATCGCGGTCAAAAGCAAAATCAAAGATATTCCTGTTGAGTAAATAATTAGGGGCAGAGTAAACAACCCTGGTAGTTGACATTAATGCGATTCCCCCTCCATCACTATTGAGCAGAATCATCTCACCGGCAGAGTTTTTTCCTGTCATCTCTCTGGTTATAATATTAATGTCAATATCATCGAATCGGCTGAATTCGCATGTTGCAGTTATAAAAAGAGGAAGCTTTCCACCGTTTTTCCATGAGTTAATATCATCGGGTTTGATTATTCTTTCACTGGCCAGTCCATTTTCACTTCCATGACCTGTATAGTTAAAGATGAGGCAACCTGAATTAATCCGGTCAGTGATAGCTTTATTAACTTCAGGATAGGATTGTCCGTTTACAGTAGTTGTCTGTCTGAAAGCGTCGAGATAAATCTTTTCTATATTATATGCCGGAACACTATCTTGAATAATTAACGCAAGACCTTCAGCGTCAAGCATATGGGCATTTCCATCTTCGTCATCTGCCGAAAGACAGATTACATTTCTCCATTCGCCCATATTAGAGGGGTTGAGGTATTTTCCGATTTTTGAAAGGATTATACCTGCCTGTACAGTATCGGAAACAGGTAATCGTCCGATGCCAATATCCTCAGTGCCTTCAGCTTCACCTTCACTTTCTTCGAGAAGGCCATAGAAATCATCAGATGTAAAAGAACTTACTACCACATTTGAGTTTAAAGACTGATATGTGGGGATGAAGTTCGGATTATGAGGAGGTCTGGTTTTATTTTCGTAAGAACCGTCACCAAACAACAGCAGGTATTTTAGGGGACGGATACTTGTTTTCTGTTTCTCGTACTTCATCCTTATAAAATTTCTCAGAGCAACAACATCCGGAATACCGCCCGAAAATTCATTATAAACCTGGTCTGTGGTGACTACCTGTGAGATCAAACCACTATTTCTAAAGTGGAGATCTGCAAGTCTTTCCGCATAAGATATGAATAAGGAATGTGTGAGGATAATCATATCTGAGGGTCCTGAAGAGTGCAGGTCCTGATTAGGTACTGCAGTCTGATTAACTGAAGGAATCAATACATTACCTGTTGTAAATGCTATAAATGTTTTAAGGGTATCAGTTTCAGCTTTGAAGTAAATTGTATCGCTGTCTTTTTCATACAGAATTTTTTTTACATTTAAAGGGTCTGATATATCCCAAAGAATAATTTCAGCTATCTGGCTTTTTATTTTGAATTCAGTTATTCTGTTATTTGCAATAGATTTATAATCACTGAATTGAGTGGTGAGCCCGGTAAAGTTATTAGCTTTTCTTCCATGTAGTTTAATAAAATCAATCCAGCCTTTGGCACCTGTTTCACCATTATTGAAAAATCTGACTTCAAAGGATGGAGATTCTGATCCCGGAAAAAAGGTGCCTGTTGAATCACAGATCAGAGCATATGTTCCAGTAGTATTGAAAAGATTAACATTTTGTACCTGAACTGATTCGATAAGAGATTCGCCTTCATACAATCTGAAAAGAGAAGAAACCGAAGACCTGGCAGCTACTCTGATTTTGAAATTTATTTTTTCAGTGGTGATAAGGTTTCTGAAGTCCGGAGAAACAGTAATTCCGCGCGATGAAGAGATGGGTTGAAACCATTCTCTTCCTGATTTAATTAGATTTTCATCCTCCTGTTCATGAATGAAAAGGGCATCTGAAGCAGAGGAAGAGAAATTTGCCTGACCAGAAGGATTTTCAGCATTTGTTATTCTTTTGCCCGGAACTGACCCTGAAGTGATAAAATAAATTGCCGTGTCGGAATAGTTATGCCGAAGAAAATTGTATTGTTCAGAAGATGCATCATATATCCACCTGCCGGGGCTTTTTCCAAAAAACAATAAAAATTCTCCTTCATTAAGATTATTGTCGTTTCCTGAAATTGATAATGATATTTCCTCCAGGTCATCAGTTTTAGCAGAAGTATTATAATAGGATAGTTGTCCGGAATTATTGCAGAATATCCTCGGATTTGAGGGATTCTCAAGACCAAGTTGTTTAAGAACTGCAAAATCAATCCTGTAGATGGCGTCTTTAGTTATTGCAATTTTAAACCATTTACCTGCTGAGAGAACCGATGTGGTTTCGTAGCTTTCCTTAGATTTCTGTGCATAAAGATCAGCTGTTGCGAACAGAAAAAATATAGTTAATATCTTGAGCAATCTTATCATTATTCCTGACAAAGATAAAAATGTACTTTTTGTTTGTTAACTTATTTTGTTTTTTTGTAGGCTATTCAGGTTAATAATAATAACGATATCATTACGTTGTTATTGCAGTATTATATATATGTACAGGCTTCTTGGTAAAATATTATTAATCATTGCTGTTATTCCGGTATATTGTTATGGGCAGGAGACTGATCCTGGGCCTGGTTACCAGGTTGTTATGATGAATAATCCGGCACTTACAGGTACCGAGGGTGACGGGACGCTGAGATTGTCATATCTTAATTTTTTTCCGGGGAACAATTATAATCTTCACTCTGTTTTTTTTTCATATGATTCATATATTCCTGCATTGCATGGAGGTGCAGGGTTTTATCTGTCTGATGATTATCTGGGAGGGATAATTAATGACATGAGGGGTGGATTCTCCTATTCCTATTTTTTGCAGGCGGGGAAGGACCTGTTTATAAATGCCGGACTTTCGGCCTCGTTTTTTTACAGAGGTTTTAATTTTGACGGGGCCATATTGCCCGATCAGATCAACCCTCTTGGAGGTGTTTCTGAAACATCTTCAGAGATACTGGCTTCAAACGGGCAAACAGTATTTGATGTTGGGGTTGGATTTCTATTTATTACCGGTAAATTATTTGGAGGATTTTCTATTACACACCTGGCTGAGCCAGATTTATCGGGATCAGGATTTTCGAATGAAAGACTTAAGAGAAGACTTTTTATGCATATTGCCGGTGACCTTGATATCAATAGCAGCAAGAGTCTGAGAATAAGACCTTTGTCATTCCTGGGATTGCAGGGAGGAAACTTATCGACAGGGGCAGGGGCTGTTTTAGAAAGTAATTCACTGTCAGTGAATACGATGATGCTCGCTGATAACAGGAAGAACCTTAATATGCAGACTGGTTTTTCATTTAAAGGGGGCAAATGGAGTGTATATTACAATTATCGTTTTAATATTGTATCGGGAAATATTTTATTGCCAATATCGCTACTTCATCAGACAGGTCTTGTGTTTAGTTTAAATAGTGTTGATAAAAGAAATAGTATTAAAACAATAAATTTTCCTAAATTGTAGTTATATTTGGAGAGCAAAAATATTGTTTAAGCAAAATTGATTATATTTGAGTATTCTTAAAAGCCATAAAACTAAAGGAGTTATGTATAAATTCAGAGTCTTAGCAATTATCCTTATTTCTGTCTTATTTTTCACATCCTGCATTTTTAAGAAAAAAGGGGATTCAAATGTTTCAACTTCGACTGGATGGGAGTATAATAATCCTGATAATGGCGGATTTGAAGTTACTCTTGGCGCAGAACAAAGAACAGGTCCGGGTCTGGTTCTGATAGAGGGTGGGCGCTTTACTATGGGACAGGTTCAGCAAGATGTTGTATATGATTGGAATAACAAACCCAGAACAGTTACTGTTTCATCGTTCTATATGGATGAAACTGAAGTTAAGAATATAGATTACCGCGAGTATCTTTACTGGCTTAGAAGGGTATATGTATCATATCCCGAAGTCTATAGAAGAGCATTACCTGATACACTTGTCTGGAGGAGTCCGATGGGATTTAATGATCCTTATGTGCAATATTATTTCAGGCACCCATCATATAATAATTATCCTGTTGTAGGTGTTAGCTGGGTTAAAGCAAACGACTTTTGTCAGTGGCGTACCGACAGGGTAAATGAGCAGATACTTATTGATGAGGGAGAGTTTCTTGCAGACCCTAATCAGAAAGATGCCAATGGGTTCAATACTGAGGCTTACCTGGCTGGCCTTTTTGATATAGCTAATCCAGGTGAATTAAGACAAAGTGTTGATCCTAACAAGGAAGGGCGAAGGACCAATTTTGAGGATGGTGTTCTTCTTCCAAGCTACAGGCTGCCTACGGAAGCTGAATGGGAATTTGCTGCATATGCACTCAGGGGCAATACTTTTGAAGAAAGAGTTTATGAAAGAAGAGTTTATCCATGGGACGGCCATAATGTAAGAAATGCAGGGAAGAAATCGAGGGGGGAAATGATGGCTAATTTCGTACGTGGAAGGGGTGACCTTATGGGAGTTGCAGGTAGCCTGAATGACAACGGGAGTATTACTGTTGATGTTAAATCGTACTGGCCTAATGATTATGGACTTTATTGCATGGCAGGTAATGTAAATGAATGGGTCGCGGATGTATATCGTCCTCTTACTTCCGAAGATGTTGATGGGTTCAATCCTTTCAGAGGTAATGTTTATACCGACCTCAGGAGAGATGCCAATGGTCTTGTTGTGGGAAAAGACAGACTCGGACATCTTTATACTGATACTGTAAAAGATATTGATGTTGCCAACAGGTATAATTATCAGAAAGGCGATTACAGAAATTACAGAGATGGAGACCTTCAGTCCGCTATTCCTGGCGGAAGTGACTGGACTGTAGAGGATAACAAGAAAGGATCTCTGAGGATGTATGCTCAGGATAACTCATCTGGGAACAGTGATTTTGTTACTCTTATAAATGACAATGCAAGAGTATTTAAAGGTGGGTCATGGAGAGACAGAGCCTACTGGCTTAATCCTTCAACCCGAAGGTTTCTCGACCAGGAAGGGTCACGTGATGATATTGGATTCAGATGTGCCATGATAAGGGTAGGCAGCCCATCAGGTTTTTAGATTTTTAATTTTAATCATTATAAGCCTCATTATGCCATTCATAATGAGGCATTTTTTTAAAGGATGAAAACAGAGCAACTGTATAGCCTATTTAAAGAATCTGCAGGTGTAACTACTGATTCCAGAAAAGTCGTAAGAGGAGAGATTTTCATTGCGCTTTGGGGTGAGAAATATAATGGAAATGAATACGCAGCCGATGCCATTAAAAATGGAGCCTCATGGGCTGTTATAGATGATCCAATTTATGAAACTGAGAACACAATACTTGTAGATGACTGCTTGTTAGAACTTCAAGCGCTGGCAGCACATAGAAGAAAAGAGATGAATATCCCTGTAATCGCTATTACCGGGACAAATGGAAAAACTACTACCAAAGAACTGCTTGCTGCTATACTGTCGAAGAAATACAAAGTACACTTCACAAAGGGAAACCTTAATAACCATATCGGCGTCCCTCTTACAATTCTTTCTGCACCCGGCGATTCAGATATGATGATCATTGAAATGGGTGCCAGCCATATTGGAGAAATTAAAACTTTATGCCTGATTGCAAAGCCAGACTTCGGGATAATCACAAATATTGGAACAGCTCATATTGAAGGATTCGGTTCAATTGAGGGGGTAATAAAAGCAAAGGTTGAACTTTATGAATACCTGCGAATGGTTAATGGAGTAGCCTTATATAACGATCATGATGAATTACTTGCTGAAAAAATATTTAAAATAGTTAACAGGGCTGTCCCATTTTCTGATCCTACAGGTCTTGAACTGATAGTTGAGTTATTAAAATCTGACCTAAGTCTTTCTCTTATAATAAAGTATTTTCATCATACATACACCCTTAGAACAAATTTGTTTGGTAAATATAATCTTGAGAATATAAGGGCTGCAATCGGTACAGGTCTGTTTATGGATGTTGAGATGAATGATATTATTGACGCGGTTGAAAAGTATCAACCGGCAAATAACAGGTCACAGATCAAAATTACAAAGAACAACACTCTCATTTGTGATTCCTATAATGCTAATCCGACAAGTATGAAGTCTGCATTGGAATCTTTTAATAATGTTGAGGCTAACCCTAAGCTCATTATTATGGGAGATATGCTGGAACTTGGAGAGGAGACAGAAGAAGAACACAGGAGCGTTTTAGCACAACTTAAAGCATACAAAGATACCGGAGTCATTCTTGTAGGACCAGTATTTCAGAAAATATCTTCCCAGTTTGGATTCAAATCTTTTTCAGATGTGACTAAACTGATTGAATTTCTGAAAGTTGAACCAATTGCAGGTAATACTATTCTTGTTAAGGGATCACGAGGAATAGGTCTGGAAAAAATATTTGACCTTCTTTAACAGTACCAGGACAGTTTTTACTGTTGAAAATTTATGTTTATCAGTAAAACTTCAGATCTGCTTCCCGATCTGACACGTGGCCCCCACAAACCATATCCTGATGATACAATAAAATGGGAATTGCCTTTTTTCAAATACCCATAACTTAATTCATATATTTTAGCGGTGACATAGTTCAAAGGCCACATCTGGCCATTATGTGTATGCCCTGAAAGTTCCAGATCCACTCCATACTTCACTGATTCTCCAAGATTGAAGGGCTGATGGTCTAGAAGGATAACTGGTTTAGTAGTATCTACCTGTTTAATCAGTTCTCCGAGTGGCAGTCTCTCTTTCTTGTAGAACCGGAATGAGTCCCTGTCAATTCTTCCAACCAGTTGAATTCCTCCTTCAATAGTTACAACTTCATCCTTCAGAACTCGTATTCCTTTACTTTCAATATATGGAATCGTCTTCCCCGCCCCTCCAATAAATTCATGATTACCTGTAATAGCAAATAGGCCATCATTGCATTTCGGACATGTGAAATATTGTAGCAGGTCCCCCCTCAGCACAGGACCTATTTCTCCGTCGACAATATCTCCAAGCAGCAAGACTATATCAGGATTAGCGTTTTGAAGCATAACTGACAGTTTCTTTATACTCCTCTTTCTGATAATACTTCCCAGATGAATATCTGACACTGCAGCAATACGTAATGATTTAAGTTCGCCGGCAGGTTTATTAATTGTGATATTATACTCTTTAATAACCGGTATTAAAGCATTAATAAAACCGCCTATAATTAGCACTGAGGAAATAGTTATAGTAATAATAAATGACCACTTTCTGAAGATTGAAATATTATTTTCATTTATAAAGTGGGTTATCTTCAGAAAGAGTAGAAGTACATCAGAAATTAGAAAAAGAAAAAACCCATAGAGCATGAATGCCAACCAGAAGCCGCCAACAATATTAAGTACATCTGAAATTATTGAGGAATGTTTTGATTCAATAATCTTTGCAGCAATAAAAATAGCAGCAAGGAGGAAAAAGGAAATAGAATAGAGGAGTCTGTGATTCTTAAGTACGGGGATTGTATTATACCCTTTATAAAAAATATAAATATTTGCCAGTGAATAAATTAATAGAACTATTGTAAAGAATATTATCATTTGGAAATTTTTCATTTAAGTCATTTTTTCATTTTAAGGCTGTCATATGTCTTATTACCTTTTACATAAAACTCAAAAACAATACTCTTGTTCAATATCGGTTCGGAGAAATGATCTGTTTCAAGTGTTTTAACAAATTTTCTTTTCACTTTAAGTATATTCAAGCTTTTATAATAGTCGATGTGAGCATTAATGACTGACTTAGCACTGGCAGGTTTCCCCTTAATAAGAAATATAACTGAAGCCAATCCATCCAATATTTTTTTTATGAATAAGATCCTGTGTAAACTATTGTCAGGTAGGTTTTTATAGAGCATGAACAGGCTGTTCCTGAAATTCAGATATGTTTTATAAGGTGAATCATACGGAAGGGAACCTCCTCCGACATGATAAACTACTGAGTCTGGGAAATAACTTACCCGATATCCGGCTTTATGGAATCTCCAGCAGAGGTCAATCTCTTCCATATGGGCAAAGAACATGTCATCGAAGCCCCCGCATTTATTCCAGGCATCTGCTCTTACTATCATGCATGCTCCGCTTGTCCAGAATATATCAGCCTGATTGTCATATTGTCCTGTGTCTTTTTCAACTTTATTGAATATCCTGCCACGGCAAAAAGGATAACCGTATTTGTCGATAAAACTACCGGCAGCTCCTGCATATTCAAATTGATCCTTCTGATAGTAAGAGAGTATTTTTGGCTGGCATGATGCAACGTCGGTGTTGTCATCCATGTAACTGACAAGTGGCTGAAGCCAGTTTTCAGTAACTTCAATATCCGTATTCAGCAGGAGAAAATATCTTGAATTCAGTTTATTTAAAGCCAGGTTATATCCGCCGGCAAACCCGTGGTTTTTATCTAATTCTATAAGTAAAACATCTTTGAAATTTTCAGAGATCCATGCCTGTGATCCGTCTGTTGAACCATTATCTGCTACACACACAACTGTTTCGCTATCCATGGAATACTTTACAACGGTTCCCAGAAACTTTTTCAGGTAATCAATCCCGTTCCAGTTCAGAATTACAATTGTTGTTTTATTCATTTTCTGAAGGTTTCTTATGCTTCCAGCGACGATGACTCCATATCCAGTATTCAGGTTTTTCTCTTATTATCGCTTCAAGTTTTCTGACATGAGTTTCAGTAATTTGATACTCAGGTAGTCCTGCAGTATGGTCAAACAGAAGTTCAATGTTGAGGTTATAATATCCACGTTTTATCTTCTGAATATGGAAGAAAACAACTGCCATATCGTATTTTGAAGCAACTTTTTCTGTTCCCAGATAAACCGGTGTGTCCTGGTTTAAAAATGTCGTCCAGTATTTTATTTCAGACCTTACAGGCGTCTGATCGGAGATGAAAGCTGATAATGTATTTATATTATTCTTTCTGTCGTTTAATATTTCCCTGATTATATTCGACATAGGAGTGAGGACCATACCATTTTTTGATCGTATATTATTAATGAACCTGTTGAAGTATTTATTTTGAAGGGGTTTATAAATTGAGACAGGTTTATATCTGGTATATAAAGGAAGAGCAGTCAGGTATTCCCAGTTATTGTAATGTCCAAGAACAGCGATTGTATCCCGTTTTTGTTCAAGTAATTTCTCGATAATGTCAAGATTGCTTATTGTGAATCTTTTCATTAACTGTGATCTATTCATGTGACTTAGCTTGAAAGTCTCAATAAACAGATCGGCAAGATGTCTGTAGAACTTTCTTTCAATTATTTTCAGCTCTTTTTCTGTTTTCTCAGGAAACGAGTTTTTCAGGTTGGTTGCTACAACCTTTCTTCTGTAAGAAGGGAAAAAGTAAAGTACCATAAAAAGGAAATCTGAAAAAATATACAGAACAGGAAGAGGCAGAAGAGTAACCACCCAGTTTATTCCAAAAAAAATATAGTAACCAATTGCACCCATGTTAATTAAGTGGATTGTGGTTCATGTATTTATCTACAATTTCAAGTAATTCCGGATAAATGAAACAATTGGAAGCTATTATTTCCTGTCCTGACAATTTCTCTTCATTACCCGAGAAATCACTTACTTGTCCTCCTGCTTCACGAACGAGAATAATTCCGGCAGCAATATCCCACTGATGTAGTCCGTATTCATAAAAACCTTCAAATCTTCCGCATGCGACGTATGCAAGATCAATTGCAGCCGATCCTAATCTTCTTATCCCGTGAGTGTGTTTGCAGAAATGAGAGAGGCAATTCATATATTGTTCAAGCAGGTTAAAATCACTATAAGGAAAACCAGTAGCAATCAGACTGTCAGATAGTTTGGTTGCTTTTGAAACATTGATTTTTTCCCCATTTAACCATGCTCCCCCATTTTTCCAGGCTATGAAGGTCTCATTTCCGCTGACTTCATAAACCACTCCTGCAACAATTTCATCATATTCCATAAGACCTATACTTATTGCATGGGGGTGCAGTCCATGCAGAAAATTAGTTGTGCCATCGAGTGGATCAATTATCCAGCAATATTTTAATCCTTTTTTTGCAGATGTTCCCTCCTCAGTTTTAAAGCCGGCTTCAGGAAGAAGTTGGCTAAGTTTTTCAACCAGCATCTTTTCTGAACCCTTGTCGACATAACTGACAAAATCATTTAATCCCTTCGTTTCAGTCAGGTTCAGATCAAATACTTTTGATTCCTTAAGGATGAATGCTCCTGTTTCCCGTGCTGCTGCTTCAATTCCTGTGCAAATACTCTTTAGATTGATCATATATTAGTCTATTATTTCAACTCTCATTCTTCCAGAAGGTGATATCGCTGTAAGTTTTACACTCTTTATTTCTCCCGAAAGTATTATTTGCCAGGGATGTTCCACCCTGATATAATTAGATGTAAAGCCTGTAATAACTCCCTTGGTCCGGGTTCTTTCAAACAGAACATTTGTAATTTTTCCCGAATTCATTAAGCAAAATTCCCGATGTTTCTTTTCCGAGAGGGCGACGAGTCTTTTTCTTCGTATTTCTTTATCAATATGTTGCACTTTACCTGGCAATTTTTCTGCTGTTGTACCTGGTCGCTCAGAGAACGTAAAAACGTGGAGATAGGAGAGAGGTAATTTTTCCAAAAAAGCATAAGTATCTTCAAAATCATCTTCATTTTCTCCCGGAAAACCGACAATAACATCGGCTCCAATACCTGCATGCGGTATTTTGTTAAGAATCATTTTTACCCGTGAAGAAAAGACATCTCTTGTATATCTTCTTCGCATAAGACCAAGAATCTTGTCAGAACCGCTTTGTAATGGTATATGGTAATGAGGTAGAATCTTTTCATTATGCATGCTCATCTCTATTAATTCAGCTGAAATCAGATTTGGCTCTATTGATGATATCCGGAATCTCTCTATTCCCCTGATCCTGACTAGTTCCTTCATAAGATCAACAAAGGAATCGCCAGTGGATTTTCCAAAGTCACCAATATTGACCCCGGTTATAACAATCTCTTTTACACCTCTTTCAGCTATCTTTTCCGTTTCGGCAATTAGTGATGAAATATCAGGGTTTCTGCTATGGCCCCTTGCTAACGGGATTGTACAATAAGAACACCCATAGTCACATCCATCCTGAACTTTAAGAAAGGTTCTTGTCCTGTCAGTCAGGGAGTATGACTGATTAAAGCTTATTGAAGAAGATATATCACATGAATGTATTTCAGGGATTGGTTTCTTTTTATAGTTTGTAAGATACGCAGCAATATCGAATTTTTCATTTGTACCAAGGACAAGATCAACTCCCGGAATAGATGATATTTCCTCTGGCTTAAGTTGAGCATAGCAGCCAACAACCGCAATTAATGCCCCGGGTGACAGGTTAACAAATTTTTTTATAGCCTGTCTGCATTTTTTATCAGCAGCATCAGTCACTGAGCATGTGTTAATTACATATATATCGGCTTTAACATTGGAAGGCACCCTTTCAAATTTGTCCTCAGGAAATGATCTTGAAATAGTTGAAGTTTCAGCGTAGTTGAGTTTACAGCCGAGAGTATGGAATGCGACTTTTTTTCTTGTTATTTCCATTCTATTCATATCAATGCTATTCCTGAAGGCAAAATGCACAGAAACAGGTTTTCCAGATGAATTTTACACTGCTGAGGCTGTTTATTTATTAAGTTTAGTCATAAATACATTTCTGAATTCAATCTCTTTCCCTTCACTTTGAAGGCAGATAAATCCCTCGTTTACTGATACATTTGTTCCTTTATTCTGCATTGTACCGTTAACATAAACCTCTATTGTACTAGATTTACAGATCACTTCCATTGTATTCCATTCCCCTGCTGGTTTTTCAGATGAATCGGACTTTTTCTTTACAGAAATAACAGATTTATTTGTCCGTTCATCCATGTCAGCCCCGTTCATGCAAACAAAATCGCCAGCATTGCCTGATTTCAACTGGCATTCGACACACTGCAACCAGATCGCATCAGGCAGCTGACCATGTACAAATACTCCACTGTTAGTAGGTTCTGATGGCCAGCGCCATTCTACATGAAGTTTGTAGTCAGAGTAAACATCTTTTGTTCGCATATAACCGAATGGATCTCCTGAAATATGAATGACCTTATTCCTTACTGTAAACACATTAGCAGGATCAACTGACGGGTCTTTTAACTGAAAAACCCAGTTACTTAAATCGGTTCCATTGAATAGTTCAGTTTTTTCATTTTTAACTGATTTTTGTTTTTTTTGTTTTTTCTCTTTAGCCTGAGAGATAGCAGCAGTTGAAATTGATAATAGAAGTATTATCAGTAAAGTTGTCAGCCTGTAAGTTTTCATATTAATAATTTTTAAGTTAATAGCCTTATATCCGAAATAATATTAAGACCCATTCTGATCCTTCGTCACTTAAGGAAATTTCTTCAGAGAGATCACTCATTTAAATAATCAGGTTAAATATTATATCATAATAGTTCTGAAAAATTGCCTGATAATTATTCTTCCTTTTACCATCAGTCAGTTTCTATAATAATTTACTTGCAAGTTCAGCCAGAAAACTGCGTTCCCCCTTGACTAGGTTTACATGGGCAAAAATATCCTGGTCTTTCATCTTATCTGAAAGATAGCTTAATCCATTTGATGCAGTATCGAGGTAAGGAGAATCTATCTGTTCTATATCACCTGTAAAGACCATTTTAGTGCCTTCTCCAGCTCTGGTTATAATGGTTTTTATCTCATGAGGAGTCAGGTTCTGGGCTTCGTCAACAATAAAGAATATACTTGAAAGACTTCGTCCCCTGATGTAGGCCAGAGGTGTTATAACAAGTTTTTCTTCTTTCATCATGTCGTTAATTCTCAGAAATTCAGGACTTTGATGACTGAATTTATGTTTGATAACTGTAAGGTTGTCATATAATGGTTGCATATATGGATCCATCTTTTCCTTAACATCACCAGGCAGAAAGCCAAGGTCACGGTTAGCAAGCGGAACAATTGGTCTAGCCAGGAATATCTGCTTGTATCTTTTATGCTGCTGAAGAGCGGCAGCCAGAGCAAGCAGCGTTTTACCTGTTCCTGCCTTACCAGTTAATGAAACAAGCTGGATATCGGGATTTGAAAGGGCTTCAATTGCAAAGGTCTGCTCCGCATTTCGGGGATCAATGCCATATGTCGTCTGTTTTATTACCCTGTTAAGCATCTTATTTACAGGATTATAGTGGGCCAGGGCACTTGATCCGTTATTCTTCAGGATAAAAAACTGGTGTCCTTTCATGTTTGAATCAAGATTGAACTCTTCAGCATTTACTCCATCAGGAACTTCATATAGTTTGCTGATAGATACCTGGTTTACACTATCAAGTATTCTGATACCTTTATACAGATCGTCAATATTTGCAACCTTGTCGTTCTCATAGTCCTGTGCTATTATTCCAAGTGATTTAGCCTTCATCCTGAGGTTAATATCCTTGGTTATAAGTACGACAGTTTTATCCTTATTGGCACTGCACACATATTCAGCTATCGCCAAAATCCGGTGATCAGCAGTCCTTTCAGGAAATGACTGGCTGACTTTTTCAGAAAAATCTTTTCCTGTCTCAATGTGCATGTTTCCAAGGTTTTCACCCAGCGGAATATTGGCAGTAAGAAGCATGTCGCCAGATAATTTGTCAAGTTCCCTGGTAAATTCGCGGGCATGAAAATTTATAAGGTCATTGCCACGTTTAAATTTGTCAAGTTCTTCAAGAACTACAATAGGAATGATAATATCATTTTCTTCAAAATTGTAAATGCATTTATAATCGTGAAGCAAAACGTTAGTATCAATTATAAAAAGCTTCTTGTTGCGTTTTCTTCTCATCAGTATTAATTTATAAATCAATATATTGTGATATATTTAACAGCCTGTTTCTTATTTGTAAAAATAACTAATTTAAGGTACAAATTGTTATCTCCCCGGAAAGTATATTAATTTGTATGGCTAATTGTTCCGGACTTTTAGAGTTTTTCAATAATGGGGATCTCCAAAAAAATGTACAGGCAACCAAAAATGACATCTGAAAAATGAAGGATTACAAAGAAACGGTAGATTTTTTATTTGGACAACTCCCTGCCTATCACAGGATAGGAAAAGCAGCTTATAAGAATGATCTTAATAATAGTGTTGCACTTGATAATTATCTTGGTAATCCTCATCTGAAGTTCAGAACTGTACATGTGGCAGGAACAAATGGAAAAGGATCGGTTTCTCATATGATTGCTTCGGTTCTTCAGGAAGCAGGTTTTAAAACCGGACTGTATACTTCCCCCCACCTTAAAGATTTTCGCGAAAGAATAAAAGTGAACGGTGAAATGATTCCCGAAAGCCGGGTAGTCAATTTTGTCTCATCGCATAAAAAAATTATTGAGTCACTGAATCCCTCATTTTTTGAGCTGACAGTTGCTTTGGCTTTTGATTATTTTGCTGAAAGCATGGTAGATATTGCTGTTGTTGAGGTAGGTCTGGGAGGGAGGTTGGATTCAACAAACATTATAACCCCTGTTTTATCAGTTATCACCAACATTGGTCACGATCATATGGATCTATTGGGCAGTACATTGGTGAAAGTAGCTGCAGAAAAGGCGGGAATCATAAAGGAGAATATTCCGGTTATCGTAAGTGAAGCTCAACCTGATGTGAAGAATGTCTTTATTTCCAAAGCATCAGAAACCGGTTCTGAACTTTCATTTGCTGATGAGAGATTTTTATGTGTCCTCAGCGACTCCAATGAATCCGGCATGGAGCGAAACTATACTCTTAATGAGTTGTCAACCGGTTTTTCTCAATCCGGACAGACTGTTTTGTGTGGTGATTACCAGTCAAAAAATATTCAATGTGTATTTGAGGTATTCAGATTCCTTAAAAAACTCATGAAAATTTCAGATATAGATATAATGAATGGTATATCAAATGTGATAGGAAACACCGGTTTATACGGTCGCTGGCAGATTTTGGGTAACGATCCGCTTACAATATGTGATACTGGTCACAACAAAGAAGGTTTGGAGTATGTGCTGATGCAGCTAAAAAGGATTCAGAAAACTTGCCTGCATATAGTTGTTGGATTTGTGAATGACAAAGATTTATCCTCAGTATTACCACTTTTCCCAGTCGACGCTGTATATTATTTTACAAAAGCCTCAGTACCCCGTGCACTTAATGAGGAAACACTTCAGCAAGAGGCTTTGAAATACGGACTTATTGGCAAGAGTTTTCCGGATGTCATTACAGCATTTACCAAGGCCAGAAATAATGCAGCAAGGTCAGATGTAATTTTCATAGGTGGAAGCACATTCATTGTTGCAGATTTACTTTAAAAATTCACACATTTGAAAATAGGATGATTATCAAATTCTTCAGATATAATAATATATTTCTTAGATTTGTGTATGCCTGTGTTTTAGATATTTGGGAAACACTGGGACAGGTGAATTATCGTTTAGTATTTTAGATCTTTGGGTCATTGAAAATAAGCATGTTTTTGTCCATCATGCCAAAAAGTAAAACTAAAAATGATGAAAAAGTTTCAGTTGTTAATTCTGTTTGTGGTCATGCTCCACCCATTATACGGTCAAACAGAAAAGAAAATTACAATCCTTCATACAAATGATCTGCATTCGCATCTGGAAGGATTTGCACCGGAATCTGCCTATACACCTCTGACAACTTTTGATGACAAAACATTAGGTGGATTTGCAAGAATTGCCACTGTAATTAAGGAGGAAAAAAAATCTGAAAATGGGATAACGATAGTTGCGGATGCAGGCGATTTCCTTATGGGAACACTTTTCCAAAGTCTGGAAGTGAGGACCGGATTCCAGCTTCGTTTAATGAAAACTATGGGTTATGATGTGGCATGCCTAGGCAATCATGAGTTTGATTATGGCCCTGAGAAACTTGCATCAATAATTTCTGCTTCATCATCAAATGGAGAGATACCCGATTTACTTCTGAGTAATGCTGTCTTTAATGATAAGATGGGAGGTGATGATTCACTTGAAGATCTGTTCAGGAAAAATACAATACAGAGGAAACTTATTATTTCCAGGGATGGATTAAATATTGGTTTCTTTTCTCTAATGGGCGTGGTAGCTGATGATAATGCGGCCCTGGCTCCTCCAGTGACATTCTCAAAGCAGATTCGCATGGCACGTCAAATGGTTAAAGAATTAAAAAATGAGGATTGCGATATAATCATTTGTCTTTCACACTCTGGTGTTTCGGAAAATGGAAAGGGCGGATGGGATGGTGAAGATGTTGAACTGGCCAGAAAGGTTAAAGGAATTAATGTAATTATAAGCGGACACACTCATACGCTTCTTGAAAAACCAATTATTGTAAATGGGATTCCTGTTGTTCAAACAGGGGAATATGGTCGAAATGTGGGGAAATTATCTCTTACCTTTAAGGATGGAAAAACATATGTCAATGATTTTAAATTGATACCAGTTGATGATAAGATTCAGGGTGATAGCTCAATACAGCGACTAATTGAAGAACAGATAGTAAAAGTTGATGCTGATATACTTAAACCAATAGGAATGAAATATGAAATTCCTGTAGTAGAATCGGACTTTCTTCTGACATGTGATGAAATGGGTGATGTGGAAGGCAGTAATCTGGGGCCCATGGTCGCGGATGCCATCCATAAATATGTAAATCATCATTCTGAACAGGGAACTGATGTAAGTATGGTGGCAGTTGGAGTGATCCGCGACCTTATAGTACCTGGAGAGCAGACTGCCTCCGATGTATTCAGGATAATGTCAATGGGGACCGGAAATGATATTATTCCTGGTTATCCGCTGTCGAGGTTATACGTTACAGGCAGGGAGTTAAAGAGTATTCTGGAGATTCTTCAGGTTGCTTCCAAATCAACCCCGGCTAATTACTGTTACTATTCCGGTATCAGGGTCGAATTTAATCCTGATAAAGGATTGCTGCGGAAGATAAAAAAGATCGAAATTTTAAATACTGATGGCGAGAACCAGAAAGTTGATTTCTCGAAGAAGAATAAGAGTCTTTATTCTATAACAGCCAATTCATATATGCTTGAGTTTATTGGGATTATCAAAAAGATGAGTTACGGATTAATTAATGTTGTTCCTAAGGATATGAATGCCAGTAAAATCACTGATATGACTTCAGCTGTTATCGATATGGATGGAAAAAGGGAAGGAATCCAGGATGGAAAAGAGTGGCTTGCTTTGATGGAATTTCTAGGATCAATGAAAGATACTAATGGAAACGGAATCCCTGACATTGATATAAAATATAAGAACCCTGTCAAGAGTTTCTTTCCGGTCAGAGAAGATTAGAAATTTTTTAAAACTATATGAGTCAGGGTTGCCTAAAACCATGACAGGTGTTCATCTACCTGTTCGAAGTTTGCCATAGCTATAGCTGCTGAACTTATAAAGCTATGTTTAAGGACCCAAAGAACCGCCTCTTTGAAGCTTGCCTCAATATCTCTTCCCGGCGAGTATTTTCCACCTGAACAGGTTTTCATGGCTATAACCCCGATTCCTTTATTTTCAGCCTCTGTAAGTATTGCAATCAGCTTATTCTGATCCCATTCGGAATAGCGGTTTGTTACGGAATGTACAAATGATCCGGCATGATTGAAGGGCACCATGATTGTATCATAAAACAGTTCAGTGTTATTTCTTTCAGGAAGGTTCATATAGTCATTATGCGTCGAGAATCCTTTAGCTTTTATAATCCCTGATTGTTTCATATCTGAAAAAAATTTCATGGTTTCATTATGAAATAAAAGGTTTTCATTAATTGCATCATGATAAAGCAAAATATCTATATAGTTGGTATTTAGGGCTTTTAGACTTGCATCGAGTTTTGATGATAAAGCATCTCTGATCTCAAGTGCTCCTCTTTTGCCCTTCCCTTTGGATGGCAGTTCATTGTCATCAAGTCTGATCTTAGACTGGATTATTACTTTTTCCCTGATTCCTTGAATTGCTTTTCCCACAAGAAGTTCATTATTCCCGTTTCCGTAAGACCTGCCTGTGTCAATAAAACCAATACCCTTGTCAAGTGCATATTTTATTAATGATTCTTCATTTGTTCTGGGGGCCCCAAAACAGATCGGGCTTACAAAAATGCCGGTATCACCAATTTTTCTTAATTTGAATTCAGAATTAGTCTTTCCATATAAGTTTTGGCAGACTAATCCTATTCCTGCGATGCTGTTTAATGACTTGGTTAAGAATTCTTTCCGGCTTATTTGCTTTTTCCCCATGAGCTAAATGGATTATCTACAACTAACCTTTTTTTCATATTAGCAACATTAAGTCCTATATCGTACATTGTTCGTGTAATAAGCTCCATTTTGTTAAAATCGAGTTTTTCAACAGAATCTCCCGGAGTATGATAATCAGTATGAATACCGGTTGTAAAGAAAAGAACCGGAATATCTTTTTTGACAAAATTGTAATGGTCACTTCGGGAGAATAGCTGCAGAGGATTATCTCTTCCACTAAGGCTATAATCAAAATCGAGAATTGTATTCTTATCAATTTTATCAGCGATTGCTAGTAACTCTTTGCTCTGGTTTCCTGTAATAACGAATACTGAATTTGGTCCTGACATTGGGGTATCTGAGGTAGAATCAGCAATCCCTTTTACTCTGCCAATCATATCCATATTCAGATCAGCTACAGTTTTATCAAGGGGAAACAGTGGATGCTCCACATATGACTGTGATCCAAATAGTCCAATCTCTTCGCCTGAAACCCAGAGGAATAGGATTGATCTTTTGGGTTTTTTCTTAAGACTATTACATGCATCTGCCATTGAGATGAGTGCTGCACAACCTGACGCATTATCATCCGCACCGGTATTTATTTTGTTTCCTGATGCTCCAATATGATCATAATGACTTGAGAATATTAAAAATTCATTTTTCAGAACAGGATCACTTCCTTCAAAATAACCGGCTACATTATTTAGAATTTTCTTTTCTGTGATTGTTACTTCATTTATATTTAACCTTTTACCGGAAATAGAGAAGGAGTGGGGCTCCATTGTTTTATCAATTGAGTTTTGAAGCTCCTCAAGAGAATGACCAGTTCCTTCCAGCAATTCATCGGCAACTGCCCGGTGAATAAAAATAACTTTGGGCATCATTGCCATGAAAGGGTTAACAACTTCTTCCTTCTCTCCGCTTAAGGTAACTGACGACATAAGAAAACCTGCTATTCCGGAATTTGATTCTTCAAATGACTTGTATCCTGATTTAGGATCTGAAACAAACAGAATGGCTTTTGCCTTGGAAAGAATTAGAGTAGTAATTTTCATCTGAAAATTCATGGGGGAAATCCAGCTTTGCTCATCAAACTGGCATTTTTTGCCATCATCCGACATAGGTGCCCGATCCATAATCAGCAGAATCTTACCTTCAGTCTTAAGAGCTTCGAAATCATTATAATTGTATTTATCTGCCTTAATGCCATAACCTGCGAATATAACTTCCCCACTGAGAGTGAGATCAGATGGTCCGGTTGGTACCAGCTGAAGTATTTGCTCTTTTATTGTAACAGTATCGCTGTTTTCCGAAATAACCTGCACAAAAGTCTTATCCGGATCCATTGTTTTTCTAAGGACAGAATATGGTTGAAAGTAGGAGGTTCCATTTGCAGGTTTTAGTCCAGTCAGTTTAGCCTGAGAAGCAAGATACGCTGCCGCAATATCAAGTCCATCCTCACCATTCATTCTACCTCTCAGCAGAGGTGATGCAAGGAAAGATACATGGGTTTCCAGATCTGCCGATGTTATCTGGTTGCCTGAGTTCCGGGTTTTCTGAGAAAGAAGAGAGGCTGGAAATATTCCAATGATTAGAATTAAAGTCAAAACAGGTTTATAGGTTTTCATTTAGAAAGGTTTTTAAGGATCAATTGCATTGCAGTAAAGTTAATAAAGATTTTAATAATTATTTTTATAAGTTTGCAGCCTAATATATTAGTTATGGGAGTAAGTATTTTTTTCTGGATAGGGTTTCATGTTTTCGTATTTCTAATGCTTGCCCTGGACCTTGGTGTATTTCATAAGAAAACACATGCAGTTCCAGTTAAAGAAGCGGTAATCTGGAGCCTTGTCTGGGTTTCACTTGCTTTACTGTTTAATTTATTTGTTTTTTTTGAATTTGGTAAGACTAAAGCTCTTGAATTTCTTACAGGTTATGTTATTGAATACTCCCTGAGTGTTGACAATATATTTGTTTTCATTCTTATATTTTCATATTTTGCTGTTAAACCTCAATATCAGCATAAAATATTGTTCTGGGGTATTCTAGGGGCATTAATAATGAGGGGGATTTTTATTTTTGCCGGCGTTGCACTGATTAACAGGTTTCATTGGATTGTTCTTATTTTTGGCAGCTTCCTTGTTTTTACAGGGATCAGAATGTTATTTCAGAAAGAGACAGAAGTTGATCCGGATAAAAATCCTGTTGTAAGATTCTTTAAGAAGTTTCTTCCTGTTTCACATTCTTCAAGTGGTGACAGATTATTCATTACTCAGGGTGGAAGATTATATGCAACACCATTATTCCTGGTTCTCCTGATAATTGAGTCGTCGGATCTTATTTTTGCTGTAGACAGTATTCCAGCAATACTGGCTATAAGCAAGGATAGATTTATTGTTTATACTTCTAATATCTTTGCTATCATGGGGCTTAGATCTCTCTATTTTGCAGTATCAGGTATTATGGGATACTTCCGTTTTCTTAAAGTAGGATTAGCATTTGTGCTCACTTTTGTAGGTCTGAAAATGCTTGCTGCATATTTTAATTTTGAGATTCCAATTGTTTTGTCACTCGTAATTATTGTTACAATTCTTCTCGTTTCAATCCTGATGTCTGTTATTATTAAACCTGAAAATTTTGACAAAACAGAGTCTCTTCCAGAAAAAGGAGACTTGCAGAACTGATTAACCAGGTTGAATTATCTGATTATACTTATTACACCTGAGATTGGTTCTGAACCATTATTCAGGTCAAGTATATAATGATAAGAATCAGTAGGCAGGATTTTTCCTTTAAATGTCCCATCCCATGGATTTGACGCAATATTTTTTGTCCTGAAAACAAGTTTTCCCCACCTGCTGAATACTCTCACCTCTGCATCAGGGAACCTGTCAATTACCAGACATTCCTCCGATATATCTGAATCAACATTTATTTCCAGGGGTAATGCACATCCATTTATATCAGTCACTGCAACATTGTAAGATCCAGCCGCCAGATTGGTCCGGTCCTGAGTCGAAATGCCATCTAACCATAATACGCTGTACGGCTGAGTTCCTCCTGAAATTGTCAGGTTAATTGATCCATCAGTATTATCCGGGCAGGTTGTATTTATTACCTGCGGTTCAATGGCAAGTTCTTCCGGTTCAGAGATTAAGACTACTACAACTGCGGTGCATAATAATGCATCGCGAGCAGTGATAGAATATGAACCTGCCTGTAATTCAGAAAATGTTTCTGATACCTGAAACTCAATACCATCAAGACTATACTCATAAGGAGCCGATCCTCCTGATCCGGCAACGGTTACTTCTCCATCAGCATACCCGAAGCATGAAATATCTGTTTGAGAAAATATATTCGCCGTGAATTCTGATAATGGTTGGGTAATTGTGAATGAGATATCAGTTGTACAAAGATTTGCATCCTGAATTGTAACTGTATATGTTCCTGCTGCTAATTCTTCAAATGTGCCCGAAATATGATACGCCTCAGAACCAAGTTTATAAAGGTAAGGGGCAGTTCCACCAGAACCTTCAATTGTTAAACTACCCGAATGGTTTCCATAGCAATGAACATTTGTTTGTGAAGAAATCACACCAAATAATGCAGGTAGTTGTGTTATAGAAACACTAATATCATATGTCGAGAGATTTGCATCTTTTACAGTTACAGTATAATTTCCTGCAGCTAATGATCCAAATGCACCAGAAGTCTGGAATATTCCAGCACCCAGTTTATATTCATATGGTGGCAAACCTCCTAACCCTTCGACAAGTATACTACCTGAGGATGTACCGAAACAAACAACATTGATCTGAGACGTAATTATTCCGGAAAGAGGAGGTGTTGATGGAGTTATTATTATATCAAAACTGCAAATTGAAGAATTATTAGCAACATCAGTTACAGTATAAGTAATTGTTGTTGTTCCTGTATTAAAGGTATATGTACCGACGTAGTTAATTCCTGAAGTTGAAGATGTTCCAGTAGTAGCACCTGTCATATCCCATGTCAGATTCGAAACATTGCAATTATCACTTATTATTGCGTCAGGGACTATAACTGAGGTAGTTGATAAACCTAAATCTGCTACCCGGGTAATTTCGGCGGGACAAACTATTGTCGGATACTGGTTATCAATCACCACTATATCATACTGGCAGCTGGCAGAATTT
>JFJP01038059.1_pt1 | contig 25448 bp, 16 predicted proteins | sample 431651 | NCBI WGS metagenome assembly JFJP01 (sample SAMN02602958, study PRJNA72255) | Microbial mat metagenome, whole genome shotgun sequencing project. | biome: fresh water; feature: sink hole; material: water; isolation source: purple microbial (photo- and chemosynthetic) mats found in...
TAATCACATATTAATTCATCCTCATTTGATCCTTAAATTTAAAAAAAATAATAATTCAATCTTCCAATTATATCAGATTTGTATTCGAAACTTTACATTTATATCAATTATAATTTAAGCCCTATGACAGATAGCTTTAAACCGGAGCTTTTTAAGCTAATTAAAATTGTAAATAAAAAAACAATACAACACGGTTTAATAAATGAAAATGACAGGATTATGGTCGGAATTTCCGGCGGAAAAGACTCTTTGCTCCTTTTAGAAATATTTGGCGAACTAAAAAGTCTTCTAAGAATTCCTTTCGAAATAATCCCGGTTCACATCCACTTGCAAGAAATTGGATATTGTATCGACACAAAGTTTGCAGAAGATTTGTGTGAGCAATATAATACCACCCTTATAACAGTATCTGCTCCATTTTCCCCTGATCCAACCGGGAAAAAAGGCCCTTGTTTTTTATGTTCGTGGCAAAGAAGAAAAATACTTTTTGAGCTAACCAAAAAACTAAACTGCAACAAATTAGCATTAGGCCACCACATGGACGATGCGATACAAACCTTGCTGATGAACATGATATATCATGGTTCTATTAGCTCAATGCCAATAAAACTAAGCATGTTCAATAACGAACTTGAACTCATCAGGCCTCTTTTGTTTATTGAAGAAAGGGACATTGTAAACTACAAAAATATTAGAAACTACCCCCATTTAATTAAAAATTGTCCGTATGGCGATGATAAAAAGCGGAATACTATGGCCCATTTAATTAACCAAATGGAATTAATTCACCCTCAAGCGAAAAAAAATATTTTCCGGTCGATGGCAAAAATATATCCTTCCTATTTACCCGAAGGAGAAAATGCTATTATTGATGGTCTGAATGTAATTCATCCAAAAGAATAATTCTATAGTTGGTACCTAATTGAAACAGATAGTGCATAATTCCTGGGGAGACCCGGATAGTAATACCTTGGAGGGTTATTATTTACCGAAGGGGCATTAATAAGAATCATGGATGCATAGGAATTGTCAAAAACATTATTGATTACACCTGATATTTTAATTCCCAATTTTTGAAATAAACGATATTGAAATTCTGCCTTTATATTACTATACCAATAACCGGGATAAAATTTTGTATTCAGGTCGTTCATAGGGATTCGATCATTTATAAACACCTCTGGTTCAATGAAAAAAAGATTTTGGTACCCAAAACGGGAACTTAGATAGATTCGTTTAGAAGGAATTCCGGGTAAAAAATTATTGTCAAAAGGAACACTATCTTGTGTGAATTCTGAAAATTTTACCGATAAAAACGATGCCATAATTTTATAATCATCGATATAAAATGACGACTTATTAACGATTGAAATATTGCTCTTTTCCAAAACAAACTCAACTCCTTTATGCATTGTTTTTCCGGCATTCTTTCCAATATAAGTATCTTCGGCAATCCGCTCAGGAATAATTAAATTTGTAACCGGCATATAGAAAGAGCTTATAGAATATTTTAACTTCTTAAATAGTTGATTACCTTTTATTCCAAACTCGAAGCTTAAGGCTTGCTCGGGTAGCACATTGTTATTAATGGTTCCATTAGGATAAAGAACTTCCTGAAACGAGGGATAAGAGACACCCCGACTAATACTCCCAAATAAAAAATGGTTCTTTACAATTTGTCGGGAAACGGATATTCGGGGAGAAATAAACAGCTTTCCATTATAAGTTTGCTTTACGGGGTTATTTGCAAAAGAATTAAAATCAGATGAAATTGATTTACCAGCATTTAAACTCAAACTAATATAATTCTTAAAATCAGGAACGTAATCTAAAATAAAAAAAACATTCGCCTGGAAAATATCATCCCTATTTTTGGCGGTTTGCAATCCTTTTACCCCAACATTCCCAATATTCTCGAACAATACTGGTTTATATCTTTCAAAAAAAACTGAAAAACCCGGAGTAATAGATAATCCCTGAAATCTCGGAAAATTCATTTTAAGATTATATTTTATTCCACCAATTATATCGTTTTCGTAAAGAAAATTAAAGGGCCTTACTTCCTCAGTTTTCTTGAAAATATGGTATAAAGTAACATTTCCCGAAATGGAAGGTGAAAAAGCATACCTATTGGTTAAACCTAGCAGGAAACGCTGCGAATTTTCCCTCCCATGGGTTTTAAGCCAATTTGCCGCTGCTGTTGTAGGATTGTTATAGAATGTAATGCTATCAATTGAACTGGGAATTTCGGACATCACGCGGGTATATAATCCTATAAAATTCAACTGGGACTTTTTTCCTTCAAAACTATAATTAACTAAAAAAGATTTTCGGTCGTAACTGCTGTTTTCCCTGTATCCTTCGGAAGATGTATTTTTAACCGACACCAAAACCGACGATTTTCCCGATCTTATAAATGACGATGCCATATTTTGCAAGGTACCATAGGAGGCCAGATATGAATTCAAATAAACATAATTCTTTTCCTGTTTTGCAGGAGATATAGATAAAAGTAGTGTACCTCCAAGCGAAGGTCCATATATTCCAGCTGTTGGACCACTTATAACCTCGGTTCTGCTCACCAACTGTAAATCGATATCATCGATAAAAGTATCCCCTTCCCCCGATGTTAGGGGAATATCATTTAACAAAGCATTGATCTTACGCGTGCCATAGAGTGAACGCGTGCCAATACCCCTCATGGTAATCCTGCTTGTATTATAACTCCCTGTATGGGCATAAACGGAAGGACTTTTATTTAAACTTTCGGCTATATTTATGGGAACTATTGAATTTTCAATAGTATTCGGGACAATATATACCGACCCGGGAAACCTTCGGGTGACAATCTTATTATAATTAGCCTGTACTTCTAATTCAGGCAGAATGGTTTCTTTTACTATAGAATCAGATTTTGCATTGGTTATATCGGGATCGTTTTGACTATATAAATTAAGAAAAGAATTGTATAATAAGGCAAAAGATGTAATTAAAATAAATTTCATATTCGCGATGTTACTATTAATAGGATAATTGATCCTTTTTAAGTAAAACAGAAAAACATGAAATTCGTTCAATTTCCGGTCTTCACAATTATAACTTTAAGCAATATTGTTTTTGGGGGATTAAAGTAAATAGAAATTGATTTTTATTGAATATTATGGCATTTTTTTAATAAAATTGCAATGCTATTTGAGAAACAAGATTTAAAACAACAGGTAAATAACTCACCAATTAAACAACATAGATGTTTGAAAGAATTAAGTCGAAAGTATTAAAGGCAGATGAGCTTTCTTTAATAAAAAGTCAATACCCCGGGAAAAAAATAGTGTTTTGCACGGGTTGTTATGACATATTGCAATCGGGCCATGCTGTATTTTTCAATCAGTGCAAAGATCAAGGAGATATTCTGGTAGTTGGCGTAGGTAGAGATGAAGTAATTACACAATTAAAAGGGCCTGGACGACCGGTAAACCCAGAAAACAACCGTGTTTATCTAGTTGCGTCCCTGTTAGATGTAGATTATGCAGTTTTAAATGATTCTGTAATTCTGCCTGGAAAAATTGATTTTAAAAATATCCTGGAACAATTAAAACCCGATGTTTTCATTCTCAATGACGATGATTCAGGGGTTGAACTTAAAAAAGAAATCTGCGATAAAATTGGTATAGAAATCGCCTTTGTTAAACGGGAAGTTCCCGAAGAATTAGAGCCTACTTCAACGACCAGGATTATTGACAAAATAAATTTTGCTTTCAGAGCTCCTTTAAGAATTGACTTTGCCGGTGGTTGGGCCGATGTGCCTTACATTATGGATGGGGTAACAGGATACGTATCGAACATTGCTATTAAACCCCTTATTGAATTTAAAGCCGGTAGATTTAATTTTTCGGGATACCCCCGGGGTAGTGGACTCAGCACTTCCACTGCTGCTAAACTTCTCGAAATGATTAGTGCTAAGAATTACAATGCAGAATCGAAATCGTTGACTGCTATTGCTGAAGATTTGTTTAACCTCGAAAATAAAGAGTTGAATTGGGCTATTGGCCGCCAGGATCAGTATTCCATTGTATATGGAGGGTTTAACTGTTTTGAATTTGGAAAAGATCATGCCCTTCCTGTGAATGAAGAAATACCTATGGAAGTGCTCGAAAGCTTCAGGCACAACTTGTTGCTTTTACATACCGGCGTTTCCCGAAATGCCCAACAGGCAGTGGAGCAAGTGTATCAAAACCACAAAACTCCGCAGGGAAAAGCAGCGCTCGAAAAAATATCTTCGTACGGTCTCCAGTTTTACAATTTATTGCTGCAAAGAGATTTCATGGGCTGTGCAAAGACAATGGAGGCTAATTTTATTGCTCAAAAAGAATTAGCAACTGCCACATCGAACGAATATCTCGATGAAATGTACGCCTTTGCAAAAGAAAACGGAGCTTACGGTGGGAAAATTTGTGGTGCCGGCGGTGGTGGCGCTTTTGTATTTTACTGCGAAGATCCCGGCTCGTTAAAACGCGCTATGAAAAAACAGTTTGTGGATTGTTTCGAAATCGATTTTGAATTCGAATACAAAAACATAAAATCACTCAATACCCTATAAATAATTAATATTGAATAGTTACTATTACTCTCCATTAAAATATGGCGGGCATTTAGTAACTATTCATTTTTTAAAGGTTACCTATTCCTTATACCCCTTGAAATATTTCATAAACTGCACCCTCTCATAAGCCGCAGGGCTGGAGATATTTGCCTGACTTAGAATTCCTCTGAAATCATCAATGGATGCATACGATTTTACCTCCATCCAGGAATCTAGCTCCTGAAGCATTTTAGTTATTGAATCAAAACCCTGAGAATACAGTACCGATGCTATTTCACCGACATTTGCTCCAGCAAGTAAGACTTTAATAAGTTCTTTACTTCCATGTATCCCGGTTGTGGCAGCCAGGTCGCACGAAACACGTTCGGCTAAAACAGCAATCCAGCGTAAGGTAAGCGATAAGTCTTCGGGATGGCTCAATACGTAACCATTTGTAATTTCTAACTTTTCGATATCGATGTCGGGAGAATAGAACCGGTTAAACATTACCAATCCCTGAATACCACTCTCAGAAATCCTGGTTAGCATTTGCAGTAAATTTGAAAAGTAATAACTTGTTTTTACAGCAATCGGAATTGAAACCTGTTTTTTTACCTCTTCGATAATTGAGAAGTAAACTTGCTCATTTTCCTGAGATGATCGCTTCAAATCGGTTGGTAGAATAAATAAATTAAGTTCCAGGGCATCGGCCCCCGCATTTTGTATCTCCTTTGGAAAATATGTCCATTGACCGGCTGTTACACAATTAATGCTTGCAATCACCGGTATTTCAATATTTTTCTTTGCTTCTCTAATTAATTCAAGATATTTTACAGACGACTCCTCTTCGAGCGTATCATGTTCATAAAAATCCAACGTTTCGGGATACAAAAATCCCTGATTCCCCATTTTATTGAAATTATCCTTCATTTCGGTAACAATTTCTTCTTCAAAAAGTGATTTAAGAACAATTGCTGAAACCCCTTTCTTTTCAAGTTCAATCAGATTTTTCACTTTGGAAGTTATTCCCGAACTAGCAGCAATTAGCGGGTTTTTAAGGGTCAATCCCAGATAAGAAGTAGAAAGATTTGCCATGAAGTTTGTTTTTAGACAAATTTAAACCATTTTTTGATGTATTATCAATTATAATTGATCGCCAAATAACAATCGTTTAAGGGATTTTATAATTTTATCGCTCGAATGAAAAGAAAAATAAGATTCAATCAGCACCATGCTTACTGCTTGATATTCGCAAGTATTTTGCTGAACTCATGCAACTTTTTAGCTTCTTTTCCTTTAAATATTGAAGATATTGATACACTAAGTGTATATCGCAAATATCAGGATAGTATCACAAAATCCAAAGAAGTAGTATTTACCGTAGATTCAATTGTAAGTAAAGAAGATAGCGTATTATCTCTTCCAATGGTATCCCCCAAAAAGCCAAGTATTGCCTGGGTAGTTGTAAATGGCTCGTTCAGGGTAAAGGATAATGCTTCCAGAAAGTTCGAGCAAATGCAATCGTTGAATTCCACGAAATTAATAATCGTAAAAGACAGTATCTTTTTTGTATCGTTGGGGCAATTTAACACTAAAGATTCCGCAAAGCACTTTCAACAAATTTACCGAGAGAGCCTTACCCAAGGTAATTATTTATTGAAGGTTACCTCCAGCGACAGCATTATGAAATCGTCGGCTGATTAATCAGAAAGCCCCTCCTGTCATAATAAACAGTGGTTGGAATTCGAAGCTCTTATAATGAGGGCGTAACCGATCGGTATTATAATATTTTCGGATATCGACAACTTTCCGGGAGCCTACCACTACATCAATGGGGGCATTATCGTACCTCCCGTTTCTCAATACTACTAAACGACCATGAATACCCTTCATAATTAAATCGAGGGCCAGGTTGCCATAAGCCATCGGAACAATTGAATCAATAGCATCCGGATCGCCACCACGAACCAAATAGCCTAATTGCTGGCTAATGGTGTTTATTTTCTTCCCATTATTGAATTGAGGGGATATCGTTTTAATTTTTTCGGAAATAGCGACTCCAATACCTCCAAGTTTAGCATGCCCATACATATCGCGCTCATGGCTCTGAAATACCATATCTTCCATTCCATCGAAAGTGGCTCCTTCGGATACTAGAACTACGGAATAGCGGCTTGGATTCCTGAATCTGTCTTCTAACAATAGTTCTGTAAGCTTTTCAATATTAAATTTATATTCAGGAATAACACACCTGTTCGCAGCTCCGGCCATAGTAGGAAGCATTGCTGTAAACCCGGCATATCGGCCAAAAATCTCCACAACAAGAATCCGTTCATGCGAACCGGCAGATGTCCGAAGGGTATTTGTCATATTTATAGTACGGGTAATGCAGGTACTAAAACCAATACAATAATCGGTGCCAGGCACGTCATTATCCATTGTTTTAGGAATTGCAATTACCTTCACCCCTTCCTGATATAATCGAACTGCATATGTTAATGTATCATCGCCGCCAATGGGAATTAAATAATCAACACCCAGATAACCCAAATTTTTAAGGATAATAGAAGTCATATCATTCTCCTTGTGCTTAAACTTATCCTGCAAATGTTCCGGCACAAATTCCAGGGGAACTTTGCTAGGATTGGTGCGGCTGGTATGGAGAAATGTCCCTCCTGTTCTTCCTGATTTATTCACAATTTCTTCAGTTAAAACAATATATTTATCGCTATTATCGGCTTGAGGGTCTGGAATAAGTTCCAATAAACCAGCCCATCCATGGCGCAAACCTAAAACCTGATAACCCTCCTGAATAGCTCTAAGTGTTATCGCACGAATAGCAGGGTTAAGTCCAGGTACATCACCTCCACCCGTAAGAATTGCGATTGTTCCTTTTTTATGATTGATATTTGCCATAGTTGGTAGGGTTTAAATCAAGGAAATTATTGAATTTCTTAAATTTAAAAAATAATTTTTAAATCGAACCAATCAAAGCATTTTTTTATTTCGAAGTGGAGCTAACAAGAGATGTCACTGGATATTTTAGTCCAGTAGCTCCTGTATAATAAGCTTTTATTGAACCAATTAATATTTTAGCTTCGACAAGTATTGGCACACGGTTTTCGTCATCGGTAACCCAAACCATAATATCTTCGCCCCCTTTAAAGATGGTGCCTTCAACCATTAGTGCTGAAAATTTATAACATCGGTATTTCTTTTTATCCCGGTTTTCAATTGTTTCCTTGCCTAAAAACCTAAAATACAAATTATATATTTTATTGTCTATTATAGTAGTAATTGGCATGCGTTCGTTTATTTTTAAATTCGCGAAATCGAGACTTCTACAAAAATAAATAGCCGATAACACATCAAATGTGCAGGTTGATAACGCCAAAGTATCTTTAGTACGGGGCACATCGTTATTCTCAATAATACCAAAAATTTTCTTTTGAGGATAATTGAAATTGTATTGTTCATATGCTTTATATCCTCCTTCGTAAGTATTACGTTCAAAATAAGCAGGTAAAAGCGTCTCTTTATCAACATAACTTTGATATTTATCGCGCACTTTGTAAAGCCAATCGTAGTTTGTTAAACTGGTTCCGGATGCTTCAAAATGGTAACTCGATTCATTTCTAAAGTCCTTCTCTGAAGTAGTAAACTGAACATTTCCTGCATGAATCCAGATAAACCCCCAATTATAAAATGCTTGGTAATTAGCTACCTCGCCAGACTTAAAAGGCTTATATTTAATTGTACACTGCCCAAATACATTTATATTAAAAACAACAGATAACGTAAAAAATATCGAAAAATAGTACTTCATATTTGCTTTCAAAAATTTTGTGAAAATAATAATACCTCCGTCAAATTGAACACCGTTTACTTAATAACAACATTTTTTCAATTACGTTGCGTTGCCAGTTATGAAAACTTGCAATTTGACGTAGGAATAAATGGTATTTCGCCCAGATCAACCATTGCATTTACCATGCTAATTCTTTGAAATTTAAATATATCGGCAACGGAAATTTCCGCTTCAAAAACAATCCCCTGCTGAAGAAGAAAAGTCCGTTTTACACCATTTAAAAGTGGTGTTGACGGTGTATATAGTTTTTCACCATCGTCAAAAACTAAATTAGCATAAGTACTATCGGTTACAAATCCATTTTTAATCAAAATAAATTCCTCCCCCGGAGATGCTTTACTTCGGAGGTGATTAAAAAAAGTACGATCGAAGAACTTGTAGGAATAATCGAAACCGGTGGGGCAATTTATTACATGAAAGATATTTACAGGGGTTGGAACATAGGCTTCAAAAGAAACAGAAACAATAGATTGATTGTAGATAACCCGGCATTTATAGGTTTTGTCTGATGCTAAACCGAAAGGTATTTGTATATGGTCGAAGAGATTTATTTCGTTAAATGCCGGGAAAAAATGCTTTCGGGTACTGTTAAACCTAGCATTATGCAATTCTTTATTAAAAAAAATCCCATTCGAGTATTTAATTGTTTCGAGAAATTGGTGCATACACTTTATCTATCAATTCATTATATTCCGAAAGGCAGTCGCTTTGAAAAGTGACCCCTCCCCCGCTTTGAAACACAAGCTTTTTGTTCTCTTGTTTAATGAAACGGATCATAACGGCTGTGTCGAGTTTATGGTTGTCCCAAACGCCAAATATACCGGTATAAAATCCACGAGGCTTCATTTCAACCAATTTGATAATTTCAACTGTTTTGTCTTTGGGGGCTCCTGTAACCGATCCCGCTGGTAGCAAAGAAAACAACAACTCGCCCAAACTGTTCTCGTAATCATTTGTTAGTACCCCCTCAATTTCAGTACTGGCTTGAAAAATTGCCCCAAAGTTGGTATCGATTAATTCCAGGTACCTATAGCGGTTAACTTTTACATTTTGCGCTACCATGCTCAAATCGTTCCGAAGCAAATCCACAATAGTGGCGTGCTCTGCAGCTTCTTTTCTGTCGTTTAGTAAAGTTACCTGTGCTTTGGGTGAATTGGCTTTTATAGTTCCCTTCATTGGGAATGTTTTAATTACTCCATTGGCAATAGAAATAAAACGCTCGGGCGAAAATAATACAAACTCATTTTTAAAAAACAACTTGAATGGCGCTTCAGAAGCCAGAAATAATTCGTAAAGTGACAAATTTGTAGAAACGGGGGTAGGAAATGTCAGATTTAATAAATAGGAATTCCCTGTTTGTATTTCTGAAATTACTTTTTTGAATGCCTCTTCATATTCTTTAAAGGAAACAGGAGTTTTTTCAAAGGTTGTTAATATAGGAAGCAGATTGGGATACTGAAAGTTTCGTTCACCAGGAATACTATAATAAATCTGTTGAGAAGAACATTGATCTTTGGGCAGAACCAGATTGTTTTCCTTTTCGAAATCGATAACAAAAAAAAATGGGGTTTCTTGCTTAACGAAGGAATTAATAGTTTTGATGGTTTCAATACTACCGAGCATGCCCTGAGAGAAAATAAAAAAAGGGTAAGCTACTTATATCGCACCGCTCAACCGCTTACCCTTGCTTCCTTCCGAACCTGGGGGAGTTCAGCAGGAGCTGGTCGTATAAGACTTACCCGGCGCAAAAGTATAAAATTAATTGGGAAATGAAACTTCGAAATCAATATTAATTTAATATTCTTCATTTAAAAAAACCCTTATATTTGTACACTAACCCTAAAAAATTATAAATCAATGGAAAACACTAACAAACCTTCGTTAATTCAAACTACTCTTACCTGGGGATTGATTACCGGTTTTGCCGGAGTGGTTTACTCATTAATCCTTTATTTTGCAGGATTATCGCTGAATAAGCCAGCAGGTTATGCTGGTATGATAATTACCATTGCAGGTATTTATTTAGGAATAAAGGCATTTCGTGACCAATCTCTTGGTGGGTATATTTCTTACGGACGTGCCTTAGGAACCGGTGTTCTTATAAGCTTATTTGCCAGCATTATAGGTACTATTTTCATGATAGTACTTTATACATACATTGATCCTGAACTAATAACCCGTTCGTTACAGGAATCTCAGGATAAAATGGCTGAACGTGGTATGGCTGAAGACCAAATAGAGGCTGCAATGGAAATGTCGAAAAAATTATTTGTCCCTATGGTTGGAATCATGGGTATATTAATGGGAGTATTTTTAGGTTTTGTAATTTCGTTAATAGTATCCATTTTTCTAAAAAAAGAAGGTGATGCATTCAATAACGACATGGCTTCTGTTAAATAATTAAGGTTACCGAATTATTAAAACTCTGTATAATCCTTTTTGTGTTTGTACAGAGTTTTTTGTTTTCCGAAAGAATGATTCTATTTTTGTTGAAAATATTCCCACTGAATGGACATATCAATTGTAGTTCCCCTTTATAATGAGGATGAGTCGTTGCCAGAGCTGGCAAGCTGGATTGAAGAGGTAATGAATAAACATGGTTTCTCGTACGAAGTATTGCTAATAGACGACGGAAGCAGTGATCGGTCATGGCCGGTTATCGAAACACTCGCAGCAAAAAATAATGCTATTAAAGGAATTAAACTTCGCCGCAATTATGGAAAATCGGCTGCTTTGCAAAAAGGATTTGAAGCAGTTTTAGGCGATGTTGTTATTACCATGGATGCCGACTTACAAGATAGTCCCGAAGAAATTCCTGAATTTTTTAAAATGATTACCGAAGATGGGTTTGATCTTGTATCGGGCTGGAAAAAGAAGCGATACGACCCACTTTCTAAAACTATTCCTACAAAACTATATAACAAAACCCTCCGCTCCTTAAGTGGCATAAAACTGCACGATTTTAACTGTGGCCTCAAAGCATACAAGAACGAAGTGGTAAAATGTGTGGAAGTTTATGGAGAAATGCATCGCTATATACCCTATATGGCCAAAAAAGCAGGTTTTAGAAATATTGGTGAAAAAATTGTAAAGCATCAGAAACGCAAATATGGCGTTACCAAATTTGGGTGGGAACGTTTTATTAATGGCCCGCTGGACCTTTTAAGTATTATGTTTATCGCTAAATTTGGCAGGCGGCCCATGCACTTTTTTGGATCAATGGGTACCATAATGTTTGGGTTAGGGTTTTTAGCAACCTTATATCTGGGTTTAGAAAAATTGTACTACGTCTTTAGCCATGTAAAGGCTCCATTAATTACCACCAGTCCATATTTTTATCTCGCACTTACATCAATGATTATTGGATCGCAGCTATTTCTCGCTGGTTTTATCGGAGAGTTAATTTCAAGAAATTCATCTGAACGGAATGATTATAAAGTAGAGAAAACTGTTTAAATTTATGAATCCCAGATCTTTTAAACTTTGCCATATGACCCGCATTATACATGCTTAAACTGATCTTTTATATATTTTCAATTTACCAGGAATACTCAAGCTCCCAATTCCTAAAAAAAATTCGACTTTGAATTATTGAGAACGTGCTCAATTTTCTTTTAGCTAGTGTGTTGTTTATTATAAACAACCAGTTATTAATCAAGTGTTAATAGGGTTCATTATTATCGGCATATTGTTTTTTCGCTTCATAATAACTACTATTAATCAGCATGTTAATAATTTGATTACCTCGTAACCCCATGTAAAACTCCAAATTAGCATGTACCGATAGGTTAAAAAAGTCAGGGCAACTAAAGCCGGTATCTGCGCTGACGATGATTTGTATTCACGGGAATATTGCTCGTATGGCTTTTACAACACGGCTCAGTATCTTAAGCATCCATCGCGAAGTATAAACGTTGCCCGGACGTCAAATAGGTAAAATAAGCAATCTGGCATTGCCATCAAAGAATACTGATTTTCTCGGCACTAAAACCGAAGGAAACTGGCTTAAATTTACTCGAAAAAGCTATCCTTGAATCTTTCATTTGCGGGCGTAATTGACTCCACATCTAACTAATTCAAATATAAATAATTATACCCATACTTTAACTATTCGTATGAATTATTCGGGTTAATCAACTCGAATAATCCTTTTGAAAATTGGGATTACTTACAGGCTGTATTGAGCATTCTTTTTATTTTGAGAGACAAAGACAACTTTCAGACGAAAAGATTTAACCGGACAAGCAAACGTGATTGGCAGTATAGAATAACCTTGGGGTAAGAATGTGGTTAAAATGTAAAGAAATTTAATTAGAAAAATAGAAGTATGGCCTTCAAATCATCCGAAATAAGTAATAAGTGGGTATTTCAACCAACATTATTAAACGGTTTATACACTGCCATACTGGTATTTTAGTCAAATTTAACTAGAACATTAGCAAAGTGCGTGCATTGTTCCATTCGTTCCAAATTGGAATATTTAATGTTCCAATCTGGAATTTCTGAAAATAAAAAACCCCGTAAAAACTGATGTTTTTCGGGGTTTCTGAGGGTGATTCCGACGCGATTCGAACACGTGACCCACAGCTTAGAAGGATATTGTCACTATTTTATATATATTAAAATATTAACACTTTATTGGTTATAAATAAATCAGTAAAGTGTGTGTAAAGTTCAAAGAGAGTTTTTATTTTCTGTTTTTTTATAAAAATTATAATTGAAAGTTACACTTTTAACTTATTACTCCAGCTTAATATTTTACTATCCGATATAAAAATACCCAATCTTTACTTTTAACCGAATGTGGTAAATTCCAATTGGAATATTGCTCAAATCAAGTATTTCCATAGAATTCTGCTTTATTTCATTTAATAATTTATTCTCAACCTCCCGCCAAAAACATCGTCGCCCATCGTTGTTAAAATCAGCTACGGTTATTATGCCTGTGAGGTCGATTACTTATCAAGTAATTATAACAACAAGCAAAACTATGACTAAAATAATTTTATACAGGATTAAACTAATTCTTTGAGCTTGGGCTAAGAGCTAAATTGAATTAATCAAATAATTATATTACATATCCATTTTTCAATTTATATATTTAAATGATTTAGTGACGATAAAAATGTTTCTTGGAAAATAAATAAGGTTTTTGTTTTCAATAATTAACATGGTGAAAAATTGAAAAATTAAAATACTCTCATAAAGATTGTATAAAAAATCAAAAAGGCTATCCAAATAAAAAACTTTAATTATAAACACTATGTTAAATTTGAAAACTGATCTGTTTACAACGTTTATTTGTCCTTTGTTATCGGCTCCAAAAACTACTGTTATTTGCTGTTTTTTGAATATAACACCAGTTACTAAATTTCATTTCAGCCATCAAATAGATACAGTCAGTAGTTTTTATTTAAAATAGCTGTATAAAAAACAAAAGACTTGCAATTGATTCCAGAATAAAACTAAAGTTGAATTGCAATTTCTGATTGAACATCTAATCAGAAATTGTAAGTGTAATATTGGGTAGAGGGAGTTTGCATTTACTATTACTACAAATTGAAATACCAAAGCTAACTCTAGGAATAAAGTCCCATGGCATAGTAAGTAGAATGCAGCCACAAGGTTGGATACTGTATTAAATTCAACATATGTGATAGATAATTAGGATGATATTATTGGCAATTAAAATAGTTTACTATCTTGCAAATAGAAAAGAAGTCTTAAAATGAATGATACCAACAGATGTAGCGGTTTACAAAAAAAATTCAATGAAAATACCCCCAAAGAACTTAATAGAGATATAACACCAATACTGATATACGGATGTTAGGGGCAAGTGTAAAAAACCGCACAGCAGACAGATAAGTGCGAAATTGACAGGATTGAAATATGGAATTTAGCTCTTCGATAGGTTGGTGCAAATTGGATGAATTTATTTTGTTTTTTTCTTCTCACGCTCAAAAAAGAAAAAAAGAAATTGAAACCCCAACGCACATTGCAGCACATTTGCAAGCCCACACGAGCCGACGCTCAAACCAAAGGCTTGCAAAAGAGCTGCAATTTTGCCGACACACTCAGAGCATTGTTGAGACTAAAACTGTATTTTTGAAAATTAAATAGATAAAGAAAGATAAATGCTGAATAAAGAAAAACTCAATAATCTTGCAGGAGAACTTTGGAAAGGTGCCAAGAAGCTACGTGGAAAGTTCAAAGCTTACGAATATCAGGCTGTAATACTGCCAATGATTATGATTCGCAGGATTGAATGTATGCTAATTCAAAAGCGGACTGAAATAGAAGGAGAACTGAAAAAAGCTAATCCAAAAATCACAGACGCTGAACTGAAAAAGAAAGTTAAGCAACGTGAAATCCTGACTATTCCGTATTACAACAAAAGCGACTGGACTTTAACTAAAATTCTTAAAGATGATGCAACACAAGTGGAAGCTCATTTCAGGGAATACCTGAAAGAATTTTCGCCAATCCTAAATGAAATAATTGACGAGTTTAATTACCGTGAGACAATCAGTAAAATGGTCAAGGCGAACCGCCTTGACAGTATTATTGATTTGGTGGACGATGAAGATTTTAGTACGCAGCGATTAAGCAATATTGAAATGGGCTATGTGTATGAAGAATTGCTGCAACGCTTTACACAGGACGATGCCAAAGACACAGGAGAACACTTTACGCCCCGTGAAATTATCCGCATAATGGTTGAGTTAATGGAAATTGACTTTAACCCAAAAACAGCGAAACAAGCTATTAGCATTTACGACCCCGCTTGCGGAACAGGTGGAATGCTAAGCACAGCCAAAGAACATTTGATGGATAAAGCAAAAACCGAAGCCGAGCAACAGAATGTACAAACATTGGTTCAGCTTTTCGGTCAAGAATATTTGGGACAAAACTTTGCTGTTTGTAAAACCGATTTACTTCTACGAGGAGACCTTGACGGTAGCAACAAAGACAATATTACAAAAGGGAATTCCCTAATTCCAGACATTGCAAGTGGTAAAGAGCCTGGAGATAAACACTTTGGAAGACAGTTTGATTATATGATTTCAAATCCGCCATTTGGTGTTGATTGGAGTGAATATGCAACCGATGTAAATAAATTTCTGACTACACGTTATAAAACAGGAACACCGCCAAGCAATGACGGGGCATTATTGTTTTTGCTAACAATGATTGAGAAAATGAAACCTGTAAAAGACGGAGGAAGTAAAATTTCCATTCTTTTTAATGGTTCGCCTTTAAGTAATGGTGATTGCGGTGGCAGCGAAAGCGAAATACGAAGATACGTTCTTGAAAATGATTTGTTGGATTGCATTGTGATGATACCCGACCAAATGTTTTATCAAACAGGCATTTACACTTACATTTGGGTTTTGAACAACAAAAAAGAAAAACACAAACAAGGCAAAGTACTCATCATTAATGCTAGACAGCAATTTGAAAAAGAGCCAAAAGCCTTCGGAAACAAGCGAAATAGAATTACTGAAACTCACCGCAATTGGATTATACAACAATACGACAACTGGAAACAAAACGATTTTTGCAAAGTATTCAATAAAGAAGATTTTAGCTATCATAAAGTAAAAGTGCTGTTTTGGCAAACAGATGAAAACGAAAAGCCAATGTGGATTGAAGAATCATTTACAGTACAACTGAATAATGGCAACGTAAAAAAGAAATTCGATTTATATGGAGATTTTGAAATGACTGTACATATACAAGCAGCAAAAGGAAAAGAACACACGATAAAATTTAAGTTTGATGGTGAAAATACTTTTGAAACGCTGGTAAAAAAAGAACTTTCAAAAAGCAATAAAGACTTGAAAGACCTTGCTGCAAGAGAGTTTACATCTTGGCTGAAAGAATGTGAACTAACAGCAACATACTGCCATCGCCACTATATTGAAGATGCCGAGTATATTCCTTTTGAAGAAGATATTGAAACTTTCATAAAACGTGAAATTGATAAACCCATTATCCGTTGGGATTATGCGGCCAAAGAAGGCGATAAAGAAATTTTAGGTTACGAGTTTTTACCTAACAAATATTTCTTTACATATTCTCCACCACCGCCAAGCGATGCTTTATTAAAAGAGTTTTGGGTTTTGGAAAAGGAAGCCGAAAAGATTTTATCATCTATTAAACAATTAGCATAGATGATGAAATACGAGTTAACAAGTAGCGGCATTGATTGGATTGGCAATGTTCCAAAACATTGGAGAAAGGAAAAGATTTTCCGTGCTGCAGAATTCGTTACTTCGGGTGGAACTCCAAGAAGTGGGAATGAGGCATATTATGATGGTGATATTTATTGGATTCAAAGTGGAGATTTGAATGATGGTTATGTAACAGATACTGAAAAGAAAATTACCCAAGATGCTATAGATAATTCTTCTGCAAAGATATTTCCAAAAGACACATTACTGGTTGCTATGTATGGTGCGACTATTGGCAAATTAGGTATTCAGGCGATGGAAGCTGCAACGAACCAAGCTTGTTGTGGTATTTACCCTACGAAAAGAATTGAGTTAAAATTCCTTTTTTATTTTTTCCACGCTGTAAAAGATAAATATATTTCTGATTCTTATGGAGGAGGTCAACCTAACATCAGTCAATCTTTAATCAAACAAACTTATTTCTTTGTTCCTGACAAAATCGAACAAATAGCCATTGCCAAATACTTAGAAAAAGCTTGTGCAGATTTAGACCGAGTAATAGAAATAAAACACAAACAGATTGAGAATTTGCAACAACAGTTGAAATCGCAAACTTCAAATTGGTTTACAAAAGGAAATCAATCGGAATTAAAAAAAACTGACAGCCCAATTATTCCTGAAATTCCTAAGAACTGGCAATTATTAAAACTTAAAAGAGTTTTGGAAGAAAAATTAAAATACGGCGCGAATGAATCAGGCGACTTAGATAATCCTGATGACCCAAGATACATTCGAATAACTGATTTTGACGATGATGGTACTTTAAGGGACGACACTTTTAAATCTTTACCGCCAGAAGTCGCCAAAGAATATTTATTGAGTGAAGGTGATATTCTATTTGCAAGAAGTGGGGCTACTGTTGGAAAAACTTTCATTTTTAAAAATTACAAAGGCATTGCTTGCTATGCAGGATACCTGATAAAGGCAGTCACTTTAAAATATAAAATGCTACCTGATTATTTGTATTACTATACTAAAACAAAAATGTATGAGGATTGGAAAAACCTGATTTTCACACAAGCAACAATTCAAAATATTGGTGCAGATAAGTATCAATACTTGCCAGTTCCAGTTCCTCCAATTGAAGAGCAAAAAGATATTTTAAGAAAAACTGAATTGCTTAATAAAAAAGTAAAAACTGCTCAATCTACAATTGAAAAACAGATTACCACTTTAATGAATTATAAGAAAAGTTTAATTCACGAAGTAATAACAGGCAAAAAACAAGTTTATGGTTTAAGCGAAGAAAAGTCTAAATTGCAAACAGCATTATGAAAAGCGAAAAGGAGAAAATATTTGAAAATCACATAGCAGCTTATCTTACAGATAGGCATCACTATCAATCATTATCGGCAGCAGATTGCACCGATTCAGATTTTCATTTTGTTGCTGCTCATTTGCTTGCCTTTATAAAAGAAACACAACTTAGCAAATACGAAAAACTTCAAGAAAATTACGGCACGGACGCTGAGCGTGAAATTTTTGAAGCACTTAAAACGGAACTGCAACGAAAACCACTTTGGGTGATTATCCGAAATAGCTTGCCAGTAAGAGGCATTTCGTTTGATTTGTTTTACCCAAAACCAAGAAGCAGCAACAGCCAAACTTCGTTTGATAATTATACCAAAAATATTTTTTCATTAAAGCAACAATATCATTTCAGTAACGATTCTCAAAAAAGCATTGATTTGGTTTTGTTCCTAAACGGCTTGCCAATTATAACTATTGAACTAAAGCACGAAGATGAAGGTCAGAATGTGTATGATGCAGTAGAACAATACAATATTAGACCACAGGAAAGCCAAATATTCTCTCTGCCATTTCTGCATATTGCAGCCGATACAAGTGAAGTCAAAATTGCAACTAATCCGTTTACTGAATATAATTTTATACCGTTTAATCAAGGTCTTACTAATAAGGAAGAAACTCAAGGTGAATATCCGATTGAGTTTTTATATAAAAATGTATTAAGCAAAGATTGGGTTTTAGAATATATTAGTTTTTTTCTTCTTTACATTCCTGCAAGCCAAAAAATAACCGAAGATGGAATACAACTGATAGAGCCTGAAAGAACAATTTTCCCAAGGTATCACCAATTAAGGAGTAATCACATATTAGCACAAAGAATTTCCGAGCATTACGAAACTGAAAAATCATTAGGAAACAAATATCTTATAAATCATTCAGCAGGTTCAGGAAAAACACTAACTATCAGTTGGCTTACTGACCGTTTAGATAGTTTATACTCAGCCACCAATCAAAAAATATTTGATATGGTTATTGTGCTTACCGACCGAAAAAGCTTAGATAAAAATATTAAAGACGAATTGGCTCATTTTGTTCACCTTAAAACAAAAATAGGTTTAGCAAAAGACAGCGATAAACTTAAAGGTTTTATTCGCCAGCGTAAAAGTATTGTAGTATCTACAATTCAGAAGTTCAGTTACATTCAGGAAATCATTCAGGAAGATGAAGGTCTAAAACAATTAAGAATTGCTTTTATCATTGACGAAGCACATCGAAGTCAAGATGGGAAATTAGCAAGTAATGTAAAAGCCATTTTCACCAATCCTGAACAGCCAGACAACGAAGATTTGCCAACAGATGAAGATGAAATCATCAATGAAGCAAAAAAAGTAAATATTTCAAATCAGGTTTTGATTGCATTTACAGCAACACCAACACAAACTACTGTTGATTATTTTGGTCAGCCACTTGACGAATACACCGAAGATGAGGCTATAAAAGAAGGATACATTTTAGATGTTGCAAACAATATTATCAGTTATCAAACTTTATATCATCTTAAAAGCAAAACCCTTATTCCCGATGATGAATTATATCCTGCTGGCGTAGTTCATAAAGCTTTACGAGATGTGGCATTTCGTGACCCTGAATTAATACAATACAAAAGTGAAGTAATTCTGAAATATTTTGACGACAAGATAAAAGATACATTGAATGGCACTGGCAAAGCAATGGTTGTAACATCGTCAAGAGCCGCTGGTTTACTTTACTATGAAGCATTGAAAGAAAAAATTGAGAAGCGAAAACTTCCTTATAAAATCCTTTTTGCATTTTCCGACTTTACAGATGAGGATGGTAATGATATAAAAGAAGAAATACTTAACGAGCTTAACACCACTCACGGAGGGAAAAAGATTGAAGATGTTTTTGATGAAAACAATGATTACAGAATAATTGTAGTTGCAAATAAATTTCAAACAGGATTTAATCAACCAAAGTTGGTTTCAATGTTTTTAGACAAAACAGTCAGAGGAGTCAATGCTGTTCTCAATGTTTTTAGACAAAACAGTCAGAGGAGTCAATGCTGTTCAGACCTTGTCGAGACTTAACCGAAAATGCTACGGCAAAGACACAACGATGGTCGTGGACTTTACCAATTCGGTGCAAAATATATTTGACGCTTTTAGAAGGTATAGAACTGGAAGCCGTTTTCAGCCACAAGAACCCAATCCGCAAGAGTTGGAAGACCGATATAATGAATTTTTAAGTTTCAATATATTTGATGAAAGCGAAATAATTAAATATACAGAACTAATAAAGGAAGCTACAACTGACCCTGCAAAGGATGCAGCCTTGATGTCGCTTTCAAATGACTACCGAAATAAATTCAGAGAATTAGTAACGGAGAAAGAAGCGCAAAAGGATATTGTAAACTTCTTAAACCGATTTGTGAGTAATTTTTACTTTACAACATTGTTTTTCCAGTTACCAATTAAGATAATTCGCTTTGCTTTATTTGCAGAAGTTATTGCTGACAAACTATTCAAAAAAGGTTCGGCTTCTTCGCTTAAAGACCATTTGAAAAACTTATTGGTTGAAAAAAGTACAGTTCGTTACCGAGGGATAATAAATAATCCTACTGTAAACGAACCGCCACCACCGCCGAGAGGCGGAAATGGTGGAGGTAGGACAGAACCACCCAGAGCAAGCATTCCTGAAGTAATGGCGGATTTGCGAACAGTTTTTCAAATTACCGATGAAGAAGCTTTACTAATAAATGAAGTGATAGAAGAAGTAATGAAAGACGAAAGCATTGTTACTCTAATCGTAAATAATCTTGACAATCGCTTATTTTTAGAATCATACAAAAACACATTAAAGCAAAGAATAATCAATTATTATCTTGACCACAATTGGGATGATAGATTAATTGAAGGACCTTATGTAAGTCCTGGCGGTATAATTGAGTATATAGTTCAATCAGTATACAGAATGTGCAAAACTAAGGCAGCGTAAAATCAGAAAATATGCCAACAAGAAGATATAAAATTACAAAAGACGAACTCAAAGAGGCTTATATAAAATACAAAGCCTATGTTTATCACGATACAACCGAATTGTTTCAGCGTAGAAAATTAGCGGAATTTGAAACTGGTTTATTAAGTGACGAATTCTTGTTTGGAACAACTCCTTATGCAAAAGGCATTTTCAATTTAAGCGTTGAGCTTGAAGATAAATTTGAAAGTATTGTTGAGTGGATTAATACACAGCATACAAAAAAAGAGTTTAACCAGTTTTTAGACAAAATTGATTTACTTTTTCTACCAAAGAAGTTTGAAAAGCCTATTGAAGAAGAAAACTTCATAACCAATAAACGAATTAGTGACACTTATACAATAGACAGAGTAACAGTTTTTGCAGATATTCCAGTGGAGCTTCATTTGGTTACAATTCTTTGGATAATGAAGTATGGTTACAAACTTGATGCAAAATTGGATTCAAGTTGTATGGGAAACCGATTGCTTTTAAACAAATCAAACAACGCAGTAATTAAAGGAAGTGGACTTTTTAAACCTTATTTTACACAGTACCAAAAATGGCGTGACAATGCTGTAGAAGAGGCTCAAAGAAAATTACATTCAGGTAGCAAAGTTGCTTTCATAAATCTTGACTTGAAAGATTATTTCTATTCAGCACGAATAGATTTTGAAGTAATCGAAAAAGAAATTTGGGGAAAAGAAGGCTACAAAAACGACTCTAATATTCACGATATTTTCAAAGAACTCCACAAGCGATATACCGATAAAATTAAAGCAACAAAATATCCAAATGCTCAATTAGAAAGTCAAATTGGAAATAGAAGCATTCTGCCTATTGGTATTGCATCGTCTTATGTGCTTGGGAATTTCTATTTAAGAGAGTTTGATAAACGAATTAAAAAACTCATTCCGCAAGTTTACTATTGTCGATATGTGGATGATATTTTAGTTGTTATTGAAAATCCTGATTTTAATTTCCATACGAATGAAGATTGTAAGAGCATTAAATTTTCTTTCGATAAATATTTAAAGGAAGTAACTAAGGAAAAGGAGTCTGTTAGTTTTTCAGAAAAGGATTTCTCAAAAACTGAGCAATTTATTCTTGAAACCTTTTATCCTTTGGTAAGATTGGTTGATTATCCTGACTTTCTAAAATCAATTCCACAAACAGAAAAGGACAAGAAGGATGAAACAAGAGTTTTCAAAATAACTTGCATAGAGGGAGCATACTTTCAGCCAAAAAAAACATTGCTATACTATTTTGACAGTAAGGAATCAACCGCTGTAATAGACAAATTAAAACAGGAACTTGAAGAACGTGCAAGTGAGTTTAGGGATTTCCCCGAAGATTCTGAAGGCGAAGCGTCATTTGACGAACAAGCATATCATTTAATTTTTGACGGTTCGGAAGGGAAAATAAGAACACTTAAAGACTATAAAGAGAACCGCTATGGACTTAGCGTATTTCTTGCAAATAGAATCTTTGCTGCATTAAGACGTTCCAAGAAGGTTGATAAGATTGAATCGGAAAAACTACTCAAACTATTTAAGGGGTTAAACAATCTTGAACATTTTCGCCTTTGGGAGAAAGTGTTTACATTTTTTTTAGCAAATGATAATCAAGATGGCTTTGTTTCTTTTTTCAAACACACATATGGTGAAATTAAGAAACTAAATGAAAACGGGGGCAGAAAAATACAAGACTCTGAAATAACGCAAAGCAATGTAGCCACCTCACTATTTAGGTACTTTGACATTTCTTTTGAAATGCCTTTAGCATTGAACCCAGGATTTATTAAAAAGGACACAAAAGCTTACAAAGACCTTGTAATATTTAAAAACACTCACGAATGGGAAGTTGAGTTTTTAAATAACATAACTATTCAAGGAGTTGACAGACTTGGAATAACACGTTTCCGTAGGAGCAACTTGATTAGACATCACTATGTTTCTCATCCACTTTTGAATTACACCAAAGAATCAAGAGGAAAAAAATTAAATCTTGCAAGCAGTTCGTTACCCGAAGCACCAAAAATTAAACCTGAAAGATTAGAGTTTTCCGAAGCTAGTCTTTCTCTTTCGCCACGTATGGTTAAGTTTTGGGAATGTTGTATTGCTGTAGTTAATAAAGAAATGCTAATACATAGTGCTTCTTTGGTTATAAATTGCGATGAACGCTATCAGAATACAACACTATTTACCAATTCAGAAGAAGATGAAAATTTCATCTTGGACAAAGCATACGAACTATATGAAAGAATAAATCGAGTACATTTTTCAACAGAACACCCGAAGAAAGATGATTTCTACAAGAGAACTCACAAAATAATTCACGGCACCAATGGCGAAAGGAAAGTTGAATTAAACGAATTACAATTACACAAAGATTTTAAGTTTAAGGATAACCCAAAAATTTCAATAGCAAACACACAAGTATCAATTAAGGATATTGAAACCAGCGTTAAAGGCAAACCAAATCTAAGTAATCAACGATATAGAGTTTTTTCAAAGCTATTAAAAGAATCAAGAATTGCAGGGGCTGACTTGTTTGTGCTGCCTGAATTTTCAGTTCCATATGAGTTTGTTCCAAGTCTAGCAAAATATAGCGACAAAAATCAAATGGCAATTATTGCTGGTCTTGAACACTGGAATGTTAAAGACATAGTTTACAATTTTATTGTTTCAATTATTCCTGTAACTATTAATGGCGTTAAAGATGCAGTTGTATTGTATAGACTTAAAAATCATTATGCACACGTTGAAGAATTAATAATTAGAGGGTTTGGTTACAAAGTACCAAAGCCAACTCCATATAGATACGACTTGATAAATTGGAGAAATCTTTACTTTACTTCGTTCTATTGCTTTGAATTGGCAGACACTTATCATCGTAGCATTTTTCGTTCAAAAGTCGATTTATTGATTGCTTCAGAATGGAACAAAGACACACCATATTTTTCTAACATTGTTGAGGCACTTTCAAGAGACTTGCATTGTTACATCGCACAAGTAAATACAAGCCAGTATGGAGACTCTAGACTTACACAACCAACAGAATCAGCAAGAAAGGATTTACTGAAATTAAAAGGAGGTAAAAACGATACGATTTTAGTTGAGGAATTAAATGTAACTCTACTAAGAGAATTTCAACTTAAACAATTTGAAAGAATAAAAGCTGATAAAGACGAAACATTTAAACCGATGCCGCCAGACTGGGACAGGACATTGGTAAACAAAAGAATTAATAATGAGAATATAATTGAACAAGTTGAAGATGAGGAATAGCCATCGCACAGGTGTAAGCACATTTGCAAGCCGCACAAGCCCAAGCACAGACCAAAGCCTGCAAAAGAGCTTCCACCTTTACAACGCACCTTGGCAAAGCCATTTTGTCCAACGCTCAAAAAAACAAAATAAATTTGTGCTTCGTGGATAAGTTGGTGCAATTTGATAGAGTTTAAAACGAGAGCTAAATGACTGATAAACAGACGGAAAACAATGAACACCAGCCCCTAACAAAGGCTATATGCAATAAGGGTTTCAGTGGTTATTCAAGCATTCTGCCCCGCTCAAACTTCGGTGTCGGTGGACAGGTAAGTAGCCCGCAATCCCTTACTGCACATAGCCTCGACCGTTAACTGCCACTGTAAGGAAAGAAAAAAGGGATTTCGTCCCCGCGATTAGAGATTAGGTTAGCAAAACAGTTTTGCCCGCTATCGAAATGATTTAATGATTAATTATTTAACGGATAATGAATTGATTATATGATTAAAGGATTAAAAACGGGTAATTTAGTAATTGTTGCTCTCGGATAGATTGTTGTCTTTGGAGCTAATTAACAGATTGGATTAATAACGAACAGATACGCAACTAACGAACGGATTAAAAAACAGCGGCAGTTAACAAACGGTAAAATTAATGCGGCCGGATGTGGCAGATCGAAAAATTTCTACCTTTAACAGGCAGTTTTGGCGAACCATTACGGAATTGCGATTTACTGCCGCACTAATTTTACCGCAATCGTTAACAATAAGCATAAGGAAAGAAATCGCGACAGGATTGAAAGACAGATTTTAACCTGTTCGCAGGATCAACGACCGGATAGATTGTTGCTCAAGTAAACGATAACGCAGGATTTAAAGAAAAGAGCGAATTACTTAAAAACGATTTCGCGGAAAAACGAACGATTTAGGTTTTAACGAATGATATTTAAAAATGCCTATTGTTAACATCATATAAATTTTATTGGGGTGGAATCGCGGATTTTAAAGAGTTTTCTTCTAATTTAGCACTTAACGTCTCGATAGGAAATCGCTTCGAAATCCCCAACAAAACTTATATGTAACGTTAACTGCCACTGTAAGGAAAGAAAAAAAAGGGATTCCGTCTCCGCCATTAGAGATTAGGTTAGCGAAACAGTTTTGCCCGCTATTGAAATGATTTAATGATTAATTATTTAAAGGATAATTATTGGATTA
>JFJP01039464.1_pt1 | contig 25444 bp, 23 predicted proteins | sample 431651 | NCBI WGS metagenome assembly JFJP01 (sample SAMN02602958, study PRJNA72255) | Microbial mat metagenome, whole genome shotgun sequencing project. | biome: fresh water; feature: sink hole; material: water; isolation source: purple microbial (photo- and chemosynthetic) mats found in...
TCACTTTTCACTTTTCACTTTTCACTTTTCACTTTTCACTTTTCACTTTTCCCCTCCTCACCGTCTCCACATCTGTACATTCTGGTACCATATCGATTTATAATACTCATTCCGTATCAGCACATAGTCGTTATCAGTAAATGGATTCTGTGCTTTATTAAAATAGAATTTCAATGCCCGCGGATCATCATATTCGCCGTAAATCCATACTTCCTGATTGAAACTCCTGAAAACCCGGGACGGTTTACCCATAATAATAAAGATCATACCCCTATCGGTTTTCCAGCCATCGGTAAATGATGTATAAAGTTTATTGGCAGTTTCCACACGCATATAATATTTTCGGATAAGTTCAGTCGCAAGATCCGGACGCCCCGTGTTTGCAATCCAGAAACTATCAACAGCCACTTTTGGAATTTTATATGTGTTTAGCTGCATAAACTCTTTTGTAGAAGTAATATACCGCAAAGCATCACGCATCAGGGTGTGCATTGTAACCTTCGGGAAACCGGTACTCATCCGGAAAAGAGTTGGCCCTTGTATCAGGGCTGTGTCAGATTGAAAAAAATAAAATCCGGTTTGCCCGGGCGTAAAGTACTGCGTTTTGCCATTATTGAGTTCCAGATTAAAAGTGCTATCCGCTAAATAGTTGAATGGTGTACGCGATTGCTCAACAAAAGGAGGAATTGGTGTCGGGAAATTCCGGGAGTAAAGTTTCACCTGCATTTTCCTGCTTGTAGTGTCATCGGTTACCAAACGTACTGGCATAGCATACGGAGTAACATTGCCGGATATGTATTCGCCTGATTCATATTGAAAGCGAAACCATGATTGGCTCAGATGATTTTTTTTACGGAAAAATTCGAGTAACAGGTAATCATCCTGAATTCCGGGAACTGAATACGTTGCTTTAATAAAATAATCCATTCCCATTGGTGCTCTGAACGTCCAGGAGTGGCTTAAAAAATCCTGGAAACCTGAAGTATCGGCAATAGCAAAGGTTGCACTGTCAACCAAGGCAATACGTTTATCTTCCCCGATAACCTCGTATTTCAATATCCCCTTTTTAGTATATTTCTTTGTGCCGGGATCAGGTAGTATCAAACCAGCCGGTAAAATAATGCTTATTGTGGTAAGGCTGTCGTTTAGATTGTATAACTGGTTTAATTCCAGCGAATGGTCCTTTTGCCCGGCGTATATGCTGCTGATATCCAATCCTGTAATATTAAGTGCAGGATTGCAGCCTGCAAACAAGATCAGCAACGGGAAAAGCAATAGTAAGTTGCGAACAAATCGGCTTGTAAAAAACGACAAAATTATCCGGAGTTAGTTATGGGATAAAATTACAAAAAAAATGAGGCCGGAAAGTCCCGGCCCCGAAATACATTGAAACAGCATTCATTCTGCTTACCTGACTCTTAATTTAGTGCCAAGTTGCAACTTTTTGGTTGCTTTAATTCCATTGATAGAACACAATTGTTTAACTGATGTTCCATATTTTCTGGATAAGGCGCTTAATGTGTCACCACTTTTTATGGTATGATATTTCTTTGATTTTGCTGATTTTGCTTTTGAAGAAGATTTCTGGGTATCGTTATCAGCAACCAGGTTTGAAGTTGAAGTTCCCGGAATATAGTCACGTGAAAGCCCGTAGGTTGAACGTGTAACAGTAAATGTATCCGAAAGCAGACTATAAGTTTCGAAATTTATTATTTGCTTGGGATTGAATGCTTTGCCCTGGAAACGAGTTTCAAAATGGAGATGGTTGCACGAAGCTCGACCGGTTCGTCCGCCAAGACCGATAATATCACCTGCAGTAACCTGTTGATTAACTTTTACTTTTATTTTCGAAAGATGTCCGTAGAGTGTTTCAAGTCCGTTATAATGCCTTACCACAACACAGTTACCGTATCCTGAATAATACCGGGCCATCCGCACAACACCATCAAAAGCTGCTCCAACAGGAGTTCCTGCTTCCAGTTTTATATCAACGCCAGCATGCACGCGGCGACCTCGGTAACCGAAAGGCGATAAGAATGCTCCTTCAACAGGCATTACAAATCCGGTAGAATAATCGTTAAAAAGAGGAAGGGCTATTGAATCGTTAGTTGAAGGTGGTACTTCCGAATAACGGCGAACATATAATGTATCCCAGCTTGAATAGTATAAATTTAATCCAGGAATATCCATTATAGATGGAATTGCTGAATTTGAAGGAGGAAGCATAATTTCTGATTCTTCCAGTTCGTTTTCATCCATTCCACCAGCTGGCTCACTGATAAGTTGCTGGGCAAAAGCCATACTTCCGTATAGGCTAAAAACCAATGTTATAAATAAGGTAACTGCTTTATTTTGTAATCCCATGAAATTTATTTTGATAGAGAAAAAAGTAACTAGTATGAAAAATATTCATAACCGATTTTCAAAAGTAGACTAAACCATTTTAATATGAAAGTAAAATTATGTTTTTTTAAGAAAAAAGTTGCCGCAAACTTTGCATTTCCCTTCGGCATCAAGGCCAACGGCCGAAACAGCATAAGAGTGCCTGGTAATCAGAATATTATTACATTTAATGCAATGTGTATCGCTGCTTTCAGTGTGCATATTTCCGGTATACACATAGCTGAGTTCCTTTTCAGCCAGGCGTTTTAGGTTGCGGATGGATGAAACAGGCGTTGCCTCAGTGGTTAGTTTATAATTGGGAAAATAACGCGAAATATGGAGAACAGTCTCCCGGCCAAGTTCAGTAGCAATCCATTTTGCCATGGCAGAAAAGGCAGTTTCATTATCGTTTAAACCGGGGATAACAAGGTTTACAACTTCCAGATGTTTTCCGGCAAGGCTGATTTGCTTCAGCGTTTGTTTTACAGGTTCAAGTTGCGAGGAAGTAACTTTAGCATAAAACTCTTCGTTAAATGCTTTCAGGTCCACACTAAATGCATCTATATATTCAAGCAGGGCTTCAAGTGGTTCTTTATTAACAAATCCATTTGTTACCATCACCGTTTTGAGACCTGCTTTTTTGGCCAGACGGGCAATGTCGTACATATATTCGTACCAGATAACCGGCTCGTTATAAGTAAATGCAATACCAATATTTCCCGGCCTTTTTAAGGCCATCTGAATGATTTGATCAGGAGTATAGTTTGAACGCGGCAATTCAGGCTCTGCCGCAGTTTGCGAAATACCGCAGTTCTGACAGAAAAAGCATCTCAGGTTACAACCGTACGTACCAATTGATAAAATTGTAGACCCGGGATAAAAATGATATAACGGTTTCTTTTCGATGGGATCGAAATTTATTGCAGACACAAATCCATATACTTGTGTCAGCAATTTGCCTTCCTGGTTAAACCTCACTCTGCATATTCCTGATTTTCCCTCTTTGAGAATGCAATTATGCGGACAAAGCCGGCATTGTAAAGTTTCATCATTTAAAGGAAAATACCATTGCGCTTCGGTGTTCATTGCTTGTTCAGGGTTTAGGGGTTGGGGTTTAGGTGTTAAATATTCCCGATCTACATTCACAATTCACAATTCATAAATTTAGCCCTGAGCCGAAGGGTACAAATTGGAAATAGGAAAACAGAAAAATAGAAAATAGTGTTTCGAACATTCATCGTTACAATTCAAAAATCACACTTCACTAATCCGAAATCCCAATTCCTTGTCCCTAAAACCTAAATCCTAAACCCTTTAAACAAGTCTCCAATCAACCAGCTCTTTTCCAACACTGGCTAACAATTCGTTGGTTTTTGAAAAATGGCGGCATCCGAAAAATCCACGGTAAACGGATAATGGTGAGGGATGCACTGCTTTCAGAATAAAATGTTTTGAAGTATCTATCAAGGCTTCTTTAGCCTGGGCGTAACTTCCCCAAAGGATAAAAACAAGTCCGGTTTGCCTGTCCGAGAGCTGCCTGATCACTTCATCCGTAAAATACTCCCAGCCATGCCGCTGATGCGATCCGGCCTGGTTAGCACGTACAGTGAGTGTTGCATTTATCAAAAGCACACCTTGCTTTGCCCATTTCTCAAGATTTCCTGATTTAGGCAATGAGATGCCCAGATCCGTTGATAGTTCTTTATAAATATTTACAAGTGATGGTGGCAAAGCAATTCCATCAGGAACTGAAAAACACAGCCCATGTGCCTGTCCATCACCATGATATGGATCCTGACCCAGGATCACCACTTTCACCTTACTGAAAGGAGTATAATCAAAAGCCGCAAAAATCCGGTTACCCGGAGGATAAATGCGGTAAAGCTTTTTCTCTTCAAGCAGGAACGATTTCAATTCGTTAAAATAAGGTTTCTCAAATTCCGGACGCAATACTGCTAACCACTCCGCTTCAATTTTAGGTTCAGACGTTTCCATTCAACAGGTACAAATTTCGGGTTGAAATTAGGAAAAACAAAACTATGAAAGAGAGAAAATATTTAGAAATAGAATAAAAAATATTCCAATCCATTTTTTCGAATGAATTCAACAATTCTTAACTTTACCCTCCAGTAAATTTAATGCCTTGCATACTTTCAGTAATAGGATTGCGTTAATTTTAAAAATCTCCTGAACGATGTTAAAACAGTTGTTTTTTTCATTTCTCACGGCTGTAGTATTTCTTACTGGATGCCAGCCTCCGGTAGCTTTCGATACACCGCAGCCAGCAGATGTAAATGCACTTGGCGGATTCCCAAAACGAATACAGGGGAAATACCTGAGTTCGGAAGACAGTTCATTTCTTCAGATTACTGGCAGTTCAATGATGAGGACCTATGATTTCTATTTAAAAATTCATTTAACCCAACTTGACAGCACTCAGCAAATTATCGGCGATACGCTTTTTAATCTGAAAACAAATACAGGAGAACCCATTCAGATTGAAGGTGATTCAGTTGTTACTCACATTTTTGGAGTTGACACCTTGTTTTCTATCGATAAATCGAATGTGCTTAAAAAGTACAAAGGCTACTATTTTGTAAATAACTATACTCCACCGGATACATGGCAGGTAAAAAAACTTGAACTTTCACGTGGAAAACTTATCCTCAGCAGCATAAATAATAAGGAGGATCTTGAACAACTGAAAGAGCTTACTGAAAGCACGCAAGATACCGTGCCATATGTATTTTCGGTATCACGGAAGCAGTTCAAGACATTTATACATAACAAGGGATTCAGGGAAACGGAAGAGTTTTTGAAGATCAGGGAGTAAAAATGTTAATGGGAAATTGTTAATCGGACAGGATTAACAATGAAATATCCTGGTTGTATCGTCCTGATTTTTATTAAACTTTGGATTGTTTTGTTCGCTTTTGGCTTAACCAACCCCTCTGTCCTTTTGCCATCGCCCACTTCACTCCCACTACTTTTTCTTTTTCCGCTTCTTCCTGTTTTTTTCTTCGTCTTCAGCATCACGAAGCAATGTTTTCCAGTCCGATTTAGTCTCAGCTGTAAAGGCAAGCGTTTCGTTATAATCCTGGCTTTTGATTTCCATTACCTCCACGGGTTTGCCTATATATTCTTCGATTTCTTCCAGCAAGGGCTTTTCGTCAATGCTGCAGAAAGAAATAGCAATTCCTTTTTTATCGGCTCTTCCCGTGCGTCCAACACGGTGCACATAATTTTCGGGTTTTTCAGGAAGATCGTAATTAACTACAAAATCAACATTCGGGATATCGATGCCACGTGCACTTACATCAGTGGCAATCAGTATTTTAAATTCACCAGCCTTGAAGCGTTTCATTACCTGTAGCCTGTCGACCTGCTCCTTATCGCCATGTATAGTTTCGCATTTGATATTCAGCTTTTCCATAGCAAGGCTTACACGTTCGGCCCTCACTTTTGTCCTCACAAATACAACTATTTTACTTTCCGGATTTTCATTCACCAGCCTTTCAAGGAAAAACCGCTTATCGTCCATTTCGATAAAAGCAACGCAGTGATCGATGTTACGGGCAACAGGATCTTTAGGCGAAATCTGGATACGGATTGGATTAGTTACCAGCGAATAAGCTACTTTCTTAATATAAGGATTAATGGTTGCCGAGAAAAAAAGTGTTTGCCTTTTGCGAGGCAATTTCTTCACAAGTTGCTGAATATCATTTATAAATCCCAGATCGAGCATGTGATCGGCTTCGTCGAGAATAAGGATTTCAATCTGATCAAGGTTAAGGTGGCCCTGGCTTACCAGGTCGAACATACGGCCAGGAGTTGAAACAATAATATCAACACCTTGTTCCAGACGTTCAATCTGAGGCTCCTGTTCAACGCCACCCATAAGGCAGAAAACTTTCACGCGTGTATGTTGCGAAATGGCCTGAAACACCTCGGTAATCTGCAGTGCGAGTTCCCTTGTAGGCACCATTACAATACATTTAATGCCTGTGCTGCGACTCGAAAACTTGTTTTCGTGAAGCATATTTATTACCGGAATAGCAAATGCGGCAGTCTTTCCGGTTCCGGTTTGAGCAATGGCAAGCACATCGTCGCCATGCATAATCGGGCCAATGCTCTTGTATTGAATATCGGTAGGACGCCGGAAGCCCGATTCTTCGATGCTTCGTTTTATTTCAGGGGCAAGATTGTATTGTTCAAATTTCATAATTCAGGCTTAAAAACGGCAAAGATACGGAGGGAAAGTGAGTTATCAGGGTTTAATTATCATCAGAACAGAAACAAGAATGGAAGGATACTGCTAAATTTTAAATATGGGTAAACTTTATCAAAGCAATCTAAGAGAATGGCAAAAAACAATTGTAAGGTCTTAATTGTTTATAAGCTAACCTTTTAACAAATATATTTAAGAACCTATCTAAAACAATCAAACCATGACAGACTTGAATAAAATTTTAGGTATTGTTACAGTAGCCATCCTGGTAGTATTACTGTATTTTGTTTTTTCAGGCAACAGCAAATTAAACAGCGCAATGAAAACCCTCGATGATGTTAAAGCAAATGTGAAAGTTGTAAATGATAGTTTGCATACTGCCCGGCAATCTATTGACGGAGTTATAAAAAAACTGGAGTTCAGCGAAAATGAACTAAGGATTTTAAAAGCTAACCGCGACTTACTTGAACTTGAGCAACTAAAAAGCAAAGCAAATAACTGGAATGAATTGCAGCAGTTTAAATCAGAGATTAAGAAGAATGAAATTACAAAGGATAGTTTAATTGATGCAGCAAATAAATTTAAAATTTGAATTAACATCCGAAAATCGGTGCGGGTTGTGATGTAAAATCATTGCTCAAAATAATATTAACTCAAATCGAAGTGATTCCATTGTTTGCCATGCAGGCAGGATTTCGCCCCGTTTAAAAATTCAGGCACATGAAAAAACTAATTTTTTTGTTTCTTTTTTCCACAATTATGGCAACCAATCTTTTTAGCCAAAGTGGAAATTATTTATCTGTTCCTTCCGATTATTGCACATCGACCAACTCGCCAATCCTTTTTGTAAAGGGCGACACTATACGCATAACATGCGATTCCATTTACCTGATGAACGTAATCAGGTACAATTTTTATAAAAATCTGCATAAAGCAACACTTACCAGCAAGGATTCGGTTTGCGCCAAATTATTGAATGCGTATGAATTACGCCTTGTTGAGCATGAGCAGGCTTACAGCAAGTTGCTAGAGAACAGCAAGCAAGCAGAAAAAATCTCTCTTGATTTGATCGATTACTCGCAAAAATCACTTGCAGGCACTCAGAAAACCCTTGAATTCACCCAGACAACCCTGGATCAATCTCTTAAAAGTATTGATATAGCACACAATTACATTAAGCAGGAAAAATGGAATTCGAAAGGGCAGAAAATCCTGACTGGTATATGCGGCTTTGGCGTCGGCCTGCTGGTAGGAGTTTTAATTATGAAATAGTAACTCACAAGTAGATACTTTATCCGGTGCTATTCTTTAAATCAGAAAACAGCACCGGTTTGTTTTCAGATCCCTGCCACAAACAAAGAAAAACTGTTTCCGAATCTCACCATATCTCAAAATCTGGAAAATCAAAAAAAAACGGCTCTCTGCTTTAACTTTTTGACTCCCGGGTTACTGCAATTACATCTTCAGAGCTATTAATCTTCATATATTTCAATACTAAGATTATTACTTTTTGCCGTTTGGTTGATTAACTTAAACCAAATTATAATACTTGCCGAATATCTTCAATATCATACACATGCTGAGGATTAAGAATAAAGCTGCATTAACAATACGCGAAATTGAATATTCCATCCGGATCAGCGATAAGGAATCTTCGTTTTTGGAGCTGCGCGATTTGTTGCAAAGCGAGCTTACTAAATTCAAAGGAAACAGCAGGCGCCTCCGCAACGAAGCCGGGAATCCAATACAGGAGTTCCTTCGGTCCAATATTGAACGCAGCATAATAACACGCGAAAATACGCAGATTTACTTTTTAAACTATAAGGAGAAGGATGGGTCGCTCCGGATTGAGTTCACCTTATTGGTAATTACAAACAACATCAACTTTGCTCCTACCAGGCAGGCTTTGGATTACCTGATTAAGGATTCCATTGTTGATTACTTTGAAGAAATACTTGAAAGACATATCCCTGTTAGTATCAGTGTTCAGGCCAACGATAAGGAAATAGTAAACTTTTCAGATACAATCGCCAGTCCAAAACACGTCCATCGCCCTACCCGTGACGTATTCACCCGTACAATTGCTATTGTTGCACTGTCAATTACGATGGTTTTGGGCGGAGCATTTGCATATAAAGTTTTATATACAAACTCCCAAAATGAGAGTGCAAAACTTAAGGAGGAATACATTGAACTTCTTCTGGAAAAGAAAATAATTGAAGCCGTAAAAGATCAGAAATTCACAATCAATCTTTATAAAATAGCGGATACAACAGGCTCAGGCAAAGATACAACTCCGGAGAAGATAAAATAAACCGGTATAAATAATTGTTTCTTCCAGGTTTATGTTTCAATATAAAACTATTCGTTTCCAGGGGTTATTTAACTCAAATATTGAAACCCAAAAATCTTCTTCTTTCAGACACCGAAACGCTGTATTGTATGTGTCGAAAGATTATAATTAAAAACGTATCAGGAATCAGATGACAGTTCAATCCGGAGTAATCTCCTGTAAAAAATGGAGGCTGCCCGGTATAACGGACAGCCTCATAAGCAACTGCGGATCTGATCACTTCTATTCTTTCACTACTTTTATTATTTTAGAATAAACACCCTGCCTGATTTCAAGAATATATATTCCTGGCATCAGATTATCACCAAAGTTAACAGACCGGTTACTCTCCATTTTCAATTTTGAAATTCGCCTGCCAATTACATCAGAGATAAATACTTCAATGGTTTCATTTGAAGAAGACTCAACACGGAGGTTAAAAATCTGCGTTGCCGGATTTGGCCATGTCAAAACAGTCAATGAATTGTTCTTAACATAGGCTTCAGGCATTCCTCTACCATTTGTTTTCGTAGTAATTAACAGGTTATTTTTCCCAAAGGTGTTATCTACAAACTTCAAATGTTTATTATCATGAGGTACGTCAACCGTTACCAGATGAGTGGCAGTATTGCCTGAAGCATCAGTGCTTAGTATATTGATAGAGTATATACGTCCGGCTCCTTTTCCTGAACGCTCAGCCCTCAGGAGGACATTATGCTCATCAATAATTTCCCAATCGGGGGCCGTGTCACCATCACCAAGGCCATTGACAGGTTCGTTGCTCGATATCTGCAGTACGGTAGTGATCTCTCCGCAACAATTGTCAGTAACTGAATAATTTAGCTGCACAGGCACCATTATGTGGTTGGGTGGCCACAGTGAAGCCAGGTGATCACCAATACCTTCAATTACAGGAGGTTCAGTATCATTCAAAACAAAATTATATTCCCCGGTAATTGCATTAAAAGTTACATCGTAGGTACAGGCACAGGGAATCGGGATATTTGGACCATCCTGGTAGCCAAATCCCTGAGGGAAAGAAGTATTCCCCCAATTTATTTCCCAATTGTTATCTAATCTGAATTTTACTTCTCCCTGTTTGAATGGATAATGAAGTAATGTATATGTAATCCCATCGGTGGTTTGCATATCAATATCCTCATCCCAACCGATTAAAGCATCTCCTAAAACGCCGATTTCGGGAACTGCAAAGCTATACTCGCCTGTTAGATTGTTAAATGCCACATTGTAAATTCCGGCCGTGACAGGTATGCTGTTTCCATCCTGGTAACCGATGCCAGTTGGAAAAGTAGTATTACTCCAATTTACAGTAAAGCTGTCATCCTTCCTGAATTTGGCTTCACCTGTGGCAAACACATATCCTTTTAAGAAATAGTTTTCGCCATCATTGGTCGACATATTTACATCGGTTAACCAATCATTAAAGGGAGGGACTGCAGTCCCGATTATTCCGATAGCATCCGGGCAATTACTTGCACAGGTAAATGAATATTCACCTGTTTCCCTATTAAAAGTTATGTCGTAATTGCCGTAGCTGAGTACTGGTATATTGGGTCCATAGAGAGGTGCAATACCTGTCGGATATGTGTTGCTCCCCCAATTATAGCACCACAGATTATCTTGCCTGAATCGCGCCCAACCGCTTACCAAAGGCTGATTTAATAAAGTATAATGGATCCCATCCGTAGTTTGCATATCAAAATCTGTATCCCATCCGGTTAATGCGGTGCCGATAATGCCTATTTCAGGTGTATAGGGACCAAGGTCAATAATACTGATATTATCAAAATACATACTAATGTTAAAGCCACCTATCTCAAAACTTACCTTATTTATATCAAAAGTACAGGCGGCTTTAAAATCAAAGCTCATTGTTTGCCATTCTGTTGTGGCATATTGCCAATAATTCTCCCATCCAAGGTAAGTGGTCCAGCTTCCATAATATTCGCCGAGGAAGAGGCCATACCAACGTGCTTCATCTGCTTTAACATCGAACTGAAACCGGTAAGAATGGCCCTGGATCAAGTTAAACCCTAGTTGTTCCAGCTGAACTTCCCATGCATCAATACCAGCGTTAGTTATCTGGTAGTTGCATACACCACCAACCACTGTTGCGTTCGCGTCAATACCTATATTCTTAAAGGAGTTCCAATTATTCATCGGAGGAAGTTCACAACAATAAGGATAAATAACATCTGATGATTCGAAATCACCATTGTAAAGAACCTGGGACTGGCTCAACTGGAAACTGAGCAACAGAATCCCCAAAATCAAAGAAGTAATGATTTTTGTTTTCATAACATTGTTACTTTTTTAAGTGAAAAACCAGGTTGTGTTAATGAATTCGAAATTTATTTGTTTATTACAGTATTAAAGTGCCAGGTACATTTGATTTTACGTTAAAGATTTTAAAATTTTTACTGTTAGATATTTTCATTATCCGATTACGTTATAATCCATCTTTTTTTCGATTTGGTTTTAACCAATATTCCGATAATACTCAACTTTAGGAAAGCATTGAAAATGAGGACTGACGCGAAAAGTATCCTATGATGGCAGCTATAATAACCTGTAAATGAGAATAATTTAGTTAATTATAAATATAATAAAAAAAAATTTTGTATCTTTAGTATCCAGATACGAACTGAGCCGGATTCGGAAATTTTATTTCATACCGAGGCTGGTTGTAAAACGGGAAATTATTGATATTTATCAATTAGTCCTTTGAATCCGAAGCAAATATTCCGACTCATGCCAGTCGCTTATCTCCTGAATATTGTTTACTTATAATTACCTGTTTGCTATTTTGAAGTTGATTGGTCATTTTTAAATAACTGTATATATGGGAAATCAAATTGAGAAAAATCAGATTGATTGCTATCCGTGTGAACAGATATCTCCAATGTTTAAATTGCTGAGCACTGAGGAAATAAAGAATGTAAATGAAAACAAGATAAATATTCACTTTAAAGCAGGAGAAATTATTCAAAAGCAAGGCACTTATATGACACATATCATATATATTGTTTCAGGTATGGTGAAGGTTTATTTTGAAAGGGAGGATCAGAAAAATACTATCCTGAGAATTGTTAAACCAATGAGTTTTGTGGGAGGACCGGGTATTTATTCCGATCACTTCTATCATTTTACTATTTCGGCAATGAAGGATACAGCTGTTTGTTATATCGATTTCGCTATACTTAAAAATATCCTGAATCAAAATATTGCCTTTTCAGGGGAGTTCCTGAAAGATTTCAGTTTAAGCATTTTATCCGTATATAACCGGTTGATGACCTTAACAAATAAAAATATAGCCGGAAAAATGGCTTATACTTTACTATACTTGTTTGAGGAAGTTTATGAAAACAAGGAACAGTTTGTCAGCATTTCAAAAAACGATCTGGCAGACCTTTCGGCTGTTTCGCGGGATAGCTCAGTGAAAATTTTAAGGGATTTTCAGAATGAAGGAATCATCCGGATGACAGATCATACAATCGAATTATTAAAACCTGACACATTGAGAATGATTCAGTCAGTTGGATAATAAAACAAAATTTATTTTTTATAAATGATTCCACCCGACCTGATCGTTTTGACGTTTTGCACAAAAGTACTTTTCCTGTTTTCAGCATCAACATTAACCGAATTTAAAAATATTCTGGTACTCAATCATTTTCCTAGATTTACTGATGGTAAACAGAAATAATTAATAGCAAAACATGGAGAAGCGCGATTACTTAATGGATCAGATTGAACAGCTGGGTCAGGCACTCGCCACGATCTTATCGAAACTGTATGGACACAGCAGCCAGGATAAAGTCCCTGAAGTCATTGAAATGACCAGCCAATCATTAAAAACTGAACTTGATCTGGATCTTTCCGAAATATCATCCATCACTGATGAACAGTTTATCACTTCACTTCAGAGGGAAAAGAAATTCAATTATGCCAACATGGAACTCCTGGCAGATATACTTTTGCTCGTAGCAGAAGAAAAAAGTATTGCACAACCTGAAAGTGACGAAAAACAGAATCTTTGCACTAAATGCCTGATCATATACAATTACCTCAACGAGAACGATTTGACCTATTCATTTGAAAGACAGTCGAAGATATCCAGGATTGAAAGCATACTTTAATAAGAGGATTTGATATTTACTGCGCTTACAAGAACAGACGAAAGCCGGTTATAGTTACTATTAAACCATTTGATTCAAATACTCCAGCAAGAAGCTGTACTCATTTGGAATTTTAAAAGCTTTCTTTTCCAACTTCATGATCGCTGATAATGTTTCGGGAATCTGCACTTTAATATGCGTCGATTTCTCAACCTCCTCCGGGAATTTAGCCGGATGTGCTGTTTCCAGGAAAATACCAATGTTGTCTTTCAGCAAACCAGATTCTTTCAATCCGGCATAAGCAACTGCTCCATGAGGATCAGACTGATAATTGCCATTGCCAGGTGTTGCTTCTGGTAAATCTCCAGCATCCGCGGAAAATTACTTGGATTTCCAACATCCATTGCATTGGTAATGGTATGATGCGTTTGTTGAGGAATAAATTCACCACCTTTTAAAAAGTCAGGAACTGAATGGTTACGGTTGGTTGATGCAATAAACTGATGAACCGGTAATCCCATTTTTTTAGCAATTAAACCAGAGGTGAGGTTCCCGAAATTCCCGCTCGGAACACTTATCACTACAGGTTTATCAACTTTACCAAGTTGTGCTATTGCATTAAAATAGAAGAAAGACTGAGGGAATAAACGTGCAAAATTGATTGAATTTGCAGAGGTAAGATTTAAAACAGTGTTAAGTTCTTTATCGGCAAACGCAAGTTTTACCATTTGCTGACAATCATCGAAATTCCCTTCCACTTCAAGCGCGGTAATATTGCCGCCCATGGTCGTGAGTTGTTTCTCCTGCAGGCCACTAACCTTACCTGAAGGATAGAGTATTACAACTTTTACTCCGTTTATATTGTAAAAAGCATTGGCCACGGCACTGCCCGTATCACCCGAAGTAGCCACCAATATTACAACTTCACGGTCTTCGTTACGCAAAAAATACTGGAAAAGCCCGGCCATAAATCGCGCCCCGACATCTTTAAAAGCTAAGGTCGGGCCATGAAATAATTCCTGAACAAACAGGTTTTCGTCCAGTTGCTTTAGTGGAATTGGAAAAGAGATAGCTTTATTTACAATTTGTTTTAATGCATCTTGTGGAATATCCTCCCCAAGCATAGCATTTGAAACTTCGAAAGCTATTTCCTGTAGGTTCAGATTTGAGAGATTTGCAAAAAACGAATCGGATAGAGCAGGAATATGGTCTGGCATATACAACCCTGATTCAGCCGAAATACTTTTTAAAACAGCCTCCTTGAGTGTTACTTTGTGTGTCGGATTTTTTATGTCGTAGTAGTTCATTTCTTGCAGTATTGTTCTTGAGTAATAAATGCTTAAAAATTAAAAGTCCCTAAAGCATCTTTAGGTTCTTGAATTTCAAGATTTGAAGTGTTTGTATGAGATTTTGTTTGGCCTGACCCTTAAATCCTAATCATCAAATCCTATTTTTCAACCGAATTAACAATGCAAGTCCCCGGCGAATTTAACTGAGAAACATACCCTTCATTATAAAGGCCTATTTTCGAAAAACCCTCCCGGATAACGGATGCAACCTTGTTTGCGATGGCTTCACCTTTGCACAAAGCGAAAATCGATGGCCCTGAACCAGCAATTCCGCAACCAATTGCTCCTGCCTCCATTGCTGCGGCTTTTATTGCATCAAAGCCAGGAATGAGCTGCGTGCGTTTGGGTTCGGCCAGCAGATCCGACATGGAACGCTTCATCAGTTCGTAATCACTCTTGATCAAAGCCACCATAAATCCGGCTGTATTGGCACTCTGAATAATTGCATCAGCAACTGAAACTTCATTTTGCAGCACTCTCCTTGAATCAGAAGTATTCAGTTCGATATGCGGATGAACCACGGCAGCAAACAAATCATCCGGACACGTAACTGATATAATGTCAAGAGGATTATAACTGCGTATAAGCACAAACCCACCAAGCAAAGCCGGAGCTACATTATCGGCATGAGCCGATCCGCAGGCAATGCGCTCGCCTTCCATGGTAAAAGGAATTAACTCCCTGACGCTTAATGGACTGCCCAGCAAATAATTTACAGCATAAACAGCGGCAGCTGAACTTGCGGCACTGCTACCCATTCCGCTTCCCAAAGGCATATTTTTTTCGAGTATAATATTCAGCCCGATATCACTTTTACCAATTGCCTGCAAAAATGCATTAATGGCTACGCCTGCAGTGTTTTTACTTCTTTCGGAAGGAGTTAGATGACCATATATTCCGGTGAGAGTTATTTTTGAATTGTCAGAATCCGGTTGTAAAGAGACCGTAACAGCATCACCAATACCTTGTACCGCAAAGCCCATAATATCGAAACCGCAACCTACATTGGCTACACTTGCAGGGGCAAAGGCTGTTACTGATTTGAAGTTGGTCATAAAAGTTGATTTAGAGTTTTGGGAATACTTAGTAAGAAGTAAGTAGTAGGTAGTAGTAGTGAGTAGTGAGTATGGAGTAGTGAGTAAGGAGTAAGGAGTCAACATCCGACACATTTAATGCTTCAAACCTTCGGCAATGCGGACAATATCCGCCAAAACTCCTGCTGCTGTCACATTTACGCCAGCACCCGGACCTTTTACAACCAACGGATACTGCTGGTAATATTTGGTAGTGAGACTGATGCAGTTTTCGGTTCCACGCAGGCTGTAAAAAGCATGTGTATCGTCCACTTCCATCACCGATACTTTGGCTTTCCCGTTTTCTATTTTTGCAACGTAACGTAATCTGAGGCCTTTAGATTTTGCAGCTTCGAACCGTTGATGAAAAGGCTTGTCGTAATTTTTCAGTTCTGCAAAAAAGGCTGGAATATCTTTTGCAATTGCGCTCTCATGCGACATTAATGGTTCAACCTCAATATCTGATTCTTCAATAGCCCAGCCACATTCCCTGGCCAGGATAAGGCATTTGCGGGCCACATCCATTCCGCTCAGATCATCACGCGGATCAGGTTCGCTGTAACTATTGTCTTTTGCAAATTGTACCAGCTCGCTGAATGGTTTTTGACCATCATATTCGGATAACAGATAGTTCATAGTCCCTGAAAGCACAGCTTCAATTTTATTAACCTGGTCGCCGCTGTTTATGAGGCTTTGTAAAACATTTATTACTGGTAATCCTGCGCCTACATTGGTTTCGTAATGAAATGGCGTATTCCTTTTTTTCGCAGAACCATGTAACAAATTATACTGTAGCATGTTTTGCGTATTAGCCCGCTTGTTGGCAGTTACTATCGCAATATTGTTCGAAAGCAATTCATTATAATGTTTTACTGGTTCATCTGAAGCTGTAACATCAATAAATACACTGTTTTCAAGATTCTGGGCTAGTATGCTATCCGTTAATTCACGTAAATCCGATTTCCGGGAATCTGTTTCCAGTAAATTTTTCCAGCCTGAAATCGCAATATCTTCCTCACCGACAATCATTTTACGGCTATTACAAATACCGCAGATTTTAAGTGAAATTTTCTGATCCGATAACGATTCTTTTTGATTTTCAATCATTTCGAGCAATTTACTTCCTATTACACCAGTTCCGGTTATATAAAGATGCAGCTGCAACAGCTCGTAATTAAACAACGATTGATGCAATACGCGCAATGACTTTTTAAGATTTTTCTGTTCAATGACTATTGAAATATTCAATTCGGAACTTCCCTGGCAAATGGCTTTAACATTGATACCATTTCGCCCTAACGGACCAAAAACGCGGGCCGAAACACCCGGCATTTTTCGCATATTTTCACCTACCACAGCCACAACAGCAAGTTCACCCTCGTAATAAATATCAGAAATCAAACCTGCATGAAGCTCTTCCGAAAAAGTTTTGCGTAATAACTGACAGGCTTGTTCTGCCTCTTCCTGCACCAAACCAATACAAATGGAATGCTCCGATGATGCCTGGCTGATGAGTATAACGCTGATCTGGTGCTGCGCCAGAATCCTGAACATACGAGCCGAAACTCCGGCAACGCCAACCATTCCGCTTCCTTCAATGTTAATCAGGCAAATATCTTTAAGTGAAGAAATCCCTTTAATAAAACCATTTCCCTTACCCGATTCTTTACAAATCAAAGTTCCTTTATGAGCTGGATTAAATGTGTTTTTTACCAGTATAGGAATTTCTTTTGCCATAGCAGGTTGCATGGTGGCCGGAAATATAACCTTAGCGCCAAAATGGGTTATTTCCATTGCTTCGTTATACGAAAGCTGCTCAATACTCTGTGCTTCCTTAACAAACCGGGGATCGGCAGTCATAACGCCATCCACATCTGTCCATATTTCAATTGCATCCGCTTTGAGTGCGGCGCCAAATATAGAAGCCGTATAATCCGAACCACTGCGGCCTAAAGTGGTTGTTTGTCCCTGCGATGAACTGCCAATAAAGCCAGTAACAACGTTTAAACCAGTATTAACGGCATAGTATTCCTGGATTAAACGGTTGGTGATTTCAAAATCCACTTTGGCATATCCGAAATTTGCATCCGTTTTAACCAGGTTTCGGGCATCCGTAAATTTGGCGCTGTCAATTTCAGGTTTCAAAGCATGAGTAATAACAAAGGCGGAAAGACGCTCGCCAAAGCTCAGTATCAGATCGCGCGTTCGCAATGTTAACTCACCTACCAGCGATGCACCTTTGGCAATACCTGATAACTCATTACAAATTGCCATAACCTCCGCCATTGCTGAAGGCTGTTGAGCCATTGGCAGCAGGTCTTTTATAGTATTCAGATGCCGTTGTTCAATATCAAGGATAATGGATTCGCAACTTACCTTACTTTTTGGAATAACTTCGCAAAGTTTTACCAACTGGTCAGTAACACCTCCCTGTGCCGATACTACAAGTGTAATATCGTGATAGACAGAAAAATACTGTTTAACTATTTGAATCACATTTTTTATCCTTTCGGGATTAGCAATGGATGAGCCGCCAAATTTGAGTATTCGCATAATAATTCATTTTTATATTTCAGGCTAAAAAAAAACCTTTCTCTGAAGTTGAGAAAGGCGCGTATTTTAATAGCATTCCATCTCAACCCTACCGGGGCTGGGTTGTAGTAAATGTAAAATGGGTTTTTGAGTAATTCATTTAAAAAAGATCCTATCTGCAAATATACAGTTATTCTTTAACAAGTTTTCATGTATTTGCACATCAATTAAAATTTTCAAATTGCAAATTGGCGGGAATCAGGATTATTCGCTTTTGGTATCTCATAATTTTTAATTGAGCCGTTCGGATTTTCCCACCAATAAACAGCTAAATTTGTAAAGAAATAAAACCTTTAACCATGATACTATCTGCATGTGGATTAATCTGCAACGAATGCGAATTTTACGGTAAAGAATGTAACGGCTGCATAGCTGTGAAAGGACAGACTTTCTGGGCTAAAGAAATGATGCCTGATCATACCTGTCCTTTGTTTAATTGTTCGGTAAACGTAAAAGGATTTAGGAGTTGTGGCAATTGCGAAGAACTGCCATGTAAAATGTTTCGCGAGATGAAAGATCCCAACAGTACCGACGAAGAACACCAACTCTCATTGGTGCAGAGAGTTGGCAGGCTGAAAGCAATTCACTAACAGCATTATTCCGGTTGCGAATAACAAATACACAGTAGACGAATAAAACACAAAAAAGATGACATGATCATGTGTGCTTGTGCAAATATTTTTTAACGTGAACTTCAGCAAAACAGATTGTTCCCGAATTCAATTTTTAATGATTCCAGGAAAATCTTTAACAGTGATTGTTTTAAATATGAAGAGTAAAAAAGCAACAAATGCACAAAAGAGGAATCATATGAAGAAAATCGGCAACCATAATGAAGAGCCAACACTCAGGCAAAAAGCTGAGGATTCGTTGAAAAAGAAGTCGTATGAAGCAGGCCCTCAGCTTTCGAAGGCAGATGCTTTAAAACTCATCCACGAACTGCAGGTATACCAGGAAGAGCTTAAAATGCAGAACGAAGAGCTGGCACTTGCAAAAAAACAGGCCGCTGAGAACGCTGCATCCAAATATGCTGAATTATATGATTTTGCTCCATCGGGATATTTAACACTGAACAGGAGAGGCGAAATTATTATGCTAAACCTTAGCGCTGCAAATATGCTTTGCAAAGAGCGTTCCTATTTACTGAACAATAATTTTGGCTTCTACATATCCAAGGATACACTCCCGGGCTTTCAACTTTTCCTCAATAAGGCTTTTAAAAGCCGGAAGAAAGAAACCTGTGAAATTATATTGTCTCTAAAAGATAATGCGCCGGTACATGTTCACCTCAGTGCAATTTTGAGCGAAGATAGTGATCAATGCCTGATGTCAGCTGTTGATATTACGGAACAAAAACAGGCGGAAGAAGTTTTATCAAGATCCGAAAAACGGCTTCAACAGGAAGTTAAGGATCGTACACAGGAACTTGAAGAATTAAACCTGTCGATTCTTGCGGAACTGATCAAACGTAAATTATCACAAAAGCAATTAAAAAAATCATTACACGACTATAAACTATTGTACGCATACTTACAGAAAGTTCGTGAAGAAGAGCGTCTTAATCTGGCGAGAATCATTCATGATGATTTAGCTCAATTGCTTTCAACTATGAAAATCGAATTAATTTCGTGGAAAGAAAGGCCCGAGAAACAGGACACCGCCTCCCACGATCCTATTGGTTCCCTTTTGCATCTGGTTGAGGAGTGTATGTCAGCTGTTACTTCTATAATTGTTGAACTTCGTCCTGTGCTTCCTGAGAAAATAGGCTTGATCCCTGCATTACAAAAGCTGTTTGCCGAATTTCAGAAACGAACCGAAATAACCTGCGATATAAGGATTCAGGATGATGCGTTTGCTATTGACAGTGAATCGGCATACGCAATATACAGAGTAGTACAGGAAGCACTAACAAATATCCGTAACCATGCGAAAGCATCATATGTTACAGTTAAAATTTCGGGCACACCGGCTTCTTTTTCACTTACCATTAAAGATAATGGCATAGGAGCAAACCAGGATAAAATTAACGATCACAGGTCATTTGGAATTATCGGGATGAGGGAAAGGATTATAGGAATGAGAGGCAGTATCACAATAAAAGGAGTTCATGGAAAAGGAACAACTGTACATTTAAAAGTTCCTGTTACCATGTAATTCAACTATTTAAACTCACAATTAACTGGTTTTGTTATGTATAAATTTCTTATAGTCGACGATCACAGTATATTCCGCCAGGGAGTAAAAATGATAATATCCAATGCTTTCGAAAACGCGCAGTGCAGTGAAGCAAATAACAGCGCTGAAGCATTGGTAAAACTGAACACGGAGAAATGGGATATGGTGATACTGGATATAAACATGCCAGGCCGCTCTGGTCTTGATTTCATTTTGGATGTGTTGTCATTTAATGCAGATATTCCTATTCTTGTCCTGAGCATGTATGCTGAAGATCAAATGGCACTAAGGGCAATTAAAGCAGGGGCCAAAGGATACCTTACTAAATCACGGGCAGCTGATGATCTGATTGGAGCTATTAAGAGAATGCTTTCGGGGAAGCAATACATTACTGAGAACGTTGCTGAGCTTTTGGTAAATGAAGTACGAAAAAAAGAAAAAGGCGATGTAATGAAAGAACTCTCGGACCGCGAATATTTTGTTTTAATGAGATTGGCTGCCGGAGAAACCCTGACAGAAATATCCAAATCATTAACCCTCAGTGTGAAAACTATTTATACCTACCGAATCCGATGCATGCGCAAACTTAATCTGAAAAACATGGCTCAGCTGGTCCGTTTTGTTGAAGACAATAATCTTGCATAAACATTACTTTTCTGTTTTGTAGGAATTTTCCTACAAACTATTTAGATTTATTCCTACACGTTTATTATCCTGATTTTCAAATAAATCAGTTTACAATATTTTACTTTTGTAGTACAGATACAACTACACTTGATAGTTGTAGAATTACAGCCCTCGAAGATAAAAATGTTAGATTTTATTGATCTCGCAGAGCGGTTAGTTTACGAAAGGAGGAATTCCACACTTTTAATCTGATGTTTGACACCCTGTTGAAAGCGGTGGTAGCAAAGATGCCTGAAAACAACCAAAATTATACAAGTTCTTGAATCACCTTATCCTCGTGTTCTAACATTGCTGTTTATCCGATTTTGTTTTGAACCTGTTCCTACAATTGAATTCATATCACCAGGTTAATGTGAATTTGACGGCATGTAGAATTAATAAATGAGATTAAAGCAAAACTCAAATAAAAAGGAGGTTATCATGAGCATAAAAAAAACCTTTTTCCCCGAGAAGGGAGTGTGCCGGGTAATTTTTACTCTACCAGAAAACCTGATTGATCACATAAAAAAAGCATCATTAGTAGGGGATTTTAATGACTGGGATCCTGATAAACATCCCATGAAAAAGCTAAAAAACGGAAACTTTGGTTTCACACTCGAACTGCCATTGGGAAAAGACTATCAGTTCAGGTATTTCATTGATAGTTATAAATGGGAAACTGACAAGGATGCAGATGCACTGGTGCCAACTCCTTACGAGGAAGTATTCAATTCGGTAATTAACTGCAGACTTCCATGATTTACTGAATTTTACGAAATTAAAGGATTAGGCCGAAAAAAAGTTCTTACAAAAAAACACTTTCACATACCAAAAAAAATCTCACTCAAAACTATGCTTTATGAGAACCCGAAAACTATTTACACCAGAACACAGCGCTTATGAGAATGTAACGAATACGCCGGAACCAAACAATAATCATTCTAAAAAGGTAGCTTACACATACGATTCGTATGACTCATACCCTGAAAAAGAACCAAGGGAAAAAATAAAAGCCGACAATTTTGAGGGCATTATTGAAATCCCATTAATAGAGGAATATAAGCTTCAATCGCAGATTGACAAACACAGTCGCATTGTTGACCATGATGCAGTTGCATTAGCTGCACTAAATGAAGAAATCAACGACTTGGCAGGCAAGTGGGATGCGCACTGATTCCACGCGGCCAGAGAGTTTTTATAATTAGTGAGTTTAGAACAACAATAAGCTGTAACCGAATAGGTACATTTAGTAACAATTCTAAAGTCAGATCAGATGAGCACTCAAAACAAAACCAAGTTGGTCTCAGGAGTTAGCCAGGGGTTTTTAAACTCTAAGGAATCTATAATCAAGCACAAAAATCTGTTTGCTTCAACAGCTGATTACTACACTGAATGGACCACTGCAAAAAGCGCTATGGAAGAACAAAAATCCGAAAAGCATGAAGATTCTTTGGAACGTCCTGGAAGGAAATCCAACATAAGTCAAACTGTGACAAGCAGAAACAAACTGGCATATAACAGAAATAGGGAGATGTATGCATCAACAACATATAATGAGATCTACAATATGGCAGACCTGTTCAACCTTCCCTGAAAATTAAAAGGTGATACCAGTAAAATTAATTTTCTGTTGGTACCTGTCAAGTTGTAAAAATAAAGAGTATTTACCCATAAGGCTATAACTTTTTTAACTCTATAATTAAAAGCCATTCTATCCGACCTTCTGGATTGAATGGCTTCTTTTGTTAATCACAATAGAATTAAACAAACGCTCTATCTGCCAAATTCCGTACTTTTGCATAATATTTCTGCAAATAAGAGCGTATTAACTTCCTATGCAATTTGTTAACCCTTTATATCTTTTTGGTTTACTGGCTATTGCAATACCTGTAATTATCCACTTATTTAATTTCAGGCGGTTTCGCAGGGTGTATTTTACCAACGTGCGTTTTCTGAATGAACTGAAGCAGCAAACACAAAAGCAATCACAATTACGGCACCTGTTGATACTGGCAACACGTATACTGGCTGTTGCTGCGCTGGTTCTGGCATTTGCCCAACCGTATCTGCCCTTTTCTGACAAGCAATCGAAAATTGCTTCGCGCAATGCAGTTAGTGTGTTCGTAGATAATTCATTCAGCATGGAAGCCACCGGCGATAACGGAACCTTACTTGACGAATCGAAACAGAAAGCCCGTGAAATAGTATCAGCATATAAGTCAACTGATTTGTTCCAGCTTCTTACAGGTGATTTCGAGGGAAGGCATCAACGATTGGTCACACAGGATGAGTTTCTGACTATGCTCGATGAAGTGAAAGTATCACCATCAGTACATTCCTTCTCCGAAATAGTACGCCGGCAATACGATTTACTTGAAAAAGAAGTCTCAGCACATCGCAGTTCCTATATTATTTCCGATTTTCAAAAATCAGCATTCAGCAATCCTGATTTTCAGCAGGATTCGTCAATAAACACTTACCTGGTACCGCTTAAATCTTCGGTTGTGGCAAATGTATTTATTGATACCTGTTGGTTTGCCCAGCCTACTCAGCAACCGGGTAAAACTTCGTTGCTTACGGCCAGAGTCTGGAATAAATCTGAAAATGATCTTGAAAAGATTCCATTAAAACTGCTTATTAATAACCAGCAAAAATCCGTTGCAAGCATTGATATCAAAGCCGGTATGTCAACCACCGTTGAATTGCCGTTTACTGTACACCGGGCTGGTCCGCAGAATGGATTATTGCAGGTTACCGATTATCCGGTAACGTATGATGATAAGTTTTATTTTTCGTTCGAGGTTCTTTCATCAATCAATATACTTGCAATTCACGGAGGAATTGAAAACCGTTTTCTGAATGCATTATTTGCACAGGATTCGTCGGTAAAACTGACTAATATTAACGAGAAATCACTGGATTATGGCAAGCTGCCTCAATTTGACCTGATCATTCTCAACGAAATTCCGGGCATTTCGACCGGATTGGCTGAAGAAATACGAAGATATGTAACAAACGGAGGAACAATACTTATTCTTCCGGCACAAAATGCTGTCCTGGCAACGTACAACAGCTTCTTAACATCTCTTAATGCTCCTACATACCTGCAAACCGATACATCTGATACCAAAGTTGTCCGCCTCAGTGAAGAGAGTTATCTTTTCAGTGATGTATTCGAAAAACAGCAGGGCAAACAAGTGATAGCTTCCAATACAGATCTGCCTGAAGTTATTAAACATTTTCCGCTCCAATTTTCATCGGCTATGCTTACAGTTCCATTAATGGGAATGCTGAACGGCAGAGAATTTCTAACTCTTACCAACAGCGGAATGGGGCAAATTCTGCAATTTACCGTTCCGCTCGATCCTGCTTACAGTAATTTCCCGCAACAAGCCTTGTTTGTACCTGTTCTTTACAATATTGCTTTGATCAGTCATCCTTCGCATAATTTGTACAATGTTATCAGCGACAACAAAGGTATCAGGATTGGAACTACATTGCCTGTTGGCGACAAAGTTTACAAAATCAAATCAGTGGAAGGCGATTTCAATATGATCCCACAAATCAACCGCGCAGGAAGTATGGTGAATATTTTTGTCGGAAATCAGATTCCCGTTGCAGGCAATTTTGAATTGGTCAATGATAAGAGTGTAATTACTTCGCTGGCGTTCAATTACAACCGGGGAGAAAGTGACCTGTCATGCAACAGCATAAGCGAGTTGGAATCCTTATTGGACAAGTCGCACCTTGATGCTTTCACTGTGTTGAAAACCGGGCAGAAACCACTTAATGAAGTAATTGCACAAATTAATAGCGGAACGCAACTCTGGAAATATTTTATCTGGCTTGCTTTGCTGATGCTACTGACCGAAATTTTGTTGATAAGATTCTTCAAAAAATAGGCGTTCAGATTTTATAAATTACTTACTAAGAGTAAATTTGCACGGAATTATCAGGAATCAGCAATTAAGTAAAAATCAGTACAGGCAATGGACGAGAACGACGAATTAGAAGAAGGAACTTTTGAGGATGATATCTCCGGTGAGAGTTTACCCGCTGAAGATTCAGGAATAATATTGTCTGAAACCGAAGAATTGACAGGTGCCGCTGGTCTGCATCAAACCACCTACCTTCCGGGGATGTATCAGAATTGGTTCCTCGATTATGCGTCCTATGTAATCCTCGATCGTGCCGTACCCGAAGTCCTCGATGGGCTGAAACCTGTACAAAGACGAATCCTGCACAGCATGTGGGAACTTGAGGATGGCAGGTACAACAAAGTTGCCAACGTAATCGGTAACACCATGAAATACCATCCGCATGGCGATGCTTCAATCGGCGATGCAATGGTTCAGATAGGTCAGAAAGATTTATTGATTGACACCCAGGGAAACTGGGGAAATATACTTACAGGCGACAGAGCAGCTGCGCCACGTTATATTGAAGCTCGTCTTTCAAAGTTTGCACTTGAAGTAGCTTTCAATCCGAAAACCACCAAATGGAAACTA
>JFJP01037593.1_pt1 | contig 25441 bp, 16 predicted proteins | sample 431651 | NCBI WGS metagenome assembly JFJP01 (sample SAMN02602958, study PRJNA72255) | Microbial mat metagenome, whole genome shotgun sequencing project. | biome: fresh water; feature: sink hole; material: water; isolation source: purple microbial (photo- and chemosynthetic) mats found in...
GTTGTTGAACAATTGAATTCTTTCCATGTCGTCGACCTCTTCCGATTCATCGGTGGCTGCAGTCATATATGAATTTTCAATTCTGTTAAAACCGCCTGGCAAATAACTGTACGCACTACTTGCCATATTATTTAAGTAAGAAGTGAGCTCGAATGCTTTTTTTTCGGTTGCTAATGAATAATCCCATGGGTCGAGAAAATCGGAGCATGAAAAAGTTAAGACCGAAAATAATGTTATGATTAATATACTTTTAATTTTCATGATTTTATTAGATTATAATTTAACACTTAAACCTACATTATACGATTTCATTACCGGATAACCCTCCATCACTTCGGGGTCGAAATATTTGATATTATCCAGCGTAAATACATTCATGCCTCGTAAATAGACATTTACAGACGACAACTTCAAACCCGAAATCAATTTCGAGGGCAGTTTATATCCAATTTCGAGGGTGCGTAATCGCAAGAAATTACCATTTCGCAACCAATAAGTAGAAGTTTGGAAATTATTGGCAGCATTTTCAATACTTAACGACGGATAGTTAGCTGTGGCAGCAGTGGCCGGAGTCCAAGGGTTTGTAATAAAGGTAGATACATTTTTATCGTTGTACAATGCTGAAACTGTATATAAAGCACCTTCGGTGTCGTCTCTTAAATTAACATCTCTACCAACAGCCGCCTGAAAGTTTGCATCCACATAAATTCCTTTGTAGTTTGCGCCGATATTGAAACCCATATTTAAATCGGGCACCGTAGCATCTTTACCTATTGCCACATAATCGTCCGAATTAATTACTTTGTCATCATTCTGATCTTTGTAACGAATACTACCCTGAATAACTTTTCCAAATGTTTGTACAGGAGCAGTGTTAATTTCATCCTGAGTTTGGAATAATCCCATAGCCTCGAGACCGAATCGTTGACCTACAGGATGCCCCTGAGCATATAAATAATCCCACGCACGAGTAGCCTCTTTCATTCGAACCACCTTATTTGTGAGCCATGTAAAATTTGCAGCGGCATAGTATCCCCAATCATTGTATTGTTGCTGGGTAGCAATTGTTGCTTCCAAACCTTTAGAGTTAACCTGACCGTAATTAGTACTACTTAGTGTATTTCCAACAAATGAAGGAATAAAAGTTGAAGCATCATTCAGAATGTCGTATCTGAACTCATTAAAGTAACATAAGCCAACATTTATATTGTTTAACATGGTTACATCAACAGCAATATCCGTTTTATATGCCTTTTCCCAGGTTAAATCAGCATTTCCAATTGGTTTTTCGGTTCCGTTGGTATTGTATAATGTCAGGTATCCAAAGCGCGTACCTCCAATGTTTTGATTACCAACCAAGCCGGTCGAAGCCCGTAATTTCAGATAATTAATTGCCTTCACATCTTTCATAAACTGCTCGCCGGAAAGAATCCAGGCGCCCGAAACTGCCGGAAAAAAACCATATCGTTTGCCCTTCATAAAATTTTCGGTAGCACCGTATTGAGCTGCAAAATTTACAAAGTATTTGTCGCTGTTTGAGTACGATAATTTTCCCGAAAATGTTTGCCTTCTATCCGGAAAAGCATTAGAAGTTATATAATTGTCCTGATGATACATCACCATCGCCCCGATTTTATTTAATCCAACTACTTTTGAATAGTCTGCAAAAAACTCCAAATTATTCGAACGAAGCTCACTTTCATTATAACTACTTGACGACAGATTAGTGAGCGCCGTATTAGTTCCATAGATAGTTCCTAAGGTATCGACAACTGCATACGATTTTGTAAACCCATCGGTAATAGTGTAAAAATTATCAAAGGTTGCACGCATTCCCACTTCAAGTCCCTGAATTAAATCCGACAAATCATATTTTCCAACCACATTCGATTGGAAAAAACGCTTATGTATGGTTTTATATCCCAATTCATTGATATAAGCCACGGGATTGTTTCTGTACGAATTTGTACCTCCGTACACGCCCGGTTCGGTATTTACTTCACTTACATTTGGATGAAATACATATAAATTATTAAAAATATCAGTCGACGATTTGGTGGGTGCATTTATATCTACCATGCGACCAGATAAATCCACTTGCACAGTAAATCGCTTTGTAATATTGATGTCGATATTCGATCTGAAATTTATTCTGCTTAAATCGCGGTTCGTACTGTACGATTTTGAATCGTCTCCAGCCGCTTGATGATCAGTATTTTTGAAAATTCCTTCGGCTGATTCGTATCCTACATTTACAAAGTATTTTGCAATATTATTTCCACCTCTGAAATTCAAAATATACTTAGCCGATGGCGCATAATCGCGAATAGTTTCGTTCATCCAATTCACATTCGGATAGGCTTTGCTATGTGGATTATCTTTATATCCCTGCAATTTTGCATCGCTGTATAAAAATTTCGGATCGGTAGGTAATACCCCATCATTCAACTGAGCCATCTGATAGTACCGTGCATAATCGTACGAGCCATAAAATTCCGGAATACGTGTTGGAGCCATCTGACCTGTTTCAACTTTTAATTCAACGGAGGCTTTACCCGCTATTCCACGTTTGGTAGTAACCATTAGTATACCGTTAGCGCCATCCATACCATACAATGCTGTGGAAGCAGCATCTTTGAGCACCGACACACTTTCAACTTCATCTGTACTCAGTGTATTAAAATCGCGTTCAAAGCCATCCACCAAAACCAACGGCGTATTCGAACCGGTAAATGTATGTTTACCCCTAATCAGAAGCGAAGCATAATCATCGCCCGGGTCACCATTCGATTGTTTTACATTCAAGCCCGCAAGGCGACCATACAAAGTATTGCTAAAAGCAAAAACCGAGTTTTTTTCTAATTCCGCACCGCTGATTGATGAAACAGAAGCAGTAAGCTCTTTATTAGTAGTTGTGTAATATAAGCCGTTAACAAGAGAAGTTTCAAACAAATATTTTGTTATAAACTTTGCTGAATCGTTCTTTGCAACTTGTATAGCTTCAGCCCCTTCCACACGTTTGCCTTTCATATCGGCACCATTTCCCTTTGTATTATTTGATTGGGAAAACATATATGCAAAAACAAAAACAAGACACACAGTAGTGTATAATCTGCGATTGCTATAATTTATACTTAATTTATGGTTGATTTTCATAAAGATTTTTTTAAGAATTAATATTGACAGTCCTTACCATTCAGGATTTTGTAACAAACCATAGCCTTTATTTACTTCCTGAGTAGGGAATGGATTCATATACCACTTATTAAACCAAACTCTGGTGGCATATAACTCTTTGTCGTAAGTAATTTTGTATGGCCACGGACTCGATGTTTTTGTATACCATTTCCGAATATTTATTTTGTAAATATCAACCGGAATTTTTGTTGCCGACATCAATGTTCTGCGCAAATCGAACCATCGTTGATCTTCATAATACATCTCAATATTCCGTTCGTGAGCAATGGTATTTCTCATCGCTGCCTGGTCTTGTCCTGCTAACACATTCACCATTCCTGAGCGAGTTCTGATATCCTCCAAGTCGTCGTAAACCTGTTGAACCGGTGAAGCGTTATATTCATTTAATGCTTCAGCACGAATCAAATACAATTCAGCCATTCGCATGTAAATATTTATCGGATACATCGATTTTTCGTTAAACTCATATCCGCGAGTAAATTTACGAACGTAATGGAGAATGGTTGTTTTATTTTTGCCACTGGAGAATGTTCCGTTCTTTGCGCTATAAGCTGCTCCTCCTTTCGAAGTGTCAACCCAAGCATCAGCCATATCTACAAAAGGTTGCGAACCATAATCGGGTACGCCGTTGTAAACAATAGAAGCATAAAAACGAGGATCGAGACCAAGATATGGAGTTCTGGCTGCTGAAGCAACAATCTTGCCTGCGTCATTCTCCGCGGTGCCTGATGGAACTGCTGGCACAGGAATCGATTTTTGTGTATTCCACGACCGGAATTGCCCTGCAACGGTTGAATCAATCTCATATCTTTCAATCTGATTAACAGGAACTAAGTTGGCTGCAAAACCATAAGGAGATGCCAGCCCTCTCATAAATGTAAACGACTGCCAGTTAGGAGAATAAGGCGCTTCGATGATACCCCAAATCAATTCTGTGTTTCCTTTGTTTGGATATTCAATATTCGCTTTGGTATAATTCATACCATTTTCGCGGTTTGCAGGTTCATCAATTAGTGCATATCCATTATTTGTACAGTACGTTATGGCTGCTGTGGCAGCATCAGCAGCTTTTTTCCATCTTTCCCTGTCGTAATTCATAAAGCAAATCAGGTTCGATTTATCGCCTAAAGCTTTAGAATACGGGTTATCGGTATTATACAACGGACTGGCCGCATACAATTCGAGTCGTGCTTTCAGGGCATAAGCAAATGCCATCGGGAAACGTCCAAACTCGTCGGCAACCGAAATTTTTGCAGGTAAAATACCTTCATAATTTGTCATCACATCGTTTAGCATATCCGAAATAAAGGTATAGGTTTCTTCGAGCGTTGCTCTTGGAAGTTCGAACGAAGTTACATCATCATCTGCTTTAAATTCGCGTTTGAGGATAGGTACACCTCCATATCGTTTCCACATTTCGAAATACACCAAACCAATCATTAATTTACATTCCGCTTTTATCCTTTCTTTTTGAACCTGAGGAGCAATGTTTTGATTTGTAGGGAAAGTGGCATCGGGCACACGGTCGATATTATTGAGAATAAGATATGCCCGCCGAATGGTTCTCCATTTTACGGCATAATCATCCTCGCCTTTAAACGACGAATTCCACGAAGCACAGGTTGATGGCTCCACATTTCCGTAATAATATCGCTGAACCTGATATCCCTGCTGAACATCAAATGACTGACCTTCATCCGTCAGAGCACTTGCAAACGAGCCACCTGCCATACGTGTGCCGGGGTCGGTATTCGTGCCACCCGTACCAAAATAGCGTGTGTCAAAATTCAGTGGTATAGGAAACCGATACATATCCGACAATAAACGATAGGCGCTTGTGTATTTTGAAAATACTGAATCGGCATTAAATTTGGCTGTTGGTGGAAATTCCATAAAATCATTACACGAACTTAATGATAACAACAGACCTACAACTGTGCTAATTAATATAATTTTAATTTTATTCATTTTGAGTATTGCATTAAAGTTAGAAATCAATTTTAGTTCCGATGTTATAAACTTTCAATTGAGGGTATGTCCAATCATCGCCTGTATTTCCTTCAGGATCAATAACTTTCAGCTTATCCCAAGTGTAAAGATTTTGACCGTTGGCATAAACGCGGATACCATTAATGCCAAGTATTTTTTTAACAAATCTCGGATTTATACGATACGAAAGCTCTACATTTCGGAGTTTCAGATACGAGCCATCTCTCAACCACATGGTTGAAGATAAATAATCGTTCGGATTGGCGTAATTCAGAGTCAAACGCGGACGAATGGCATTAGCCATATTATCGGGCGACCAGCGCTCGTCGACCACAAAATCCATCATACCACCATTTTGGTCAAATGGTTTTTGAAATTTACCCGATAAAAATTTACTTACATTGGCAGCTCCCTGCAGTAATACTGAAAACTCGAATCCACCATAAGAGATACCGGCATTTAATCCATAGTTTATTTCGGGGAATGTAGGATTGCCAATTGGCGTATAGTCTTTAGTATCCACCACACCATCGCCATTTACATCAATATAGCGGGCATTTCCCACTTTGGGTGTTCCGATTAGCGGACCTTGTGCCAACTCATCGGCATCGTTATAGAATCCATCCCAAATCAAACCAAAAGTCTGACCTAATCTACGATCGGTAGTCCAAAGGTTAGGGTTATTCATGTCTTTAATTTCGCCATTGTAAATCCATTTATTTCGGGCAAACGAATAATTTCCACCTACATAATAATTGAACTTACCAATGGTATGGTTCCACTTAGCCTCAAATTCGTATCCGTGATTTTCGGTTTCGCCGATATTAAAAATATCTGTGGGGCTGTAAATAACCACATGTGTAGGCATCAATTGATTTGCCATCAAAATGTTTTTTCTGTTACTTTGGAATACATCGGCCGTTAAGCTTAATTTGTTTTTAAACATGGTAAGCTCTACACCAAAGTTGCGTTTAGTAGCTGTTTCCCAGGTAACATTGGCATTACCCATTTTTCCTTCCTGATAACCTGTAACAATTTTTGGCGTGGTAGCATCACCAAAATAGGCACCACCTCCCGAAAAATATTCGTTATTATTGTAAAGAAACCTTACTCCTCCTGGCGAAGCATCATTACCCACAACACCATACGAAGCTCTTAATTTGAATTTATTCAGAATATCCTCGCCGATTAATTTCTTCACAACTTCTTCTTCAGCCACATTCCAACCTAACGAATAAGCAGGAAACCACGCAAAACGTTTGTTAGCAGGGAAATTTTCGGAACCATTATATCCAATATTAAATTCCGCTAAGTATTTTGAGAGGTAATTGTAACTAAAGCGACCCACAATACCCTGATATGCATTCGGAATATAACTTAGCTGGCTTGCAGTATACCATTTTTTATCTAAAGTACCGAGTACAAGCCCATACACATTGTGATTGCCAAATTTATTGCGGTATTCCAATGCTGCTTCACCATGAATTTTTCTGTTTCTGCCCCATGTATCGTCAGGGTCGGTAACTAAGCTATTTTCACCCTGTGGACTAAACTGACGAACAACATCGCCATTCTCGTCGGGATAATAATTGATATAATACAAAACATAGCCTTGTGTGCGGCTAATATTATGCGAATAGTAGCTATCGTAAGAGGCCATACCTCTGAAGTTCAGACCTTTTAATAAAAAATCGAGTTTCTGATTTAAATTTAGCGTAAGCGAAATGGTATTTCCGTTTTTCTCAATCAGTTTCTGACCAACAGCAAGAGGCATTGGACTGGGCGCAAAATTTACGGTTGAGCCTATTAATTTATTATCGTAAATAAATGGATAACTAATGGGCGAAGCAGCCAATAAACCTGAACTGTTACCATTAAAATTAAATTGAGGATCGTTTGTAGCCGAAATAATTCCATTTACCATTACACCTACTTTGGTTGTAGGGGTTACATCCACATCAATATTCGAACGCAAATTAAACCGGTTGTAACGGTAATTATTATCCAAATTACGACCCAGAACATCTGAATAATCATTCATCAAACCATCCTGTGTTAAATATCCTATGGAAGTATAATATTTGGTTGTTTTTGTTCCTCCACCTATTGTAATATTATGCTGTTGTTGCAATGCTGATGGTTTTAAAATTATCTTAAACCAGTCATTATTAGGATACTCCAACGGATTTTCGCCGCTGGCAAATTTCATAATATCGTCTTCAGAGAAGCGCGCTGTTGCAGTAGGCGTATCGTTGATAAGTGCTTCGTTATACATACGGCAAAATGTTTCAGCATCAATCATGTTCGGGAGCCTCGTTGGTTCCTGAATAGAGAAGTTTGAAGTAACACTAATTCTTGCCGGCCCTTCTTCTCCTTTTTTGGTCGTTACAATCATAACACCATTGGCACCACGAATACCAAAAACAGCAGTTGATGCGGCATCCTTTAATACCGAAATCGACTCTATTTCATTCGGGTCTAATTGCGTAAAATCACGCTCAACCCCATCCACAAGCACTAAAGGACTCGAACCATTGGGTGATTCTATACCCCTGATTCTTAACGTTATTCCATCGGCGCCGGGCTGACCACTTGTTTGCACGGTTGTCAAACCAGGTGTTCTACCAATTAAAGCTGTAGCTAAGTTGGCAACCGGTGTTTTGAGTAACTCCTTTGAACTAACCGTTGACACGGCTGATGTCATAAGGTTTTTCTTTTGCGAGCCATAACCTACAGCAACTACAACTTGTTCCTTCAGGCTTATTACATTGGGTTCGAGCTGTACATTTACCGACGAATTACCCGTAAACTTCACTTCTTTGGTAGTGTAACCAATGTACGAATACACAAGCACTACATTTTTAGATGTAGCTTTAATCGAATAGGCACCATTTAAATCGGTTGATGTTCCTATTGTAGTTCCCTTTATAACAACACTAACACCCGGTGCAGGGGTATTTGTCTCATCGAATACTGTACCTTTTATCAGAAAATCCTGAGAATAAAGTAGTAAACTGGGAATAAATAGAAAAATTAATAAAATGATTTTTCTCATTTGTGATTGATTTATAAATTAGTTTTTATGAAAAATTTCCGTAATTCATATATTATTACAGTACAAAATAAATGTATATAATCACACAAAATGTGTATTAAAAAATACTTTTTGGGGTATAAAATCAAAACAAACAACCAAACAGCCAATTAAATACCGTTCAGAGCTCTAAGAAGAATATGTATATTTGTTTTCTGATAAAAAATAAATTTTAGATGAGTAACTTGAAGCAGAAAGAACCAATAAAAGCAGTATTTCTAAAACTTTCAGTTGATTATAATACCAAACAACGAAGCCGGTGTATGAGCCGAAGGATGCTTCAAATTCAGAATAAGCCTGTTAAGTAGAATAGGATTCGAGAGCTTAATAATGTTTACTGTTTGATGATTCGCATCTGTTTCAAAAATTATATTTCCCTGATTGTCAAGTATCTGATACTCTTTCACACAAAATGGCATAGCCGAATCGTGATGTCCCATTTGCACATTTTCCATGGCATGATCGGAGTCGGTATCAAAAAACAAAGTGATTTCTTTTATCCATTGTGCATTTTCCCATTGCAATGTGATGGTTGGATTTGCATCATTCATATCGGCTACCCAAGCATTGCTTTCAACTACCGGACGGAATAATTCGGAACGTAAATTGACCGAAGAAAACGATTCCAATGCTGGATTAAATTTCATGGCTAAGTTTTTGCCTTTAGGCCTACGAATAGGGCACCAAAGTTCAAAGGTATCTACACCTATATTTTCGGGTGGTGTTTGTTTTCCGTAGTTTGAAACGGCAGGATTTTGATAATTGAAAACCGACATCACACCTGTAATAAGCTCATTACTTTCGGCTATTTGCACTGCCGGATTTTTCATGATGCATATAAAATAATAGCCTTTTTCGATACCTAATTCATCAAACTCCACATCAATGGTATGTTCGCCTTTGGCAATATTGTATGTTTTTTGGAACAAAATGGCATCGGGGGTAAAATTGAATTTCTTTAAGCTGGTGCGAATTTGAATATCAATAGTTGTTTCTTCTTCGCTCTTTGCAATGAATTGAATATGAGGAACTTTATCTTTTAAAGGTAAAAGCATTGCCACCGGATAATTCAATTGAAAGTAACTATCACCTTTTTTAATTTCGGACAATTTCAGTTCGCTCGAAGTTGAAATTTCTGCTTTGGCAGCCAAACCTCCAAATTCGTTGAGTTTGAGTTGCGGAATGTACTGACCGGTAGCAATCAATGCACGCTGAATTTTTTTTACTTCTTCGGGTAAAATAAAATCGGCTGGTTTTTTTTTGTCTTTTTTACAAAGTGCTGCTGACATACCTATTGCTTGTCCGCCATGTGCCGAAGTACACATTACCCTGCTCGAACCAAATGCCACATGCGAAGCACTCATCAGTCGGCCACCAATAAACAGATTGTCAATATCATAACTCACATAACTGCGATACGGAATTGGATAAACGCCCTTGGAATGCCACTGGTTACAACCGTTTTTGGCGCTGTAAACGCCATCGGCAGGATGCAAATCGATTGACCAACCGCCAAAAGCCACCGAATCGTAATGATTGCGTTGCTCGATAACATCTTGTTGCGTAAGCATATAATGGCCTTTGAAGCGGCGACTTTCGCGTTTGCCCGGAATTACGCCCACCCACTCCAACGTATAATTAATGGCTTCGGGGTATTTGCCTGAGTTTTTAATATAATCCCAAATTCCGTACACCACTTTCCACAATTCGTATTTAATGGCTTCGGTATCGTGAATTGTATCAATACGACCACCATACTCTAACCACCAGTATTTACAGCCGTGATGCCCCGTGCTGAAATACTCGGGTTTCATAACTTTGGGTATGGTCGATTCTATATCTTTTAATGCAAAATCGGGCGCCACATAACTTACCGGCTTTCCGGTATCTTTCATATAGAAAAATATGCTGTGTCCCAATAATTCACCGTATTCATTTTTATCAGGCGCAAAAAGTTCGAGATGTTCTTCTTTATCCTCAGCACCAATTCGGAAAGCTGCACCAGCCAAATACGACACAATTCCGTCGCCCGAACAGTCGGCAAAAAGTTCAGCTTTAAAGGTAAACTCAGTCTGATTTTGTGGATTAAAAGCAGTTACCTGCGAAATTACTTTTTCCGATGATTTTTCGACATCCAGAACAATGGTATTCAAAAATAATTCAATATTTTTTTCGGCCAATACTTTGTCAACCAACACCATATCGAACAAAACCGGGTTTCCTTCTTTGTTGCGGAACGTGTTCTCTACCAATATCTCATCAATCACACCGCCCTCGCGACTCCAACGGTTATTATTGCCCATGTGCGAAGTTGCACCAAGCACCCAAAGTCGTACTTCGCTCGAAGCATTGCCTCCTAGTACCGGTCTGTCCTGAATCAGCGCCACTTTAATCCCTTGTCGGGCTGCGGTTATAGCACAACAAACACCGGCCATTCCACCACCAACCACCACCAAATCGAATGTTTTTTCAATTTTGGTTAACTCTCTCTTTGATGTAAAATCTTGTATTATCATCTATTTATTCATTTGCCCCAAGCCCCTAAAGGGGATGTGTAGTTACTTTTGTCTCTAAAATTTTAATCATTTAATTAAGTGTAAATCACTTCGAATACCACTCTTTAAGCTCCGTCAGCTGACGGATTTGGGGTCATTTCCTCGTTTTCACAAATATCCACCCTCCAAATCCAATCAAAACCGAAGCTAAGCCGAGCACCACAGCTTGCGGAAAACCGCTAGCCAATAAGCCCATAATAAAAATGGCTATACCCGTAAGGCTTATACCGATACCAATCACTTTGTAGCTTTGTTTGTTGTCGGAGTTTGCTTCGCTGCCTTTCGCATCATTTAGAGCCATTTCGGCATTTACCTCATTTTCTCGCTGCTGACGCCATACTTTGTATTCGTCGTATTTAGCATCACGTTTGTTTTTTGATATAAAATAAATTTCAAAAATGGTCATCAATGCAATAGGAACCAATCCACCAACGAGCATTTCGGTAGCTCTGTCGAAACCAAAACCAAACAATGCCGGCGAAAGAAATTTGAAAAAGGCATTGATACTTAAACTGATAAGTGTAGCCGAAAGTACGCTGGTAGCATTCTGACGTTTCGAAAATAACGTCCAGATAATTGGTAAATAAAGAGGAACTCCTGTCAAAGCCGCCACACTAATCACCACATTCACAATACCACCCATTAGCGGAATAAGCAGTGCCACAACAATAGCCAACAAACCAAAACCAATGGTGGAATAGCGCGCCACTTTCATTAATTTATCGTTAGGAGTATTGGGACGAAGCAATTTGAAAATATCATTTGTAAATACGCCTGCGGCAATATTAAGCGAACCATTCAACGAGCTGGCCGTAGCAAAAATCATCCCGCCAAGCATAAGTCCGAGTAAACCTTGTGGAAGTGCTAATTTACACATCATCAGGTATGCGCCTTCGTCGGCTAAGCCCGAAAGTTCGGGATTGATAGTGCGATAAATCATAGGAGGTAACATCCAAAGTATGGGCGAAATAAGATACAACGACCCAAAAAGCAAACCTACTTTGCGTGCATCTTTTTTGTTGCGAACGGTAGTGTAGCGTTGTATATACGACCAGTTTCCACCCAAAAAGAACATATTATAAATGGCAAAAGCCACAATAAAAAGCGGTGTAAATTCACCGGCAAAAATAGAGAAGAAACCTTCGGGCGTTTTGTCAATAAAAGCAGCTACGCCACCGGTTTTCTGAAACGATAATGGCACTACAATTAATACTGCAGCGGTAAGTATCACAAATTGAAGCACATCGGTTACAACCACAGCACGCAAACCGCCTACTGTAACGTAAATAATACAGATTGCGCCGAGCAACAAAATGCTCGATTGCAATGGAAAGCCCGTAGTTACTTCCACAATTTTAGCCACAGGATACAAAAATGCTCCCGTAGTGAACAGCGAAATAAAAAGGAAAATATAGGTATAAGCTTTTTGAACCTTCAGACCAAGTCGGTTGGTAATGTATTCGGCTGCGGTGAGCACATTGGTGTTTTTCCATCGGGGAGCTAAAAATGCACCTACCAAAAAACCCGCTAAACTCATGGTAAGTTGAATGGTAATGGCCACCCAACCGTAACTGTAAGCTATAGAGCCCCAAACTACGAAAGTGCCTGCCGAGAAGAATCCCATAAACAGCGAAAGGCCGCTTATCCACCAGGGCACATCGCCACCTGCGGCAAAAAAACTTTTCATACTAGAGCCTGTTTTAGCAAACGACATGCCGGCTACTAAAATTCCTGCGGTAAAAATAAAGATGGTAATGTAATCTAAAATTGCCATAAGATTTGCGATTTTTTTAAGTATTTACATTGCAAATGTATGGTATAAACTGATAAAATATAATTCTACTTTGAAAAAAAATCATTGTAAACGATTACATTCCATAAAAAATCATCGTAAACGATTACATTTTAACACACCAATAAAAATTTAATAAAAATGAAGCTATTCAATTTGAATAGCTTCATTATAATACACTCATCAATATTTATTCAGACTTACTCCCAGCCTGCATTTTGACCTAAACTAGGATTTAAACTTAATTCAGTTTCAGGTATTGGCCACAAATAATCGCGATTTTTATTGAAGTTGGTTCTAATTAACACACGATAATCGGTAGATGGGTGTGGCACATAAGCAGCATCGGAATATACAGGGTCGCCCGATTCATCAAAAGTAACAGCTGGATATACACTAAATTCGCCTAAAACGGGTCTGCCGAAAATTGGACGAGCTAAAACCACCTCTGCACGTTTCCAACGAAGTAAATCTTGCCATCTCAAATTTTCGTTAAATAGTTCTACTTTTCTCTCATAACGAACAATTTTCGTCATTTCATCTTTGCTTAAACCTGATGCAACTGTAGGCATATTCACATCGGCACGTGCACGTACATCATTTATTGCTTTAAGGCAGTCGGCATCAATCTGACCCAATTCAATTTTAGCTTCCGCGTAAGTCAACAAAACTTCGGCATAACGACACAACATAAATGGATTTTCACATTTAGCTTGATTACTTTTGTATTTGTAATCGTAATACTTACGAATCAAATATCCAGTAAACGAAGTAAATTCTGTTGTGGCATAGCTGTCTAAATTTTTTACTGAAACATTTAAACTGTTTAAAGTTGTAGGCTTATCTTTACGTGTTTCATACACATAATCGCCCCACAAATCACCTGGAAGTACTAAAGAGAAACGCATACGAGGGTCGCGTTTTTTATATGGTTCATTCTTATCGTACAAAGGTGAAGCACTAATATCTTTACCATCCGTACAGTGATATGAGTCGATCATATTTTGTGTAGGAACAATTACCGACCAACCACCTGCCGCGCGACTACCTGTATATTGCACAAAAGCCGTTTGATTATTAGCTGTTACAAGATGACCTTGAGTGAAAATTTGCTCTGTATTTGTTGTGCTATTAACAACAGTTTCGGTAAACAAGGTTGCATAACTTGGCATTAAGCTATATTTCCTCGAGTCAATAACTGATTTCGCAGCAGTTGCCGCTGTTGCCCAATCGTTGTTTTGCAATGCTGCACGTGCTTTATACGATAAAGCAGCACCAGAGGTAACTCTGCCAAGCGTTTTAATTGTTGATGTTGACAATAAATCAGCGGATTTATCAAAATCGGCATATATTTTTTGCAACACATCGGCCTTTGGCGAACGTGTTACAGTTTTTCCCTCCGATACAGATGTAACTGGCTTATCAAGATACACCACATCGCCAAACATATTGATTAAGCGTAAATAATAATAGGCACGCAAAAAATAAACTTCGCCCTGAAACTGTTTTACTTTATCAGCGGTTATATTACCTTTATTCGCTTCAATTTTCTCAAGCATTAAGTTGCAACGACCAATACCTTGATACATACTTAACCACAAGGTTCTAAAATAACCTTCTTTGTAATCGAGCACCGACATCAAATTGTTTTGTGCAAAACCACCACCACGAATAAAGACAACATCTGATAATGCATCCCAACTATATTCGGGCGACAGATAACCATTTCCGGGTGAAACAATAAACGAATAACAAGCATTAACACCCCCTTGAATTTCAGTTTCATTGGTGTAAAAGGTTGATGCATCGGGCACATCAAGTGGATAGCGTTCAATCGCAGAATCACAGGCAGTTAATAACAACATTGCCATTAAGCCAATATTTATAATAAATTTCTTCATTTTTTTTAAATTTTTTCTTGTAAATTAATTAATTAAAATTTCACTTCCACTCCAAATGTATAAGTTGCGATTAAAGGATAACTATTTTGAACTGTTTCGGGCGATTCTGGATCCATGCCTAAAGGCATTTTGCTAATAGTGAATAAGTTATTTGCATTAGCATAAAAACGTACGCCTTGAATTTTCTTGCTTTTAACAAAATTTGTTGGTAACGAATAACCTAATTGAACATTTTTCAATCGCAAATATGCTGCACTTACCTGCCAGAATGAAGACGATTGTGTGTTATTGGTATGCTGGTTAATCGACAAACGTGGATAAGCTGCATTCGGATTCGGATTTGCTTCATTCCAGCGATCTAAATGTTGTTCTAACAATGTTGATGCATTTGAAAAAGGATATGCATACCAACCCGAAACATAACCATCGCGTTTTGCAACACCCTGTAAAAACAATGTTAAGTCGAATCCTTTGTATGAAGTATAAAGATCAAGCGAAAAAGTATAACGTGGTATAGGATTGCCTAGTATAACACGGTCGGCTCCTGTAATTTTATTATCTCCTGCATCCATAATTCCATCACCATCGGTGTCAACTGTCAACTGATCTACATAACGAATATCACCACCTTGTAATTTACCAAATTGAGTTACTGTATAACCACGTGCTTCGGTAAACGAGCTAAACAAACCATTATCTACATAACCATACAAGGCATCAATCGGGTCGCCAACCTGCCGCACATGTACTCCATTTACTTGTGGAGCAAGACCTCCAAAATCGGTAATTTTGTTTTGAACATCCGACAAAATACCTGTTACTTTGTAGTGAAAATCGCCCACTTTATTGTTGTGAGAAATACTTAAATCCCATCCCTTATTTTCAACCGAACCCGCATTCTGCTTTGGCGAATTATTATAACCCAACACTCCTGGAATAGCAATATTCAAAAGAATATCGCGTGTATCTTTTTTATACCAGTCGAAAGTAACATCCAATTTGCTTTTAAAGAATGATAAATCAACCCCAAAGTCAATCATTTTTGTTGACTCCCAAGTAATATTACTCAAAGCATAATCAACTGGAGCATAACCAGGATTAAGTACTCCTCCAAAAACCGTATATTGGCTTGTGGCCACATTCAGAGCAAAAGGATAATTGCTTCCAAGCCCTGCTTGGTTTCCTAATTCACCCCACGATGCACGCAATTTTCCATTCGACAACCAATCGACATTTTCGAGAAATGACTCTGAAGAAAAACGCCAAGCTCCTGAAAAAGAAGGGAATAAACCCCATTTGTACCCGTTTGCAAAGCGTGAAGAACCATCGTATCGCACATTGGCTTCCAACAAGTATTTTCCATCAAAAGCATAGTTTAATCGACCAAAGTACGACATCAATGCCCACTCGTTGGAATATCCGCTATTTGTCATTCCAGTGGGGTCAAAAGAATTAATCTCTTCGAATTGTTGAAAATTATTACCTTGCCTGAAAGCATACAAGTTATTGAATGAATTTGTCAAATACTGAAATCCACCCAAAACACCAATATCATGTTTGCCTAAAGACTGATTGTAATTGGCTAAAATATTAATGTCATCTTCTCTTGTTCTTTCTCTTGTTTCTGTAACAGTGGCTAAAGCTGTTGATTTCCATAACACTGCACCTGTTTTATAATCAAAAAGAGATGATGTTTTACTTACTGTTTTTGATGTTGTAGTTGCAATTTTTGGAGTGTACGAGAAATCTATCGACATACCTTTAAATGGTTTAATAGACGCATTAAGTTTTACTAATGTTTCTTGCCAGTTATCGTATTTCATGTTATTTCCTTCAAAAATAGATTGCATTGCATGTGTAGTTCCTGCATAGCTGGGTCCCCATACACCATTCGAATAACGTGTTTGGTAAATTGCTGGCTGTCGCATAAGTTGCTCAACGGCTGTTCCCGAAGCAGCATCCTTGGTTGAAGTATTTCGAGATGAAATATCAAAACCAAATTCAATATATTTATTTACCGTATAACTGTTGTTTGAACGAATACCATATCGTTTGTAATCTGAGTTTGGAACGTGAGCATCTTGCCACGAATAATTTATGGATGTGTTCGAACGAACTTTATCGCTACCAACAGAAAACCCTAAATAGTGCTGTGTTTGAGCAGCTGTTTTCGACCAAGTTTCGCGCATCATATCCGAGTTTGGAAATGCGTCGCGATCAGTTGCTGTTCTCGATGCTTCAATTTTATCTACTCCATAAACAGAACCACCTGGAACACCCAAATCGTTGCGTAAATCATTTCCATTTGCCTCATCGTACAAAGTCATATAATCCCACGACGAAGCATTTTTTGGTATTGCTAATGGCTTAGTTAAGCTAACAGAGCCTTTGTAAGTAACACTTACTTTCTCCGACTTTCCACGTTTAGTAGTTATAAGTATTACGCCATTTGCAGCACGCGAACCATAAATTGCCGAAGAAGCAGCATCTTTTAAAATTGACATACTTTCGATATCGTTCGGGTCAATAGCGTCGACCGTCGATGAAACTCCATCAATAAGCACAAGTGGATTATTATCATTCACTGTTCCAATACCACGAATGCGAATAGTAGTACCCTCATTTCCAGGCTTTCCACTCGTCGATGTTAGGGTTACACCTGCTGCCATTCCTTGCAATGCTTGCGAAGTTTGCATGGTGTTTCGTTTTGACAACGACTCCCCCTTCAGCGATTCGATAGAACCTGTTAGGTTTACTTTTTTTTGAGTACCATAACCTACAGCCACAACCTCATCTAAACTAATGCTCGAAGTTTTCAGTTGGACATTAATACTGGTTTTTCCAGAGAGATTAATCTCTTGAGGTTCAAAACCAATAAACGAAAAAAGTAAGATAGTTTTACCTTCCGGAACATTAATACTAAACTTACCATTAACGTCGCTAATAGTACCAACATTAGTCCCTTTGACCACCACATTCACACCTGTAAGAAGCTCCAAAGCTTCATCCGAAATTGTTCCACTTACTGTTTTTCCCTGTGAAAACACAATGGAATAGGAAAAAAACAGCACAAATAAAAAAAATGATCTTCTCATAAATTGTTTTTTTAAAATTATTAAATATAAAATGTTAAGTAAAAATTATAATATTGATTTATTGTATTGATGATTAGAATTAAGATGAAAAAAAAACATATCAAACTCGATTTTATTTTCAAGTTCGAAATGTTTTCTTTAATCTCTTATTTTGTATAAAAAAAAGGATTTTGGACAGTAATAATTTTGTCATAGGATTTGTATTTTATTAAGATTTTAACGTTGCAAATATATATTCCAATTCTGAAACTTAGATAATAGTTTTGAAAAAAAACTCAAAAACAGCTTTGAAACGGCTAAAAAATCGTCGTAAACGATTACATTAAAGCTGAATTTAACTCCTTCGTATGATTTAGCATCGTTTCAACTAATCATTTTTATTACAAAGCACAAAGCAATTTTTTTTCAAATTAAATAAGTGAATTTATTTTTATTACATACATAAATTGTTTATTTTTATAGCATATTCAATTGAGTCCTTTGTATTATTTTTGTTTTCCTATTCAGGTCAAATTTTTGTGATACAGAGAATAAATTTTATTTTATCAATTTCCGCATAAATTATTTCATTTACATATTATGAAAAAATACGCCACGCTAAAAGATATTGCCAAAGCTCTGAATATTTCCACTGCTACGGTTTCGCGAGCGTTGGCCGATCGCTGGGATGTGAGTTGCGAAACAAAGAAATTAGTTCAGGAAGAAGCAAAACGCCAAAACTACCGCCCAAATCCAATGGCCACTCGTCTTCAAAACAAACGTACCAAAACAATTGGGTTGGTTGTTCCGGAGTTTAAAAGCGCTTTTTTTCCAAATGTTATTTCAGGAATACAGAAAGTTATTGACGATGCTGGTTACAATTTATTGATTACACAATCGCAAGAATCAAAGGAAATTGAGGAGAAAAACCTGAAATTACTCGAAAGTAATATGGTGGAAGGCATACTTATTTCGATAACCCGCGAGGGCGAGAATGATGAATATTACCAAAGGCTTATTGATAGTGGTATCCCTGTTGTATTTTTCAATCGGGTATCGTCGAAAGTAGATGCACCAAAAGTGATTATCGACGATTATCGACTAGCCTTTTTTGCTACCGAACATCTTATTTACAATGGGTTTAAGAAAATTTACCACTTCGAAGGTCCTGTAAACCTTTCGGTATCCAAAGAGCGCAAAAGAGGTTTTATTGATGCTATGAAAAAGCATCACCGCGAAGTTTCTGAAAAAATAATTCATACTGCTGGAGTTTTTAGCGAAAAAGGGTACATTGCTATGCAAAACCTAATTGCCAAAAACGATTTGCCCGATGCTATTTTCTGTTTTAACGACCCCACAGCGCTTGGAGCATTAAAAGCAATTAAAGAAGCTGGCCTGAAATGCCCCGACGATGTGGCTTTGGTTGGTTTTTCTGAAACGGAAATAGCGCAATTGGTGGAACCGCCGCTTACCAGCATCGAACAACCCACTTTCGAAATTGGCGTTACGGCAGCCAGCCTGCTTATGGAACAATTAAACGATTGTGTGGTTACTCCTTCTCGAACTGTAAAGTTAATAGCTAAGATGAATATCCGCAAATCGTCTATAAACATCAAAAAATAACGCATAAAAAAGGGAAACACAACATTGTATTTCCCTTTTTTATGCTGTAATATTAATTAAGCATTTTCTTCGTCAAGTATTTCCTGAATGTCGTCGTTACAACTTCCACAAACTGCTCCTGCTTCAATCGCATCGCCTACTTCTTCTAACGTTTTACACTTGTGTGTGCGTATTCCTTCTAAAATTTCACTTTTCGTCATGTCTAAACATGTACAAATTACTGGATCATCTGCCATAATTTTTTTTCTTTTTTTGTTATTAATATCTTGTTAATTGAATGTTATTTTACTTTTTAAATAATTTATATTAAACATAACAAACGGAATTTGAAAAGGTTTATTGTCCGAGCAAATATTTTCAAATAATCAATGCGGAAAATGAATCATTTTTTTTTTGTAATTTTGGGGCTTCAAAAAATTGGCAACCATCTACAAAAAAACTTTATGAAACGAACACGACAAAATTTAATCTTCCCGATAGTTGTCGGGATAAATTTTGTTTTGTGATTTCCGTATGACCCGAAAAAAATATATATAAGCACATGAAACAAATACTTAATCAACTTTTTAATCACCAGTCGCTAACGCAACAAGAGGCTGCCGAAGTGATGACAAACATAGCTGCCGGAAAATACAACGATGCGCAGATTGCTGCCTTTATTTCGGTGTATCTGATGCGCAGTATCGAACTCGACGAGGTCATTGGATTTCGCAATGCGTTGCTCGAATTGGCTATACCGATGGATTTGTCGGAATTTGATGTGCTCGATATTGTGGGTACTGGTGGTGATGGCAAAAATACGTTCAATATTTCCACTTGTAGCTGTTTTGTAGTGGCGGGTGCGGGCTATAAAGTCGCCAAGCATGGAAACTATGGCGCAACTTCGGTGAGTGGTTCGTCGAATGTGCTGGAGTATTTTGGTGCAAAGTTTACTACGGATAGTAATGTGATTAAACGTTCGTTGGAAGCTGCGGGTTTTGCATATTTGCACGCTCCATTTTGTAATCCGGCCATGAAAAACGTAGCACCGGTGCGAAAAGGTTTGGGTGTTCGTACCTTTTTCAATGTGCTCGGTCCTCTTATTAGCCCAGCGCAACCAAACTATCAGTGTCTTGGCGTTTATAATCTGAAAATGATGCGCCTTTACAATTATATTTATCAAAATCTGGGTGTGCAATACAGTATAGTTCATTCATTGGATGGCTACGATGAGGTTTCGCTCACTGATACTTGCAAAGTAATGAACAATAGGGGCGAATTTGTATATACGCCTGAGCAGTTGGGATTTAAAGCTTTGAAACAAGAAGAACTTTGGGGTGGCAATACCGTTGATGAAGCAGCTCAGATATTTATGAACGTGCTTGATAATAAAGCCACCGAAGCGCAGCGCAATGCTGTAATCATAAATACTGCATTTGCCATTCAGACGCGAACAGGCAAACCGTTGGAGCAATGCAAAGCAGAGGCCACAGAATCGCTCGAAAGTGGAAATGCGAAGCGGGCTTTTGTGAAATTTATGGAGATTTATTGATTTATAATTGGCGGAATCGTATATTTATTTGGTAGATTCCGCTGATTATAGCACTTATAATTGGCGGAATCGTACATATTTATAGTAGTTTTCGCTAGTTATAGTGTTTATATTTGGCGGAATCGATATAAATTTATATATTTGCAGCCAATTATAAATTGGCAAAATATGGAAAGATTAGTTGGAAGAATGGAGCATAAGTCTAAATTAGACTCCTATATAACAAGCAATTACTCCGAATTTGTAGTGGTTTATGGAAGACGACGAGTAGGAAAAACATTTTTGATAAGAGAATATCTGAAAGGAAAATTTGATTTTCAGATGACAGGATTGGCAAATGCTGATATGAATGAGCAACTGATAAATTTTCATGCTTCTATTCAAAAATTTAGCTCTGAGATTGTACCTTTTAGTGATACATGGTATAAAGCTTTTCAGCAACTAATAAATGTATTGGAAAAATCGACTTCGAAGCGCAAAATAATTTTTATTGATGAGCTGCCGTGGTTAGATTCACCGAAATCAGGCTTTTTAAGTGCTTTTGAACATTTTTGGAACGATTGGGCTTCGGTTCGAAACGATATTCTGCTTATTGTATGTGGCTCGGCTACTTCGTGGATTACAAATAAATTATTAAATAACAAGGGTGGTCTACATAATAGGGTTACGCGACGTATGTCGATATTGCCATTTACACTGAAAGAAACAGAAGAATACTTTAATTCGAAAAATATAGTTTTTAATCGCTATCAATTAGTTGAAAGCTATATGATTTTTGGTGGAATTCCTTACTATTTGAGTTTGTTTGAAAAAGGGAACAGCTTAGCGCAAAATGTAGATAATCTGTTATTTAGTCCCGATGCTGAATTGAAAAGCGAATTTAAAAATTTGTATGCATCCTTATTTAAAAATCATGAGAATTACGAAAAAGTAATTGAGGCTCTTGCTAAAAAAAGTATAGGAATAACCCGTGAAGAGATATTAGCGCAAACAAAACTGTCGGACGGAGGTGGTTTTTCGAAGATATTACAAGAATTGGAAGAGTGTAAATTTATCAGAAAATACAATTCGTTTGATAAAAAAACGAAAGATGGATTGTACCAACTAACCGATTTTTATAGCTTGTTTTATTTTAAATTTATACAAAAAAACGAATATAACGATGCTCATTTTTGGTCGAATTCAATCGACAGTGCGCAGCACAGATCGTGGACAGGATACGCTTTCGAGCAAGTTTGTTTTGCTCATATCGATCAGATAAAACAAAAACTCGGCATTTCGGGCATTCAAACAAAAATAGCTTCGTGGCGCAGTAAAACGGTCGACAAAGGAGCACAAATAGATTTATTGATTGATCGTAAAGATCAGATTATAAACCTGTGTGAAATAAAATATGCAACGGAAGAGTTCATTATTGATAAAAAATACGACTTGCAACTTCGGAATAAGGCTGCCGCATTTCGCGCTGAATCGAAAACCCGTAAAGCAATCCATTATATAATGATTACGACTTATGGTGTGAAACAAAACGAATATGCCGGATTAATTCAAAGCGAAATAAAAATGGAGGATTTGTTTTAATGATGCAATTATGGAATAAATGAATTTATAAATTGAAAATTAAAATGTTACGATCAACTTTAATAACCCAAACGATGAATAATCTGGCCAAACTACCTGATGAAAAAGTGGTAGAGGTTTCGGATTATATCGAATTTATTCTAAAAAAACACGAAGAGAGTATTTTGCAAAAGGGAATTCAACTACTGACTTCCAAATCAAAATCTTATCAATTTTTGGAAGAGGAAGAAGATTTATACACTGTTTCTGATTTAAAGGAAAAATACAATGGAAAAGGGTGAAATTGTTCTTATACCATTTCCTTTTACGGATTTAAAGGGTAATAAAAATCGACCAGCGTTAGTTCTAATCAGTAGTGAATTGGATATTACAGTTTCATTTATCTCCACGCAGTTAAAATGGAAAGAGAAAAATGATGTTGAATTAAAACCAAGTTCCGCAAACGGTCTGAAAAAAGATTCATTGTTGCGTTTATCAAAATTAGCGACAATTGATAAAAATCTCGCTTTAGGTAAATTAGGGAGTATTAGTAATGCAGATATGGTTTTAGTCAATAAAAATCTTCGAAATCTATTTCAACTTGATTTAATATGACAATTTTAGATAAAATAATAGCAAGTAAAAAACTGGAAGTTGCTTCCCGTAAGATCTCAATACCCGTTTCGGCTTTAGAAAAAGCTCCCGCTTTCTCACGTAAATGCTTATCGATGAAGCAAAGCTTATTAAACTCCGAATCAGGAATTATTTCGGAGTTTAAGCGCAAATCGCCTTCGCTGGGTTGGATACATGAGGATGCCGATGTGGTGGATGTTACGGCGGGTTATAGTGCGGCTGGTGCATCGGGGATTTCAATTCTGACGGACGAAGAGTATTTTGGAGGAACGCCGATGGATTTGATGGCTGCACGGCAGTTTATTACCTGCCCCGTATTGCGGAAGGATTTTGTGATTGACGAATACCAGCTTTATGAAGCGAAAGCCATGGGTGCCGATGTGGTGTTGCTTATTGCGGCTGCCTTGACAGTGGAACAAACAGTAGAGTTGGCGCAAAAAGCGAAAGAATTAGGGCTGGAAGTATTGCTCGAAGTGCATAATGCCGAAGAACTCGGTCATGCCAACGACTTTGTGGATATGTTGGGAGTAAATAATCGCAATCTGAAAACCTTTGAGCAAAGCATTCAGACTTCGTTTGATTTGGCAGCTTTGATTCCAGATAAGTTTGTAAAAGTGAGTGAAAGCGGCATTTCTAAAACTGAAACGGTAAAAGAACTCCGCAAAGTAGGGTACAAGGGCTTCCTGATGGGTGAAAATTTTATGAAAGAGGAAAATCCAGCGGAGGCGTTGCGTAGATTTATCCGCCCCCTAACCCCCTAAAGGGGGAATAAGAAAGAAATATTAGTAATGATTTTTACAACAATATCATGGAAAACATACAAAATATACCTAACGATACTAACTTCAACTCCCCCTTTAGGGGGTTGGGGGGCAGGTTAGGTGTTATCAAAATTTGCGGAATGAAATTCCCTGAAAATATTCAAGCTGTGGCGGCATTACAACCCGATTTTATGGGTTTTATTTTTTACCCAAAATCGCCCCGCTATGCTGAACCGTTGGATGAGGAAATCTTACAATTGCTACCCAAATCGATTAAAAAAATTGGTGTTTTTGTAAACGAAAATTTGGAGAATATACTTACAATTGTTTACAAATACAAATTGGATGGTGTACAACTTCACGGCAGTGAAAACGTAGAAATTTGCCGCAAATTAAAGGATACAGGTTTACTGGTTTTAAAAGCATTTCCGATTGCCGATGAGTCTAATTTCAGGGTAACTAAAACCTACGAAGGTGCGTGCGATTTTTTTCTTTTCGATACTAAAACAGAAGCTTATGGCGGCTCAGGTGTGAAGTTCGATTGGCAAATTTTAAATGAATATAAGGGTGAAACACCATTTTTATTAAGTGGAGGCATTGCTCCCGACGATGCAGAAGCAATTCTCGCAATTGAGCACCCCAAATTTGCAGGAATTGATTTAAATAGTAAGTTTGAAGTGAAGCCTGGTTTGAAAAATGTGGAGGTTTTAAGACAATTTATAAAAGAAATAAGACTGCCCCTAACCCCTAAAGGGGAATAAGAAAAGAACCCCTAACCCCTGAATGGGATCAGAAAATAGTTTTTATAATTATAACAAGATAATTAAAATAGAAGTAGCGATGAATTACAAAAACAATATGCCAGACGAAACTAATTCATTTCCCCTTCAGGGGTTAGGGGTAGTTAATCGTATCAATCTTTTATTCGACCGCAAAAAGGAAAATATCCTTTCGGTTTATTTTACGGCTGGTTTTCCAAAATTGGACGATACCGTACCTACATTGAAGTGTTTGCAGGAAAATGGTGTGGATTTGGTAGAAATTGGCGTGCCTTTTTCCGACCCAATGGCCGATGGTATAGTTATTCAGAATAGCAGTCAGCAGGCATTGCAAAATGGCATGAGCATACGCAAACTGTTTGAGCAACTTACCAATGTGCGCGAACACATTCATATTCCGTTGGTTATGATGGGTTATCTGAACCCGATTATGCAATTTGGTTTCGAAGCATTTTGTGAAGAGTGTAGTCGGGTAGGGGTGGATGGAATGATTATTCCCGATCTGCCAATGTCCGATTTTTTGGCTGAATATAAGGATATTGCCGAAAAATACGAATTGGAATTTATTTTCCTGATTACACCCGAAACTTCCGAAGCTCGCATTCGCGAAATTGACAGCCATACCAATGGTTTTATCTACATGGTTTCGTCGGCAGCCGTTACGGGTACGCAAAGTTCGTTCGACAATAAAGTGGATTATTTCAATCGCATCAATGCCATGAATCTGAAAAATCCACGTCTGATTGGTTTTGGCATATCAAATAAATCCACCCGCGATATGGTAAATCGTTATTCATCAGGAGCTATTATTGGTTCGGCATTTATTAAAGCGCTTCAAGAAACGAATGATGTGGAAAAAGGGGTGGAATTGCTTTTGAAGAAATTGGATGAATAAAAAAAACAGCAAGGCTTAATTGTTTCCAATATTAGGCTTTGCTGTTTTCAAAAAGT
>JFJP01037594.1_pt1 | contig 25440 bp, 31 predicted proteins | sample 431651 | NCBI WGS metagenome assembly JFJP01 (sample SAMN02602958, study PRJNA72255) | Microbial mat metagenome, whole genome shotgun sequencing project. | biome: fresh water; feature: sink hole; material: water; isolation source: purple microbial (photo- and chemosynthetic) mats found in...
CGTTTTCCCGTTGTGGGAATCGGCGCTTCTGCAGGCGGACTCGAAGCCTTCTCGCTTTTGCTACAAAACCTACCAGCTGACACCGGCATGGCTTTCGTACTTATTCAGCACTTTAGATCCAGAACATATTAGTTATTTGAGTGAAGCTTTGGAAAAAAACACGGCGATGCCGGTTCACGACATTCGCGATGGGGTTAAGGTCGAGCCCAATCAGGTCTATGTTATCCCGCCAGGTTTTGATTTAGATATCCTTCATGGTGTGCTCAGGCTTCTGCCGCGCGAGAAAAGAATCGCCGAGAAGCCTCATATGCCAATCGATTCCTTCTTTCGCGCTCTGGCGGCAGACTGTGAAGGCCAGGCGATTGGAGTCGTTCTTTCAGGAACTGCCAATGATGGCACCGAGGGATTAAAAGCAATCAAGGCAAATGGAGGGATGACTTTTGCCCAAGAGCCAAGCACTGCGAAATATAGCGGAATGCCTGAAAGTGCAATATCTTCAGGAGTTGTAGATTTTAATCTTGATCTAATAAACATGGCCAATGAGCTCGCCCGTCTTGGGCATCATCTTTATTACTCCAGTTTAAAGGCAGATCTTTTTTCAGCGCCTGAAGATCAACAGCAATTCGAAGAAATCCTAAGCTTTCTCAGAAATTCAATTAATGTTGATTTTCACGAATACAAGCCTGCTACCACGAAGCGTAGGCTCGCCCGAAGGATGGCGCTCCTCAAACTAGAAACTCTAACTGAATATTTCAAGTTGCTCCAAAAGGAGCCCAGTGAGGCTCGTGCCTTATATCAAGACGTATTGATTCATGTGACTTCTTTTTTTCGGGATCCAGAAGCCTTCGAGCAGCTTAAGAAAAATATATTTCCATTGATTCTGAAACAGAAGCAGGAGAATGAACCTATTCGCTTCTGGGTTGCCGGTTGTTCAACAGGGCAAGAAGCCTATTCCCTGGCCATAAGCTGTTTAGAATTTTTTGGTGAGGGATCAATCAAATACCGCATCCAAATTTTTGGATCTGATATAAGCGAGCAGATGATTGAGAAAGCGCGCGCAGGTTTTTATCCGGATCATTTGATGACAGGACTAAGTCCAGAGCGTCTGAAACTCTTTTTCGTAAAAGTCCCCGGAGGCTACCGGGTCGTGAAATCGATTCGTGATCTTTGCATTTTTGTCAGGCATGACCTCGCCCGTGATCCTCCTTTTTCGCGGCTTGATTTAATTAGTTGCCGCAACGTTCTTATATATTTTGATAAAATGCTTCAAAAAAGAATTCTCTCGACGTTTCATTATTGTCTCAATCGGCCAGGCTATCTTTTTTTAGGTCGATCTGAAAATGTCTCCAGCCATCAACCTTTATTTGCTGTTGTGGATAAGAGTAATAAGATTTTTTCAAGAACGGCAGTTCCGAGTCAGTTGCGCTTTTCTTTGCTTAAAGGGACCAGCGCTACTGAGCATCCGCGGGTTGATCGGGTACTTATTCAGGCCAAACCGATTGTTGACATGACTAAGACGGTTGATAGCCTTCTGTTGTCTGAATATGCTCCTTGTGGAGTCTTGATAAATGATAGGATGGAAGTCGTGGAGTACCGAGGCCATACCAGCATATTTCTGGAGCAACCTCCTGGGCAACCAGAAACAAATTTATTGAAGATGGTTAAAGAGGGCCTGTTTGTTGAACTCAAAATGGCTTTGAGCAAGGTAAAAAAAGAAAAAAAGGTCATTCGCAAAGACGGCGTCAAAGTAAAACTTGGTGATGCGACTCACCTTTGCAATCTCATTATACATCCAGTGACAGCACATCCTTACTCAAAAGAATTACTCTTTTTAGTTTTGTTCGAGGAAGTGAAAACGGAACTCAAAAAAAGTAAGAAAACTTCTCTGCAAAAACTTTCCTCCAAAGAAATGGCCCACGAAGAGAGGCGCTCGGTCAAACTTGAGCAGGAACTTTCTGTCACAAAAGAGTATCTCCAGTCTCTTATTCAGGACCATCAACAGGCCAATGATGCTTTAGCCGCTGCGAATGAAGAGTTTGTCTCGGCCAATGAAGAATTGCAGAGCCTGAATGAGGAAATGGAAACGGCCAAAGAAGAACTCCAATCGACTAACGAGGAGCTAGTTACTGTAAATGACGAACTTCAAAACACCAATCGTGAAGTTGGTGAAGTAAATAACGATCTTATTAATTTACTTAATAGCGTCGAAATCCCTATCGTTATTCTCGATATAAATCGGCGAATCCGGCAATTTACTCAAAAAGCGAGAATGCTGTTTAACCTTTTGCCAGCTGATGTTGGTCGCTCAATCGATGACATTAAAACAAATGTAAAAATTGATTGTCTGAATCAGATTATTGCTGATGTCATTGCAAGCGATAAAGTTAAAGAACAAGAAGTTCAGGATCATGAAAATCAATGGTACCGCCTGCAAGTTCGTCCTTATAAAACATTAGATAACAAAGTTGAGGGTGTGGTCTTATCACTAGTCGACATCAATTTGCTCAAAATGGCAGTGACTAGAGCCGAATGGGCCAGGGACTATTCAGCGAGTATCGTAGAAGGGATTCAGATTCCTCTGGCAGTTCTTGATAGTAATATTAGGGTTATCTCTGCGAATAAAGCATTCTATGAAATCTTTGGCGTTTCTAAAGCGGCCACCGAGAACCAATCCCTTTATGATTTGGGTGTAAATCAGTGGAATATTCCCTCGTTACGCATCTCGCTGGACGAGATGCTATCAAAACAGACTCATTTTCAAAATGTTGAAGTGGAGCGTGAATTTCCGAAGTTGGGCAAAAGATGCATGTCCCTCTCTGCCCAGACGATCCATTTTGCTGCAGACTTACCTGATATGATTCTTTTTGCCATGGAAGATATTACCATTCGCAAACAGAACCGTAGTGAACTTGCATTTCAACGTGACAAGCTAGAAAACATTTTTCAGCTATCTCCCGCTGCGATGGCGGTTTGGAGGGGATCAGATCTTGTATTTGAAAAAGTGAATCCCAAGTTTCAAGACATCTTTGGTGAACGTGAGTTTGTTGGAAAAACCCTTTTGGAAGCGGTTCCGGAGATTGCCGGACAGCCATTTGCAGAACTACTTTCAAAAGTACTTGAAACTGGTGAGCCCTATGTGGGGCACGAAATGCTGTCTCGAGTGGCCAGAAAGAAAGATGGCCCTCTAGAGGATCGGTATTTTGATTTCAGCTACATTCGATTGACCGATTCTAAGATGGGGGCTTACGGTGTTTACGTTCATGCCGTAGACGTCACTGAGGGTGTTGTTGCTCGTGAGCAGCTTAAGATGAAGATTAATGAGCTGGCCGAGGAGCGTGAGCTTCGTGAAACTTTCGTGGCCGCGCTGACGCATGATTTAAGAACACCACTCACTGTCGCAAAGATGAGTGCTCAGCTTCTTGCTCGAAATGCTGATAATGATTTTCAAACCGAGAAATTACAAGCCATCACTCGGAGTATGGACCGAATCGATTATATGGTTCGAGATCTTCTTGATGTCACCCTTATTAAGAGCGGAAAAAAGTTACCTTTAAACATAGTCGAATGTAATTTGGGTGAGCTTGTTCACGCCGTCATCAAGGATGAAGTGAGCATTCATGGTAATCGCATTAAGATAAAAGATGAGAATATCATGATTGGTTATTGGGATCGGAACGCCATTCGTAGTATGGTTGAAAATCTGATTGGAAATGCCATCAAGTACGGTTCAAAAGAGACTCCTATTATTGTGGCACTGGAACAAAAAGAAAGCATGGTTGAGATTTCTGTTCACAATGAAGGTGAGGCGATACCAAAGTCTGAGCAGGACATCCTTTTTGAAAAATACCGGCGTTCTTCGTCCGCCATCAAAGGGAAAGAGTCAGGGTGGGGAATTGGTCTCACGTTAGTGCGTGGCCTGGCAGAAGCTCACGGAGGCACCGTTCGTGTTCGAAGTGAAAAAGATATTGGAACGACTTTTACGATTTCTCTGCCGCAAGATTCACGGCCTAATCTTAGCTAGCTTTGCGAATGTGGTCTTTAGATTCTTCCTTCACAGGAGGAGTGATCTCAGGAGCCGTGTAGGAGGAGCCAAAAAATTTTCTCTCAAAGAAGCGGGCAAGTGAAATAACACCAACGAGTGTAAAGGTGATAAATAGAGCGACAGCACCGTGCTCAATGCCAATTAAAATTCCAATGCCAGCGGTAAACCAAATCCACGCAGCTGTGGTCAGACCCACAACGTTGCGGTCTCCGCCCTTATTCATAATCGCTCCAGCACCCAGAAAACCAACTCCGGTAATGATCTGAGCAATCACACGGGCAGTTTCATGAACCATCATGGGGCCAGCGATAATGGGGATACAGGTAAAAAGCATGGAACCGACACACACGAGAATTTGCGGTTTAAATCCGGCCGGAGCTGAATTGAACTTTCTTTCAAGCCCTACAATCAGCCCACATAAGACAGCGTAAAACATTTTTAGTGATATAAAACTTAGGACTTCAAGATCTGACATTTGGCATTTCCCTCAACTGATAGCTCATCGATAGATTGAGTGGAAAGCTTGAGACATTAAAGCCCGAGCAAAGCGGTTGGTTTTGTCGGAATCTTTAGATGAAGTCATGTTTGATCATTTGTTAAATAATGAAAAAATACTCCCATGAAGGTTCTCCTCATAATCGCTTTTTTCTTGATCGGACAATCTGCCCAGGGCATGGGGGATCTGAGTGTCTTTCGTGGGAATCCGCTTAGTCACCAGGAGAAACAGCATATCAATGACATACAAGAGACAACTTCCGACATTCAACTATTTTCAAACGAACGAGGGTACAAAGATCAGCAAATGATGGAGGAGAAGGAAGTTAAAAAAGATAACGAGAAAGTAAAAGTTAAGGAAGTAAAAAAAGAAAAAGTATTGCCCGTAGAAAAGCAGAAAGTAAATTATGAGTAATAGGGAGAATATTGGCCTAAAACCTAAAAATGAAATAACATTTCGTAAAAAAATATTGGAGAATTTATGAAATTTATTATCATCGCCGCTATCTTGGCTTCATTTTCTGCTCTTGCTCAGTTCCCCAAAATGCCAAACATCCCAGGAGTGAAGGATCTCACCAAAAAAGTTCTTGAAGCCTGCAAGGAAGATAAATCTAAAGTGAGTGGCTGTGAAAGCTATACAGAACTGACCAAGTTGAAAGCATGCCTGATGGAAAACGAATCAAAGTTATCTGATAAGTGTAAGGCCTCACTTAAGCTTGTGAAGTAAAAATGTTTCATTATGCGCCTTGATTAATTCATAGGCCGGTCTCATGACACCAAAAGCTTCAAAAGAATAGCGCGCCTCTTTGTTAAATCCCGGACGATTATCAGAGAGGCGCCACGCCAGTGCTTCACTAAAACCGCAGTTCTTTGCTGATTCCAGATAGGTCGCGGTATTTTTTGTCTGTAGATTATTGTCGTAGCGATGATTAAAGAAACCTTGCCCGAATTCCCCCAAAATGAGTGGTTTCTTTCCAAGGGCGGAGTATTTTTGCATCTGTTTACAACGATGAATCTTGCCGCTGTCTTCATAAGAGTGAAAATCAAAGTAATCCGCACAGGCCATAGGTCCATCATCACTTAGTAGATTGAGGGGATGAAAAACAAGAGCATGCAGGCGTAAAGAAAAAGTCACTGGAGTCTTACTGAAAGAATTAAAATTTTGAATATAAGCTTTCCAGCGGCAAAGCATTCGGCCTGCTCCGGCCCATCGTTGATCAAAGCCGCCGCGATTAATAACCGCATCTACTTCGTTGGAAAGATCAATACGGCTGACACTGGAACTCAATCCCGCATCTTCAATCGACTGGAGGAGTGGACCAATCACTTTGGCCAAAAACTCATCCCCACCCTTGGGTCCATAAAAGTTTCTGACTTTTTTGAGGGCCGCGCGGCTAAGTTTGTCTGGCCGATAAACATGGGCATCAAAAAATGTCATATACACTTGCACGTCATGTTCTTTAGCTATCTGAAGGGTACGGAGAAAGTTTTTAATGAAATCAGGACGAATGCCTACCAGGTTATTTTCCTTCCACAGTAGCATGGGAAAAGAGGCGCTCTCAAATAGCCAAAGTCTGAGATTGGTTGCCCCGGCCTCTTGAGTCAGCTTAAAAATGCGGGCAACCTCAGCCTCATCGTAAGCCTGATCAAGGTACTGACTAGAATAATTATTTTTGAACCACGCCTGATTGAATCCTACCGGTATGGCGTAGGAATTAGCGCAGAGTAGTAGGAGGCAAAATAATACGAATCTTTTCATAGATTAATTAAATGAATTTGGGGTGGTTCTGTAAACTGATTTGGCATTCGCTTTGCTTCATTAATCCTTAAAGCTAATTTAAACCCCCTGGGGCCACTATGAAACGTCTAGTTTTTGTACACTTGTTCTTGTTCTGGTCATTGACCACCCTCGCCTCAAGCCACATAAGAGCTGAGTTGAAAGAGGCAGTAGAGGGTATGGCCCCAGAGAACTGCGTGCAGAATATGGGGTTCATTTCAGAGCGCTTGGATAGACTGGGCGTCTTGGAGTATCAGCAGGAGACAAAATCGAACTCACACCAAGACCTCTTGAACGAACTTTTCTCGCTTAAGCTAACCATACATGAAAAACTCCGAGAGTTTAATCAAGGTCCAGGAATTGAAGAATCCTGTTCAGCGGTGACTCGACACGCCTTACGTTCCATCAGAACTGCTGAGGATTATGTAAATAATAATTTTGTCCAGGCCCAAGGGGCCCTTTTGAGTTTCCCTAGCTCTGCTTTTACACAGGGAAATCCTCACGTTAAAAGGAACCCGGAATTTGCTGACTTCAATTTAGAGCATGACCTACAGAGCGGAGATATTCTTCTGACCAGAGGGAATGCATTCACCTCTGCTGCCATCGCCAATCTTGGAGAGTTCGATACCCAGTTTTCACATATGAGCATGGTTTACAAGGATGAAGCTGGCAAACTGTGGACAGTAGAAGCACACATCGAAGTTGGATCAGTTGCCAGACCTCTAAGTGAGCACATAAAAGATAATAACTACCGCACCATGATTTACCGCTTTGATGATTTGGCACTTGCTGCCAAAGCCGCCGAGTATATATTTAAGAGAGTCAAAAAAGCTACAGAGACTACAGGTAACGTACTTTATGATTTCGCTTTTGATCAGAATAATAGTGACGCTCTTTTCTGCTCCGAGGTTGTCTCCCACGCTTTTGAGCATGTTTCAGGTGGTAGTGTGAAGATGCCCATGTTTCCGAGTCGTTTACTCACTCGTAAGCCCGAGTTTGTGAAGATGTTAGGAATTAATCAAGAGGTGAGTTTCATTCCTGCTGACATTGAAGTTGATCCGCGTTTTAAAATCATTTCAGAGTGGAGAGATGCCAATCGCACTCAAGAGAATTTACAAAAAGATGCGATCCTGCAGGCAATGTATAAGTGGAATGACGAGCTTGGGTATCAAATGAGACAGTCTTCAAGCTCCAAGGCCCTCGTGTATAGAAATATAGCCTGGCCTCTCAGAAGAGCACCTTATTTGAAAAAGTTTTTCGTCAAAAAACTGCCCCTCAATATGAGCCGAGAGCTGATTGGCTATTTTGGTGTACTGGAATCAATTGGAGAATTGCTCCATGAAGAACTTAAAAAATTAGATGATGAGTCTATTAAGACCAGAGGATTTCCATTGAGTAAATCTGAGAAAGCGTTGGTTCTAGAGGAAGTTCGTCTTAAGGATTTGAAGGCCAAACGTAAAAAATTGCATAAGATGTTTCGGCCATTGGCTAAAATATGACCAAGTATTCAAACCCCATTCTTAAACCGCCAATGAGTAAGGACGAGCTTCAAACACTTGCCTTGTTCCATCATCCTGGCCGATATGAAATGATCGAAACAGTTCCATCAGCACTAAGGGCTATTGAAGAATTAAAAAAGGCCAGCATCCTTGGTTTTGATACTGAGACCAGACCATCTTTCAGAAAAGGGGAGTTTTATCACGTCTCTCTCCTTCAGTTGGCCAATCATGAATGCTGTTACTTATTCCGATTAAATAAAATACCTCTGTCTCTCGATTTGGTAAGTCTGCTTGAAGATCAAAACATCAAAAAGGTGGGAGTGGGGATTCGTGATGACATCATTGCATTACAAAAAAGGCAGCCATTCACTCCTGATGGATTTATTGATCTTGCAGAAAAAACTCGTATTTCAAAATCGGTCTCCTTAAGCCTTCGCTCCCTTTGTGGAATGTACCTCAATCAAAGACTGAGTAAGGGAGCAAAGGTGACTAATTGGGACAGCCCAGTGTTAACTGACTCACAGGCAAAATATGCGGCGAATGACGCTTTTGTAAGTTTGCTAATTCTTGAAAAGATGTTTTCCCAAAACTGAGTATTCTTCTTAGCAAAACTTACCTATTTATTGATGTTGAAACTCTTCATAACTAAATCTTTGTTTGATAATCTATCTGATGGATAGGGCAAGCAAAGGAAACAAGTATGCCTAACGAAACTGCCAATAGACTCAAAAAGAACATCAATAAGATACTCTTGATCTGGGAAGACAGAGTCAATAAAGAGATCAAGGCTGCAAGGCCTCAGGACACAATGGCCTTGAGAGACTCACTTCCTGAATACCTGAATCAAATAGCGGATGCCCTATCAAATACCATCGATCGCACAACTGCACGAAAGAGCAAAGACAAATTGGAAAGCACTCGAGTAGGCAAACGACACGGAGAGGACAGGACCGGTTTTAGTGATTATACAATAGATCAATTAATCACAGAATATCATATTTTGAGACAGGTATTGTGCGATGTAATGGAGGATGAAGCCCCATTAGGTGCTTTTGAACGTGAAGTCATCGTTAGCTCAATAGAGCAAGCAGTGAACGATGCCGCTACAGAGTATAGCGATATTTTAAAAGACCAAAGAGAGAAAATGTCTAGCACCCTTACTCATGATCTGAGAAATCCATTAACGTCAGCCAAAATAAGTGCTCAGTTAGTTTTAAGAAAAATGAGTATAGATGATACTTCAGTACCTAAAATGAAACTGATTATCAAAAACATGGATCGTCTTGATCAAATGATTACGGAAGTATTGGATGCAAGTAGGTTAGAGGCAGGGGAGGGAATGCCAATTGATCTAAGGCCTTGTGATTTAGATCAAATCATCCGTGAAGTGACCGACGAACTCAGTGTTGAAAATCCTGATAGCTTTAAATTGGAATCCACTGGAAATTGTCAGGGCTACTGGGATGAAAATGGACTACGTCGTATTATCGAAAACCTGTTAACAAACGCAGTTAAGTATGGAGATGAAAATAAATACATAACGCTATCTTTAACTCAGGACCAAATCTCAGCGAAACTAAGTGTGCATAACTTTGGGAATCCAATTCCTCCGCAAGACTTGTCTGTCTTGTTTGAGAAGTACAGAAGGTTGAAATCCGGCGAAGACAAAACTGGCTGGGGATTGGGACTCACAATGGTGAAAAGCATGGTGGAGGCCCACAAAGGTTCAATCCGAGTGGAGAGTGAAAAGGATAAGGGGACTACATTTATTATCTATCTACCAAAAGACCCAAGATTAACCGCTGATGTGCAGGCAAAACCGGCCCCACAAGTGCCCAAGGCTCAAATTGAAGAGCACAGGCACTGATCAGTCTTTAGTGGTGTTGTTTATAATCATTGATTCTATTTTTAAGATCAGTTTTGATTTCTCTGAACGTTTCAATAGATTGGTGAGGCTTCATTTTAACGGATGATAGTCTCTTTTGAGCAATCTTTAAAACGACAAACCCGCTAGCAAATAGAGTAGCTGTGACGATCCCTGTGGCCCTTACCAGTGGCATGTATTGATCAAGCACCATTATAGCTGTTGCCACTAAGGAAAAGGCGCCCACGAGAAAAAGAGAAGCGGCCAGCAGCAAAGAGCTAATACCGACCTTAGCCTCGGCAATTTTTTCATTCATCTCAGTCCGAAGCAGCGCCTTTTCACTTTCGAATAAACGGGCCGCGTCCTCTTGTAGATGATTTATCATCACATCCCATGATGCTTTGACTGTGTTGTTAGGATTTGTTTCCATAATAACCTCCATCTGAAATGGAGGTTAATTTATGGAACTAGTCAATTCAAGGCGACTTGCTTCCTGAGTGCTCTAGTTTATTCTTGGATGGATGTCATGGCAGCACACTGTCAGATTTCAAAATTCTCAAAACTCTCTTTCAGGGCCTTCGAGGCGTGCTCAATAAATGAGCTGAGTTTCGGAGTCACAAATCTTTGAGCTGGATAGACAAAATGAATTGGGGTCAGGGGAGATCGCCATTCGGGAAGAATGCGCACTAATTTGCCTGACTTCACTTCAGGATAGACGAAGGTTGTCGGAAGGTAAGCAATGCCATCATCCATTAAGGCCATCATCTTGAGCATCTCAAAATGATTCACCATCACTTTTCCGGGAACTGAAACATTTAAAGAGCCCTTTGGTCCTACAAATTTCCAGGTATCTATTCCAATAGGTGTGAACTGAAGGCATTTGTGTTTGATTAGTTCACGGGGATGATTTGGGGTTCCATTGATTTTTAAATATTTAGGGGAGGCGACTGGAACAAAGTAAGTGGTGCCGATTCTTTTGGCGATAAGGGTTGAATCTTTCAGTTCGCCCGCTCGAATGGCCAGATCAACGCTCTCACTTAGTAGGTCCACCCGACGGTCTGAGAGTATGACTTCGATTCTCACTTTGGGATATTTCGCCATGTATTTAGACGTTATAGAAGGAAGAACACTCGCCCCAATATCGATGGGGGCCGTGATTCGTAGCAGTCCCTGAGGCTCGCCCTGAATTGAGGTGATCTCCACCTCTGCAGCATTAATCTCTTCCAGGCCTAAGACGCAGCGTTTGTAGTAGGCTTCCCCCGCAGGGGTTATATTAAGTTTCCTGGTCGTGCGCTGAATCAGGGTGACACCTAGGCGGCGCTCGAGGGAGGAGACTTTATAACTGACTGTCGAATTGGGAAGATTGAGTGCTTTGGCCGCCTGAGAGAAGCTGCTTGTTTGCACGACTTTGATAAAGACAGCAATTTCATTTAAGTCCATAATTAGATTATACAATAGATTGAAATATAATTCTAGTTTATACCGTCTAATAATTTATCCGTTTTTTCGATAAGATGGTCTCAGGTTAAAACAAATCAACAGGAGAGTATTTATGAGTACATATCAATTAGACCCATCCCACTCAAATATTAACTTTAGCGTTAAGCACATGATGATATCAAAAGTGCGTGGTGGATTTGAGAAGGCGAGTGGGAAACTTACTTATGATCCATCCAATCCGGGTGCGACTAGTGTTGACGTCAGTATTGAGGTCGCTAGTATTAAAACTGGAGAGGAAGGAAGGGATACGCATTTGAAAAGCGCAGATTTTTTTGATGTAGAAAAATATCCAATCATCACTTTTAAATCAGTTCGTGCGAGTGGGACGGCCGGTGAGTTAACTGTCGTAGGTGAGCTGACGATCCATGGAGTCACTCGGCCTGTTACTTTAGAACTCGAAGGCCCAACTGAAGAAATAAAAGATCCATGGGGTAACATTAAAATAGCAGCTTCAGGCAAGACTAAAATTAAGCGCAAAGACTTTGGACTGACTTGGAATGCTGCCCTAGAAGCTGGTGGACTACTGGTAGGTGACGATGTCAGTATTGAAGTAGATGTTCAATTTGTGAAACAGGTCTAGGGGACTTACTGTGGACCGGAGAATTTTTTTAAGTGGTGTCATAGGAGGAATCGTGAGCACTTTTCTATTGAAAAATGCAGAGGCTAAAACGGTTAGAATGCCAGCGATCTTTGTGGGGCACGGATCGCCTATGAATGCTGTTGAAAAAAATAGTTTCACCGATGCTTTGAGTTCGTTTCCTAAAAACCTCCCGCGTCCGCTGGCAATTCTCGCTATATCTGCTCACTGGGAAACCAAGGGGACAAAGGTACTTAAGGTCGAAAAGCCTAAAACCATTCATGATTTTGGTGGTTTTCCAGAGGCTCTTTATAAAATTCAGTATCCAGCTGCAGGCTCTCTTAAAGTTGCAGATCGAGTGATTGAGGCTGCTAAGCCTTATGGTGTTGAGAGTGATTCGACTTGGGGCCTTGATCATGGCACTTGGAGTGTTTTAAAATATATGTATCCTCATGCGGATATTCCGGTTCTTCAGTTAAGCCTCAATCAAAATATGTCTTTTGAAGAACATTTGAAACTGGCCAAGGAATTGGCTTCTCTGCGGGATGAGGGGATCATGATTCTTGGAAGTGGGAATATTACTCACAATCTGAGAAGAGTCGTTTGGGATGAAAATGCCAAACCAGTGGATTGGGCAGTTGAGTTCGACCAATTAGTAAAAAATGCTCTGATCAATCGGGATAACCATTTTCTGCTTGGGAAAGAGACTAACCATAAAACCCTTTGGAACACTGCTCATCCTTCCCTTGAACACTATCTGCCACTCTTGTATGCTTATGGAGCATCAGATGAAAAAGATAAGCTTCATTTCCTTTATGAGGGAATGCAGCTAGGAACACTTTCTATGCGCTCGTTTATGTTTAATTAAAAAGGAAAAAAATGAAAAAGCTAATCGCAAACTATGCCTCGATATCGGAAAATGCGAGCGCATCCCTTGCACTTCTGACTTTAAGACTTGTAATGGGAGTTGCATTCGTTCTCCATGGGATGCCAAAAATTGAAAGCCCATTTTCTTGGATGGGTCCTGAAGCACCAATCCCTGGAATTTTTCAAGGACTTGCTGCGCTTGCAGAATTTGGTGGTGGTTTGGCGCTAATCATTGGACTGGCAACTCCTCTTGCAGCACTAGGATTAATCGGAACGATGGCAGTTGCTGTTTTGTTTTTGATCAAAAGTGGATTGCCTTTCGTAAGTAAGGGAACTCCATCTTACGAGCTAGCACTGCTGTATTTTGTTATATCGTTTTTATTTTTAGTATGTGGGGCAGGTCGGTATTCAGTGGATCATAAGACTTGGGCCAAAGTCGTTAAATGAAATTTATTCTTTTAGTATTTTCTATGATCGGCCTGGCCATGGGCAGCGAAGGGCTTAAAAGCTACGAACATTGCTTTTTGTCTCAGCATGCATTTGGTGATTCAAGTGGTACTGCTGATCTACTATTGCAGTATCAAGCTCGGCTTGACCCGTTTAAAGCTGTTATGAGAGATAAAAAAACTGGATACAAAGTGATCCGAGACGCCGAACTGCGTTTGTGTTTTTCTTTTCATGCTTACCCTAAGGATACTGCCCGCATCGAGAAGGAAATTTCTAAGTTCAGGGAAAAATACAGAGAAAGTGAGATTAATATTTCAGATCGGTTGGTGAATCGACCAGTCCAGATAGTGCTATCTGCTCGACTGACTTCTGGGCCCCTAAAGCAGTCTTGGGAACTCAACGAGCACCTGAATCTTGTATATGATCCGATGAAGAAAAATGAAATCAAGCTAAGGTTTGCGAAACACGTCCATGTTGAAAAGCCGCATCATACATTCCCACATGAAGACCTTTTGAAGAATAGATTCCTATCCGATGAAACGCTGAACATCCGCGCCCAGTATTTACACGAAAGACTGGTCAAATATAATATCTCTCTCAGCAGTGGTAAGGCGATTACGATTAATCGGGGAACCGGAAGAATGATGAACCTTCAGGAAGTTATTAAATGGCTGTTGAATGATCAAACGGGGGCAGTTTATTCTTTCTATCCAGCGGAGAGTTTTAATCCCTCAACTGGCGTGATGTTATTTAATGGTGAAATTGAATTGAAACCATGAAACGACTCATCCATGTAATTGAAGATGAGCTCGATGAACTTCAGATTGCCTATATCAATGAAGATGATGAAATCGAACAATTAGAAATCGTCAGAAAGTTTACCGGCTTGCTGAAGGAAGCAACAGATACGGATCATATTGATCGGATTGCGGCCGGTGTAAATATCAATAATTGGGTACGAGGGGCAACCCAAGGAACCTGATTACTTTAGTCTTCAATCTTCTTGCCCAACATCCGATAAGATTAATGATCTATGAAATGGAATCATCTGGTTATTCTATGCTCGTTAATCCTCTATAGTTTGGTCTCCACCAACAAGGATGCCTCGCGCTTTCCAGCTGCCGAAGATCAGACTCAATACGGCTGGAAAGAAACCTTTGTGGACGAATTTAACGGACGTGAAGCCTCGATAGCAAGAGGTACTCCCAGCACATGTTTTGATATGCCCCCTCAGTGTCTGGTTAATTATTGGGGCCAGAAGGAATGTAAGCCTGAATACCATGCGGGACTCCGGAACCTTAATAAATGCAATTGGCGCGTTTACGACATGTATAACTGGATGGACTTTGATGCCAAAGAAGGCCAGGGGGTAAATGCTTTTGATCCCTCACAAGTTGAAGTTAAAAACGGTAACCTCACTCTCTATGCTACAAGAAGTTCTTTTTCAGGAAGTCAGCTTGACTGCAAACGAAAATTTTATGATCCCGAAATAAGTTGGGAAAACTACACTAAGAAGTGTCCGTTTATCTCAGGCGGAATTAACAGTAAGACTCATGAGAACAATGGGACGAAAGTTGGTTTTGCTCAGGAGTACGGACGTTTTGAAGTCCGGGCGATTCTTCCTGGCGGACCAGGGACTTGGCCGGCCCATTGGCTTTTGCCTGACATCGAACCCGATACTAATTCTGCTGGCAAAGGGTGCGGATGGCCTTTCAGTGGTGAGATCGACATCATGGAAATGTGGTCGGACTCCGATGGAAAAAAATATAAGGGTGGCCTCATTACCGGTGACTGCGAGCAGAGCATTGCTGGAGGCGAAGGCGGTTATGGCAAATCAAAAACGATTACTACTGACTTTCATAAATACATTGTTGAATGGACTCCCAACTATGTGAAATTTATTTTTGATGAAGACGTCATTCAAACAGTTTATAAAGATCAGGACGTACGCAGTAAGTACCATCAAAACGATGGAACAAATTATTCAGCTGATGAACTAGATGATCGGTTTAAACATCCCGCAAGAATTCCGAATCATCCGTTTTACTGGATCTTGAATACGACAATTGAGCATGGACTTGGAAAAAAAGAGAAGTATCGTCCAGATCCGGACAATTTTAAAACGACCAAACATGTAATTGATTACGTTAAAACCTACACGCGATGTACGGCTTCAGATGATCCCGCCTTATGTGTGAAGTTTAAGGATCACGACACGGTCTATAACTACAATACCCATAAAAATGAAACGGCTTCAGTTGAAATCAATGTTTTTCCGAGTCCCCAGCTCAAGGGGAGGGATATGACCACACGAATAACCTCTAATCAGTATTGCAAAAATGTGACGTTCACATTGGTTAATATGGCGGGACAGATTGTCGGAGTTAACAAGGTTTCGGCCGAAGACCACACCCGAGGATATCTGTACAAGGGGCCCCTTGAGAAGGACGAAACCAAGGAAATAGTCTTTATGACTAATAATCTGGCCGCAGGCATGTATCTCGCAACGGCCTGGTTTGATGGGTGCGGTGAAAACGGTGCAGGTGAAGGAAATCACGTCTTTAAGATGGTGGTTATTTAAATTGTCTAAAAATTAGGCACTATGAATCCATTTCTCTATTACGCATTTCATGCTGATCTCAAGGTGTCCTTGATTTAAACTTGGGCAATGACAAGAATTCTCTTACTTTTAGTTACGTCTTTACTGAGTTTCAACTCGTTTGCCCGAAGTTCTGGAGAAGTTCTCCTTGATGCGAAATATGGCGAACACGAGAGACAGGCTTTCGATATATGGCTGCCCAAATCTATAAAGAAAACTCCTTTGGTGGTGTATATCCATGGCGGTGGTTTTGTCATGGGAAGCAAAGACGAGATTAGAAAGAATAATATCATAAATAAATACCTTAAAGCTGGGATAGCCTTTGCCTCCATCAATTACCGTTATCTAAAACACGCACCCTTGCAGACCATCTTTCGAGAGGATATTGCTGGGTTCATTCAGTACATACGCTTTCACTCAAAACGATATAATATAAATTCGAAACTTATCGCCTCTCATGGATTCAGTGCAGGTGGAAGTTCGAGTCTGTGGCTGGGTACCCATGATGATATCGCTGATCCAGAAAATGTTGACCCAATCAAGCGTGAATCAAGTCGCATTATCGCCGCAGGACATTTGAGTGCTCAAGTTTCTTATGACTTCATTGATTGGTATCATTATTTTGATCCAGAAAAAGTGGATCTATATGTCGGAAGCCAGGTCTGGTCGCGCTATCATCTGAACTCAAAAGAAGATCTTTTTACCCCTGAGGGAATTGCTATCCGACAAGATGTCGATATGTATGAAAACATGAGTGCTGATGATGCGCCTGTAATCTTTTGGAATGGTCTTCCTGATGTCGAGAGCGAAGATGGCGGCCACTTCATGCACAGTCCACGCCACGCCAAATTGCTCTTTGAACGTGCTCAGAAAGTCGGGCTAGAAGCCGAAATCATACTGGACGGTGATCGCACCATTAAGAGTGATGTCATGGGCGAAGCTTTCAAGTTTTTTGTGAGAAAAATTAAAGAAGCTAAAAGATTATAATCTTTTGATCAGATGATAACCAAATTGCGTTTTAACGATTCCAGAGACTTCATTTGGTTTTAACTGCAAAAGGGCCTTTTCAAAGGCCGGAACCATCATACCCTTAGAAAATTCACCCAAGTCTCCACCATTAGATCCAGAGCTGCAAAGGGAGAAATCTTTGGCAAGTTCTTCAAACGTTTTTCCCTCATTAAGCTTTTTAATGAGGTCACTTGCTTCATATTCATGAGTGACCAATATGTGTTTTGCTTTTAATTTCATTTTTGACCTACTGAGGAACTTGGACATTGATGGCAAATTTTCTCACGCCATTGTTTTGAAGAGTATCTAGGATCTCAATAACTGTCCCGTGAGGAACTGTTTTGTCTGCAGCGATCACTGCATGAACTTCAGGATTCTTTTTAACACTGACAATTACTTTTTCTGCAAGTTCTTCTTTGGAAATGGTTTCACCATTAAAATCAATTTTTCCGTCAGCGCCCACAGTAATGTTGAGGTTACTTGGCTTGAGTTCTTTTCCACTCGTTGCTTGCGGTAAATTGATATTAATACTGGGCTTAATAAAAATTGGTGCTGAAACCATGAAGATGATCAGGATAACGAGAACAATGTCTACCAGAGGTACGACGTTGATTTCAGCGATGGTTTGGTTTCTGTCCGAACCATTGATTTTCATTTCTTGGCCCCAAGATTTTTAGCATAGGCCAGGCACAACTCACGAACTGCACTGAGTGCATCAAACACTGATTGAACTTTTTTATTAAAATAGTTGTAAGCGGCAACAGAGGGGATTGCGACTGCCAGACCAGTTGCTGTTGCAACAAGGGCCATTGAGATTCCGGCCATAACAACTTTTTGACCGGCCTCAGAAGAAGCTTGTGTCATATCGTGGAAGGCTTTCATTATCCCAAGAACAGTTCCTAATAGACCTATGTAGGGCGCATTTGATCCAATTGTTCCAAGAAAAGATAAAAACTTTTCCATTCTTGGGCGTAGAGTGATGGTGAAAGTATTAAAAATTTCTTCCAGTCCCTTTTCACCAGATTGCTCGATATGCTTGACGCCATAAGCGGCTGCAGTTCCCATGACGGAATCCTGAATTTTAGCCATTTCTTTAATGTCACCGAGATTGTTTTCAACCAGCGCCTTCTCAATTCTCTCAAGCATCATACGGGAATCTTTATAGACTTTATTTAGGTAAAAAAATCTTTCCAGAATAATCGCAAAACTTAAGACACTTAGTGTGATGAGTAGCCATAGAACTGCCTGATCGGCATAGTGGGCCATTGAAAACAGTTGCTCAGTCATGTGAAATCTCCATTTGAGCAACATATTTACAGCTATTTTTATGGGTCGTCTTGGAAAATTGTCTCAGTAAATGATGCGCAGCGCGACGCGCAAAGTAATTCGCGTTCATGGTGGCTAAGTCTTTATTTTATGATTATTATCATAGTAGTTAATTTTTTTAGCTTTCAAAGTTTAATCTTTTAAGAGGAGTTTTTATGGATATTGCATTATTTACGGAAGAAGGATTGGTCATGATCCTTAGATGGATCCACTTTTTTGCTGGTGTTGCCTGGATCGGTCACCTCTATTATTTCAATTTTGTTCAGGGGGAATTTTTTAAAGAAATTGATGCTCCTGTAAAAAACCAAGCTTTCTCGAAACTAGTTCCTAAAGCTCTATGGTGGTTCCGTTGGGGTGCAATGGGAACTTTCCTTTCTGGTGTTGTGATGTTGGCACTTGCTGCTAAGGACCTTGGTGGTGATTTCATGAAAACATCATACGGGATCTACATCTCTATTGGTGGATTGATGGGAACACTTATGTTCTTAAACGTTTGGCTCATCATTTGGCCTAGACAAAAAATCATGATCGCTTCTGCTAACGCAGTTATTGGTGGTGGTCAGGCGGATCCTCGTGCAGCAGTAGTTGCTCCTCAAGCAGCTCTTGCTTCTCGTACGAACGTAGTTTTCTCAATTCCACTTTTGTTCTTCATGGGTGCTTGTCGCCACTTAAGCTTGAACATCCCTGAAAACTTCAGCGCTGGTTTAGTGATGGGTGTAACAACTCTGCTTATTCTTGCGATTCAATTGAATGCAATGAAAGGAAAGATGGGTCCAATGGCCACTGTGAGAGGCGTTGTTCATTGTGGAGTTGGTTTAATGGTTGTTCTTTACGCTTTAGTTGAGGTTCTTGTTTAATGAATTCATTTATCTGGTTGGGCACTTTGGGTGCCCTTTATTTATTTTTTATTTTTAGCACTCCTGTTAAAGCTCCGCCTCCCATCAGAGTTGAAAAAACTGTAGAGGTTACTAAAGCCGAAGCAGCTCCTGCAGAAATTGTAGAAAAAGCTGCTGAGGTTGTGGTTGAAGCTGAGCCAGTTGATATTGAGAAGGGTAAAGCCATTTATCTATCTGCCTGTATTAAGTGTCACAACAAAGATCCAAACGTGAAAGGTCCGATTGGCCCTGAAATGGTGGATGCTCCGCTTGAAGTTATGCAGGCGAAAGTTGCGACAGGCAGATACCCGGAAGTTTTACCTGAAGGGTTTGTTCCAAAAAGAAAAACCAAGCAGATGACGAAATTTCCTCAGTATCTGAAAGATGTTCCGTCGATTCACGCTTACGTTCAATCTATAAAGAAAAAATGAACTCAAGTTTATTGTTGGGAGCTTTAATTAGCTCCCTTCTTTTTTCAAACTCCCTGTTAAGTGCCGATCAGACAACCCTGGATAAAGGGAAGCGCCTTTATCTTTCTAACTGCATCCAATGCCACAACAAAGATCCAAACCTTAAAGGTTCGTTAGGACCTGAGATGGTGGATGCTCCTTTGTCAGTGATGACCTCTAAGGTGATGACCGGTGCTTATCCTGCAGTCTTGCCGGCCGGTTTCGTACCTAAGAGAAAATCTAAAGCGATGAAGAAAATCCCTAAACTTCAAAATGACATTCCTGCGATTTACGAGTGGGTTCAATCAATGAAGAAGAAAAAATAATTCCATATGGATAAACCCAAAACGATCGATCCTTTACATGGTGTGACGCTGGAGAAAATTCTGGTGGAGCTAGTCGATAAATTTGGGTGGGAAGAACTTGGTACAATTATTACCATCAGGTGTTTCACCTTTGATCCAAGTATCAAATCCAGTCTAACATTTTTGAGAAAAACGCCCTGGGCGAGAAAAAAAGTAGAAGATCTTTATTTGTCTATTCAGCGCTGATTAGTAGCCCAAAATATCAACGTAAGTCGTGCCTTTAGCGAGAGATGAAGATGATTTCGCACGCTGGCCTTTGATCATAATTTTTTTATTAGCAAATAGGTCTTTAAGCAAAGTACGTGACATGGCCTTAAGAGTGTCATTTTCATTTTGCTCTCTGAGGGCATTGAGGAGGATATTATCCATTCTTGACTCAGCGTAGTCCAAATTAATGGCAATTCTAAAAGAGTTTTCAGGCTGAGCAGTTGTAGTTGTTGTATTCATAATATTCCTTGTTTTCCTACTTTTAATACATTCAATGTGAAAAGCCCATGGAATGATTAGGAGTCTTTATTTTTTATAGAGATTTTCTAAGCCTTGAATAACACTGATATTTCTAGAAGAACTATGTTAGGATTTTCGTACAAATGAAGTTTATCCTGGTTTTCCTATTCGCATTTCTCCCATCCTTAGGTGCACTGGCAGCCTTCAATGAGCCCCTGACTCTAAAACAAGTCTCCGAAGATGGCAGTCAGTTCGTCTTTGTGAGAAGGGAAGGGGATGCTCCCTGGAATGGTATTACCATCAAAGATCCCCACACCAAAGCGATTCTCTATGAAGCCAAAGTAATAAAATGTAGTGCTACTGCCTGCATTGGTGTCGTGGTTCACAACCATAGTGGCATCAAATTGAGGACTGATGAGGAGTATGTTCATTCTTATAATGAAGCTCCCATCAAGATTGATGGCAAAGAATTGCCTCCACCAGAACCTACTGTTGTGCCCCCTGCTCCAGAACCAGTTCCAGAGCCTGTGGTGCCCAAACCTGTAGTGGTCAAAAAAAGTAAGCCGGCACCAGTAGTGAAGAAAAAAGAAACTCCCCAAGCACCATCAGTTTTAGATACGGCGATGTATGCCAGTTACGGTAGTCCCATTGGGCCCGGTTTTAAACTCGGTTATTTCAAGCAGCTATCTTCTTTTTGGTTGGGACTCAGTTACGCAAACATTTCCAGCGTAACCAATAATGTGAGCATCAAGGGTCATTTGTTATCAGGGATTGGGAGCTACACCGTTTTTCAACCTTCACCTTCTATTGATATAAATATAGTGGGAGAGCTTGGAATGGCCAAAGCCACTTTGGATTTTACTGGCGTTGACGTAGACGGGCCAACTGAAGATGAGGCAACTTATTTTTATGCCATTGCCGGGGAAGGGAAGTTGAATTTTGACCGATTATCTCTCGCTCTTAAAAGTGGAATGAGTAAGGCGGGATTTGCACCTTCTTATACAGGGGAATTCGCCAAATTTACTAATCCTTACGGTACCATGCTTGTTTTTCTGGAAATAGGACTTTACTACCGTTTTTGATTTGGTTCGAATAATTGCTTTAAAAAATTGGTTCCCTTGACCTCTTCATCCACCCAAGTCATAGATTCTATCGCTTGAATAAGTTTTTGGTGAGATTCCTCAGGTGCTAGGGAGAAGTTTTTTTCAACCCACTTCGTCCATGTGGAGCCGAAGTATTCATAGGCCGTTAAAAGTATTCTCGCTTCTTCATCTTCTAGTGCGGAAAAAAGCTTATGGAATAATCTCTGCCTCAGCAATCCCTGTGATAATTCTGGTTGATTTTGAATTAAAGACAATTTGCTTAAAAGAGTTTTTGTCTGGGGATGATGAGCGAGAGAGAACCATAGATCTGCGTAGGGAATAAGGTGCTCCACCATCTTGTAAGTTGGGCTATGACCTGCTCTTAGATACCAATTCAGGGCCCGCATTTTCGCTACAACTTCACCAGGAGGAAAACCTGGAGAAGCCAAAACACCGAAATCGTAATTGTACTGAGGCAGTGTGATAGGCGGATTTGCTTTTCCTGTTCTCAGAATAAGACTAATGGTTGGTTTGGAAATATGAAGAACCCTGTGAATCAGTCCGTCTCTCAAGTGAACTTGCCGGACATTACCCGGTTTGAGGTGGATAAGTTTGCTCGGGGTGAGAGTTCCCCAGTGGGACGGACCAACCTGAGAGGTGGGAGTAAATGTATACTCAGTTTCGAGTGATTGCCCCTGAAGAACAGTGAAGGCCCCTTCAAAATTATGCTGATGGATGCTGGTCTGTGACTCCACCCAAATATAGAGGTCTAAATAAAATGATTTATCTTCTGCTACGTAGAGAGTAATCGGTGGGTCACCAAAGGTGGAGCTGGGATTAACCTGCTCTGGATAGGTTTGTAATTCGAGAATTTCTTGAATATTCTTCTGTAACTCAAAATGGTCGTGAAAGGTATGATTCTGCATTTCATGAAAAGCAAAGTCTGAGAAATTTTGGCTATTGGCCTGGGCCAATTTCCACTTTTGGTCTAATGATCTGGCCCAAATGGTTATTTCTGTAAACCAAGACAAGAGAGATTCCTTTTTAATTTGCTCATAGGTATAATAGTATTATTTCGAAACTACTTAAAAGGTTATTATGGCCAGTCTCATTGATATTGTTCTTCACCTTGATGCCCACTTACTTGAGTGGATTGCCATGTTTGGCCCATGGTTTTACGTCATTATGTTTCTGGTCATTTTTTGCGAAACTGGGCTCGTGGTCACTCCTTTTCTTCCTGGAGATTCACTACTATTCGCTCTGGGTGCCTTGGCCGCTTTAGATAATGGCCTTGACCTGTGGCTATTGCTGATCAGTTTAACTATTGCCGGTATCCTGGGTGATACTGTGAACTACCATATTGGAAAATATCTGGGTGTGAAGGCTTTTGATAAAGACAGTCGGTTTTTTAAGAAACAATATCTGGATCAGACGAAAGCTTTTTATGATCGTTGGGGATCATTCACTGTCGTAGCGGCCCGCTTCGCGCCCATAGCCCGTACCTTTGCCCCTTTTGTTGCGGGAATCGGGTCTATGAATTACAAACGCTTCATTGCTTATAATATCCTGGGTGCCTTTGCTTGGGTGTTTACCTTTATTCTTGCTGGCTATTTTTTTGGAAATCTTCCAGTCGTAAAACGAAACTTTCACATTGTGATTTTTGGTGTGATCTTCGTTTCTATTCTGCCGATGTTGATCCCCTGGCTCAAGAGCCGAATGGCCAAAAAGGCATAAAAACAGCCTTAAATACCTGTAAAAACGTTGATGTCTAAACAATAGACACCCCCTTCCACTTTTACAAACCACGCCAGTTTTTCAATCGAAGATTTAAAAAATCTGATTAAATGGCGTTGTCGAACTACTTGTGGAAGGAATTTATGAAGTTCATTTTGTTACTTACATTACTCATCTCTCAAAGCGTTTTCGCAGAAGCAGCTTGTGACATTCGGCTTGGCCACTCTGCCGGTGTACGAGTTGTTGAATATGCCACAGATAACGTTGTTCATTCAAAAATTGCCTTAAGAGAAATGTCAGTTTCTAGTCTTCGCGAGGAGATGACCAGCCTGCAGGATATGGGGCTTTGTGAAATGAGAATTCAGCGCAAGAGATGTGTACTTAAATTCGAAAAGCGCGCCACAGAAAATCAGCTTACTCTCATAAGAGGGAGCGATCGTTGGTTAAGCTGGAGCCTTGCTGGCAAAACATCGGCTCAAAAATTTGTTAAAATTCTTCAACAAGCTGGATACTGCCTGTGAAAATAACAAGAATTTTAGCCTATTTGTTTAATCTGTATAGCATGTCGGCAGTCGCTGATTATCAGTGCGTACTCAAACTTGCCCATAATGACGACCTCTATAAAACCATCGCTGAAAAGACGCTGACGATTGAAGAAGGCAAGATGAAGTCTGGGAACATGGGGACTCTGTTTGTTGAGTTTCAAAAGAATCGCAAAAAGATCTCGCTTGATATCAATGCGGTGATGAGTGGCTGGAAGGGCGAAGAGGACGCTACATTTGTCATGATTCGCAGAACGAAGAAAAGATATTCATTAAGCTCGCATACTGTAAGTGATATTATGACCGTTAAAGGAAACGATAGTATGACGGGATGGTTTGATTCTTATAAATTAGATATCAATTGCCTTGTGACGCCTGCAACCGGGCAGGCATCCGGTCTTTAGCAATTGCCTTGCAGGCAGATCTAAGTCTGTTTCTATGATTCACTAATTTTAAAGTTTTTTTCACATCAGGAATTAAGGTACTGTCAGGGGATTGGGTGTACTGCTTATCCAAAAGTTGAATATCTGCAGGAGAGGTTTCTTGCTCTTGCTTGCAAAATTGCTGAAGATTAACTTCAAAATCTTGGTTCTCTGCCAGCGCAGTTTGAGTAGAGATGAGGATCAAAATAACAACGAGTGCATTCTTCATACATCTATTATCGACCAACTTTGCTAAATAACTAAATAAAGATTAGATGAAGAGTACCTGTAGACTGGCCTAAAAATTGGGGACCGAAGTCCCCATCATGAATTAATCGTTAAGCAGTTCTGGAAGGTGAGAGAGCATACCTTTGAATTCTGTCGCTCTTTCCTTCTTCCAAAGGAAGTCTGGTCTCTCAGCTGATTCCCATTCTCCGCCTACGATTCTTCCTTGAGCATCAAGTTCAAGGCGGTAAGTATAGAGGCGAGAAGCAATTAACTGTTGTTTCGTTCCGTGAACCACGTCCCAAGTGACGTGTTCAACTTCATCAACATAGAAAAACTCTGTTTCAATTTTCATTTCTTTGACGGCCGAAGAGGCAGCACCTTTTTCAGGAGCAAGGTTGGCGGCAAGAATTTTTGACTTATATCCGACTACTGGCTGATTCCAAACTTCTTTATAACGATCTACATCCGCGATGAATCCCTCTTTGCGAAGACCCAGCATGTTGGTGATGATGATATGAAAGGCACCGGCATTTAAGTCATTCTCACAGCCCTTAGCTCCACCCATCCAGCTCCCAAAGTGGCAACGTAGACCTGTTTGATGAGTGCTCTCTGTTTCGTGGTGAAAAGCATAGTAGTAGCTAACGAGGGCTTTGATATCTGATGAACCAAAAGGAATTTGAATGCCGTCCGGGTTCGTTAGGACTTTAGGTGAAGGCTCATTGTGATTCAATGTGGCCGGGGCCCAACCGTGGCAAATCCCTGCCCAGTCTGGAGCACGTCGGTTGGCAGCAGTAGCTGCCAATGCTTTCATTGGGTAATCATATTGGCCGGTATAGAGATCATATTTTTCTGAAGGAGCAAGAGTTGCCAATTGCTCAAGTGACATATTTTTCACTTGGGAAATTGAGGGAGATTCATACTTAAAGCCTTCACGCGAAGCAGAGTTCCAGCGAACATTGATTCCGCCTTCTTGAGATGGCCAGTAGTGACCAGACCAAGCACGAGGACCGATCTGAATGGTGCCTTCAAGAGGAAGTTCACCTAGCTTTGGGTTGTAGCCATCGGCCATGATTTCAGGCGCTGAGAAGCCTTTCCAGGCCTCCTTGATGCTGGAAGTTGAAGCGTGTGCCATAGCAGTGAAAAGGACCGCGATTAAGATCATTCTGATCGTCATATTTAATTCCCCCTGAGAAGTGGGGGAGTTGTAGTCTTGACTTGGAGCGTTTAGGAAGGGGTATGTTGCATAATATTAGAAACGAGAGCTAAACAGGTGAAAGTTGATAATTGGGCCCAAC
>JFJP01037595.1_pt1 | contig 25438 bp, 17 predicted proteins | sample 431651 | NCBI WGS metagenome assembly JFJP01 (sample SAMN02602958, study PRJNA72255) | Microbial mat metagenome, whole genome shotgun sequencing project. | biome: fresh water; feature: sink hole; material: water; isolation source: purple microbial (photo- and chemosynthetic) mats found in...
TTCAAAAAGTAAAGTATAACGGCATATTTTTTGCGGATTTTATAAAAAATGTATAACCATGAACAAATTAGTTAAGCTATTCATTTTAGTAAATTACCTTGTGGTATTCGGATTGTGGGGAGGAGTGAATACATCACATTCTCAAGAAGATGACGAAATAGTACCCGGTATGAAACCAGAAAAAATGTTTTGGTTTTTCATCAATGTTCAGGTGAAAAAAAACAAGCAAACTGAGTCGAATGAATACATTGTAAAACCTTCTGGCAGTGGCGTCTACCTAGGGAATGAGGATCAGTTTAGAAAAGATTTGTGGGGACAACGCACCGAGTTGCGTTTGGCAGTAGGGCCATATTGGAACCGCAGTCAGGCAACTTTATCGCAGCGTATCTATTCACAGTTAAATAGAAATACCACCGCTATGGCTGGCACATACGACCCAACATTGGAGGTGCATTGGTACTACCTTAAAGTTAAGCAAAAAAGAGTAGGTTACCAGTTAGAACCTACTGCAGCACGCGTTGCATCTGGCACCCTGAAGGAGTTTTACGATTCGCTCAGAGAAGGTTTATTTCAAGAGATGTTGGCAGTTGGGCCATTTCTGGACTATGGTGAAGCTGAAGAATCTAAGGCACTTTATAGATCTCAAGAATCTGAGAATGGCGAATAAATACCCCGAAGAAAATTTGTACCATAGCTTTTAAATGATATTTCTAACAAAAAAAAAGCAGCTTGAACTTAATAGTGCAAGCTGCTTTTTTAATTTGAATAAGTATTTCAGTTATTTTATATCCTTTTTTACCCCAAACATAATGGCGATGCAACCACGCAAAGTCTCAGGATTCTGATCTTTAGGCACGTGCACCACTATTACCAAACGCTGGCTAACGTCACTGTTAAAATCCCATATCATGCTTTTGCTTTTTTGAGAAGAAAAGAGTACGTTGTTTTCTTTAAAATCGACCACCTCAAAGGTAACATCATTGAGTGTAGATTCAGCAACCACAGTAATCCTATACGATTCACCCTGAAAGAAAGATTTATAAAGGCGAATATCATCACCCCCCCGAAGCCTGATGGCGTTAAATCTGCCATCGTGAATATATTTTTCAGTATCGAGTTGTTTCAAACCTTCATCCAAAGCAAATTCTTTGCATTGAGCCCATGATACGCCTGATGCTAACAATAAAACAGTTAGTAAGGCCAATAATTTATTCCTAAGCATAATTCAAATATTTGTTAAATATTATCAATCATTTTAGCACGCATAGAAGTTACTTTCTGATATAACTCTTTGTACGCTGATTTGTTTATCTCGCCATTTTCTTGCAAAAGCAAAAGATAAATCCTATAAATTTCATTCAAGTCTCCGAGCAATAGTTTTATATCGCTATTATCTTTGTATATTTCCATCAAACTAATCATATCTTCCAACGAAAGTTTCTGGTCAATTATTATATTGACCAACTCAGTATTATCTCCTTTGGAAGTTTCCGACAGTTGCATCGATAGATAAAGCCCTTCAAACCATCCACCCAAAACAATAAGGCTTGAAATTTCTGCTCGTTGATTTTCTTTTAGAAATGCACTTGAATTCATAAAGATTTCGGAAATCATATTCATGATAAAATCACGGTCGTTTAAATTTTCCGAAAATTTAGACATGACTGAATCACTAATAACATTTGTAATACCTAGTTTATCGGCCATTTTTTTTGAAGCAGACATATAGTTAATAGTAATTTGAGGCTGCTCAAAAACGTTGGCATAACTCAAATCGGCACCAAAAACGCCCAGGTTTATTGCCAAAGCTTTGCTTGTGGTGTATTTATCTACATTTGCAACCGGGTTAAGCAAACTCTCATCAAATGTAGCTCCCGAACGTTTCATCAGACGCACCGTTTCAACGGGTGATGGCAACGAATAGAAAATGATAACAGCTTTGTCATAAGCCTCGTTGAGTTTATCTGACGATACATCGAGTAATGTATCTATAGATTTGTTATCCGAATTTTGTTCGTTTCCTGAATTGGAACATGAACTGATCCCTATCATGAGGACATATATTACTAAGATTTTCAAATACTTCATTTTGGTAAAGTTATTCAGGTAAATAAATCTGTTGGTATTCAAAAGTGCAAATTTATACAAATATACTCGTAAAACTTGATTTATGCAATATGTCTATAACAATGCATCAGGCATACAGCTAAGTTAACCAAGAATTTAATAACCACATTATCTATCAATTGCAATATTTCGAAATAAGTATAAAAACACTCCATGCGAATATAACGAAATAATTGAGAGACTTCACAACTTCTCAAAGCCTTTTTACGTTAAACATGAAAAGTGAATTTATGCTAAATAAACAAAAGTTGTGAAAAAAGAAACTGGTATTCAGTATTTTTTCGTATCTTTACAAGCCATACCAATAAGAACATAATTTATACTTATACTCATGAAAGTCAGAACATTGGCTATCATTTATATATTGTGTCAAATGAGTACAAGCTCATTGTTTGCACAGTTACTTTCATTACAGCAGTTGGAACAAGTGCCGGTAGTAAACTGGGATGAGGCACAAAAAATGCCTTCAGACAAAGTAATTGCCATAGATATGAGCGGCACAAGCCTGAAAAACTTACCCGCTGATATTGGAAAATTTACTAACCTGCAAAAATTAATTCTGTGGAAATCAGAATTAAGTAATTTGCCTCAAGAAATAACGAATCTGAAGAATCTTCAGGTTTTGAATCTGAAAGACAATGCACTTAGCAGTGATGCTGATTTGATAAAAATATTTTCACTTACACATTTAAAGGTGCTGAATCTGGGATCAAACAATCTGACATCGCTACCTAAAGAAATTGAAAATCTGAAGAATCTGGAAATTTTAAATCTGGGATACAATAAACTTACTTTACTTCCAACAGAATTGGGTACGCTTTCGCGTTTAGAAGAGCTCAATCTGGAATACAATTCAATCAATGCATTGCCAGTTTCCATTGGGGATATGGCAGCGCTCACAGATTTAAATTTGAATCGCAACGACTTAAATACCTTACCGGAAGAAATTCTAAAACTTTCGGCACTTGAAATTTTGAATTTGAAAGAAAATCCGATTCAGAAACTTCCAGTATCCATTGACCAACTTACCAGCCTAGAAGAATTATTTTTTAAGAAACATTCTTTATCTGAAGAAGAAAAAGACAGGATCACAGAATTATTACCGAATACTGAAATAAGTTTTGAGTAATATATTTGTCTAAGAGCATATTTTTGTGTAACTTGCCATTTCGAATACAGATGAAGAACAAAATTTTACAAAAGCAGGAAACTGAAAATTTTCCTGTGTTTTGCATGTAGATTTTTTTAGAAGCGTAACATATTTACAAAACACATACATGGTTTTGCACCATACAGATAAAATAGTTTAACTATGAGGCAATTAAAAATTACTAAATCAATCACAAATCGCGAAAGTGCTTCTCTTGATAAGTATTTACAAGAAATAGGTAAATATGAACTCATTTCAGTAGAAGAGGAAGTTGAGTTGGCACAGAGAATACGCAAAGGCGACCAGCGCGCCATTGAAAAGCTCACACGTGCTAATTTACGTTTTGTGGTTTCCGTTGCTAAACAATATCAGAACCAGGGCCTCAGCCTCCCGGACCTTATAAACGAGGGCAATTTGGGACTCATAAAAGCTGCCGAAAAATTTGATGAGACAAGAGGGTTCAAATTCATATCTTATGCCGTATGGTGGATTCGCCAATCTATTATGCAAGCAATAAATGAACAGTCTCGTATTGTGCGTCTGCCTCTCAACCAGGTAAGCTCGCTAAGTAAATACAACAAGGCTGTTTCAAGATTCGAACAGGAAAACGAACGAAAACCTACCGCCGAAGAATTGGCTGATATCCTGGAACTTCCTCAAGATAAAGTTATTGATACAATGCGCGTATCAGGCAGGCACGTATCTGTGGATGCCCCATTTGTAGCTGGCGAAGACAACAGCCTGCTGGATGTACTCGAAAACCCTGATTCGCCAAATGCTGACAGTAAGCTGATGAATGAATCGCTGAGTAAAGAGATAGAAAGAGCGTTTGCTACTCTCACCGAGCGCGAACGAACCATTTTGAAGCTATCATTCGGAATAAATGGGCCGGAAATGTCGCTCGAAGAAATTGGTGATAAATTTGGTTTGACCCGTGAACGCGTGCGCCAGATCAAAGAAAAAGCAATAAGAAGGTTACGCAATACCTCGCGCAGCAATTTATTGAAAGCGTATCTAGGATAGAAATCTTAAAGGAACATACATTAAAAAAATCCTGCAGCAACTAAGCTACAGGATTTTTTTTATTTCAAAATCCAATTTGGTCAATTATACGATTGCACTTTCGGCAGGCATCTTACGATCTACTTTCTTCACCAAACCTTGCAATACTTTTCCCGGGCCAACTTCCACAAATGAAAGAGCACCATCTGCAATCATATTGCGCATTATCTGAGTCCAACGTACAGGCGAGGTAAGTTGCAATATAAGGTTTTGCTTAATAATGAGCGGGTCATTTACCGGCTTGGCATCTACATTCTGATATACTTGGCATATCGGTACATGAAACTCAGTAGCCTCAATAGCTTGCTGCAACTCAGCAGCAGCAGGTTGCATAAGTGGAGAATGGAATGCGCCACCTACCGGCAGAATTACAGCCTTGGCAGCTCCGGCAGCCTTCATTTTTTCAACTGCAATCTCTATTCCTTCTCTGGTTCCGGAGATCACAAGTTGTCCGGGGCAATTGTAATTGGCAGGAACTACAGTTTGCTCTATCTCAGCACAAAGTTTTTCTACAACCTCATCATCGAGACTCAGAATGGCAGCCATAGTAGAAGGTGTAATTTCGCAAGCTTTTTGCATAGCAAGCGCCCTGCGTGAAACCAATTGCAAACCGGCCTCGAAAGACATAGCCCCTGCTGCTACTAATGCAGAAAACTCACCCAAAGAGTGCCCCGCCACCATGTCAGGCTTGAAATTTTCGCCCATTAGCTTAGCGGTAATTACGGAATGTAAAAAAATGGCAGGTTGTGTTACTTTAGTTTGCTTGAGTTCTTCCTCGGTGCCTGCAAACATGATATCGGTAATGCGGAATCCAAGAATCTGGTTCGCTTTTTCAAACATTTCTCTGGCAACATCATGTTGCTCATACAAATCTTTTCCCATGCCGGGGAATTGTGCTCCCTGTCCGGGAAATACAAATGCTTTCATATATTTATTATTAATTTATTCATTATTAAAGAGTAAGAAGTTTGGAAAGTGACTATACTACAAAATCAAATTCCCTAAACTTTTTGCAAATATACATTGTGTTTTTATCCCAAAAATACTCTGGGAGGCAAATGGATGAAAAAACCGCGCAATTTACTGATTTACAACGCAAAAATACAGATTGCATGCATACCAAAAAATAAAAACTGCCCACTGAAGTTAACTTCTGGTGAGCAGTTTGGTATGTATATCTAAATTTTAAGAATCAACTTATTTCTCGATAAGTTCTACACTACGACGAACAAATTTTGAAAGAGCTTCGCCTTTGAGCAGGCCATTTGCCAACATGGCAAGGTCAACCATTTGTTTCACCAGTTTGTTTTGTTTTCCAAAACTCTCAAGTTTTGCAGATTTGTCTTTTTCCAAAGCCTCAATCTGTTTCGATAAGTCTTCGGTTTTATCTTTATCTGCCTGATCTATATCTTCGTATTTCATCTCCTTATTTTTCTCTTCCAATTGTTTTCTCTCATTTTCAAGAGGTTCCATTTTAGCAGAGATTTCTTTTAGATCAGAACCCAAAGTAGAGTTTACAACATTGAGAACTTCGGTTACAAGTGGATGATTGGCATTCACTACAAGGTTGTAACTATCGGGCAATTCGCCATAGTATCCCATGCCACCGCCATAAGCCGACATGTCTTTCATACGTCTCATGAACTCAGACTGAGTAAGTGTAACAGGCAAGTCACTGGCAGACATAGGCTCAAACTGTACCATATAGAAATCTTTCTCAGGAGTCTGGCTTCTGAAAACAGGTGTAAGCATTGAAATCTGGTCTTCGGTAAGGCTCGATTTCACTTCCTCTGCTTTAGGAATGATTTTGTCTACGATATCTGAATCTACTCGGGCAAAGCGAACATCTGTAAATTTGGATTCGATGTTTTGTATGAAATGAGAGTCTAACTGACCATTCATTAACAGCACGTCATATCCCTTCGATTTAGCTACATCTATCAGGCTATATTGCTCTTCCGGATTGTGTGTGTATAGGTAAACTACCTTGTTGTTTTTGTCGGTCTGATTTGGTTTAACCAGGTTGTTGTATTCTTCCAGTGTGTAATATTTCCCATCGGTATTTTTGAGAAGGGTGAAATCTTTTGCGCGGTCATAAAATTTCTCATCGCTGAGTATGCCGTATGCTATAAAGAGTTTCAAATCATCCCATTTCTTTTCGAATTGCTCACGGTCGTTTTTGAAGATTTCGCCCAAGCGGTCGGCCACTTTTTTAGAAATGTGTCCGGAAATCTTTTTCACATTGGAATCGCCTTGGAGGTAGCTGCGTGATACGTTGAGCGGAATATCCGGAGAATCGATAACGCCATGAAGCAGGGTAAGAAAATCGGGAACGATGCCTTCTACAGAGTCCGTAACAAATACCTGATTGCTATATAATTGGATTTTGTTGCGCTGTATATCAAAATTGCTTTTGATGCGTGGGAAGTAGAGAATACCCGTGAGGTTGAAAGGATAATCCACATTGAGGTGAATATTGAACATAGGTTCAGCCCCGGCAGGATATAGTTGCTTGTAAAAATCGTTATAATCTTTTTCGGTCAAATCCACTGGTTTCTTCTTCCAGGCAGGGTTTGTGTCGTTGATTATCTTGTCGGTTTCAGTTTCGGCATATTTGCCATCTACCCATTCTTTTTCCTTTCCAAAACCAATAGGTATAGGCAAGAATTTGCAGTATTTGTTGAGCAAATCAGTTATTTTGCTTTCCTCAAGAAACTCATCTGAATCTTTATCCAAGAAAAGAACAATGTCGGTACCTCTGGTTTCCTTTTCAATTTCTTCGAGTGTGAAATTTGGACTGCCGTCGCAAGACCATTTCACAGCCTGTGCACCATCTTTGTATGACTTGGTTCTTATTTCTACTTTCTCAGAAACCATGAATGAAGAATAGAAACCTAGTCCAAAATGACCTATGATGTTTTCTATTTTATCTTTGTATTTATCTAGAAACTCATTTGCACTTGAGAAGGCTATTTGGTTGATGTATTTATCAATCTCTTCGGAAGTCATACCAATACCGCGGTCAGAGATGGTAAGTGTACGGGCTTCTTTGTCGAGCGAAATTCTGATGGTAACGTCGCTCAATTCACCTTTAAACTCGCCGGCTTGTGCCAGGGCTTTCATTTTTTGGGTAGCATCTACCGCATTCGAAACCAATTCGCGCAGAAATATTTCGTGTTCTGAGTATAGAAAGCGTTTGATAATTGGAAAAATATTTTCAGTAGTTACGCCTATTGTTCCGGTTTGCATATTGAAAAGAATATTTTAGGTTAAACAATTCATTTATAAAATTCGTTTCTCCTAATTCAAAGTATATGCCATTCGTGTAGGTATGCCATTTTGGCACGCACGAAAAACGAAATTATGCAAACAAAAGTGCCTTGAAGCGATTACTTTTCAAAAATCGAGCATGGCTTCTACACGCTTAAAGTCCTTGCTCAGCATACCATTTTCGCGAAAATACCTAAAATCTCTCAGGTATTTATCTTTGAATTTGGCTCCATCTGTAAAAGTGACATTTCTGTATTTGAGGTATAGTTTGGTGGCAGACTCAAAATTTCCCATAAACAAGTAGGCATGAGCCATATTTATATAAATCCATGTTTGCGACGGATCAAGTGCAACACCAGTTTGGGCTGCAGAAATGGCAGATTTATAATTTTTGGTAACGAGCGAATACCAACTCAGATTACCGTAATTCATTGCAAGTTTATTAATGATATCTGTATTATTGGGAACTGCATCTTTTACTTCAGTTCGTAACTCAATGGCAGCCTGCACGAGTCTAATTTTGTTGTACGTGTCAGTCTCATTCTCGATAAGTCTGTCATAAGCGTTGGCCATAGAAGCTTTGTAAGCATTCTTAGGTTGAATTGTCAATAGTTGTGTATAGTTGGCTATCTGTCTGATCAGAATTTCTTGCTTATCCTCTGCAATAAAATTGGTATTGAACATGCGTTCATACTCATTTATGCTATCGAGCAATTTTCTCGGATTTGTCTCTTTTACAGAAACTATAGCTGCTTTAAGTTGGTTTGAAATAATTGGACGTGAGCCACCATGTTGTTTGGGAGTTTTATTTTCGGTAACTGAAATTATGGTCTGATTTTGAATTTGCTGATCAAATTTCTCAATAATTTTGCGTGTTTCATCCAATGAAGTAGCATTTTTAAGTGCATTTTCCTTTTCTTGTTGAAGACTATCTATGTAGGCAAGAGCCTTTTCAAGTTCCAATTTGTTTTGCATGAGAATTTCACGCTGCTTTTCGAGTTCTTCATAAGCAAACTTGGCTTGTTTCTCACGAAAAATAGCTTCCTGACTCTTATAATACGCAAAAACGCCTAGTGTAATGGCACCAATGAGAGCAACTGAGAGTATAATCGACATTTTCTTCTGCCATTTGGCAGCCCTTTGTTGTTCTTCGGCACGTTGTTGTGCTTCCCGGCTTTTTTCTTGTTCAAGCCTGAGCATAGCCTCTTGCTGTTGTTTTTCCTTACGTTTTTCCTCTACCAAAGCATCACGCGATGCTTCAACAAACATGATTTGAATTTGGGTAGCTGTAGGGTTCTTTGGTTTTATTTTATTCCCATGCTCATCCATTCCCAGTGCCTGTTGCAACCATTTCTCGGCCAGAACAAATTCGTTACCACGAAGCAGAAGGTCGGTTGCAAAACTTTTACTTTCCCATTCTGAAGCCAATTGGGCATAGCGTGTATGCAGACGCACATATTCACGGTCGGTATCGAGTGTTCGAATAAGCTCACCAAATGCAGATTTAAAATCGCGTTTATTAAAATCAATCCACTGTATTTTGCGCAATCCATCGGGCAAGTCAAGTAAGTTGAATTCGCGGCTAAGCACAGTAATAATTCTCTTATTTTTTGATTCCGCAAAATTGACCTCATCTTCGCAATAAGGCGACTTTACGCTGTCAGGCGATAATATAAATACAAAGTTGTCTGCACTTTCAATTCCCTTATATATTTCTTTCTGGAAATCGGAAGCAGATGCAATACTTTCCTGATCGAACCAGGTATTCTTACCGGTTATCTGCAGGTTGTCGTTTATTTTACGCGACAAATCACTGTCTTTGCGAGAATATGAAATGAAGACATCCGTTTCGAGCAAACCCACTTTTGCCTCACTTTCACGAATATATTTTTCTTGAATTTCGAGAGGTCGCCATTGCATCATGGCAGATGTTTTGAGCCATTCCTTAGCATTTTCGAGGTTGAATCCTCTGAGCAAAATACTGTTGTTCCGATTCTGCTCTATCCACTTAAGCGCCTGTACCAAGAAAACTTTGTGTTTTTGAAAATACTCTGCATCGCGGTAAAGCACTTGTAACAATTCGTCGAAGCTAAGATCAAACTCAGTTTTCGCACGACTCTTAGCAGATATATCAGCTAGTTTCTCTTTGTCCGAAAGGTTTTTAAGCACTAATTCTTCTGCTTCAGAAACTAAAGTATCTTTCCAGAAAGAAATTGCACTCAGCGAACGAACAGCAGGAGGCAACTCAGTACCGGGGACATTTTCAAGCAATATAGGGATTATACGCTTGTTGAGCGACACCGCATAATCAATTTCCAGATTGCTATATCCGGCTCCTACCGCTTGGCGGGTAACTACATACAAAAAATTATCGGCCTGCTCTATGCCCCGCTTGATGGATGAAATAAACTCTGCACCACTCTCAATATCGCCTCCGTGAGTCCAACTTGTGAAATTGTAATAAGCGAGTTGCAATTTTATGCGTTCCAGCAAATCACTGTCTTCAGGTACATAAGAAATAAATACTTCTGTATGAAGATTGTTGGCATTCTTTTTTGATTCAACAATATATTCTGCGTGCAATTTCCCTGGCAATGCTGGAGGTTGCACTTTCTGCTTGGTTACCTCGTCGGTAAATTCCTTGGTGAGTAGCCATTTTTCGGCATCCTGCCTATCCTTACCCACTAACAGGTAATTCACATTTCTGATTTGGCGTATCCAAAGCAATGCGTTGTGCAACAACAAGGTATGCATACGCAAATAATCGTTGTGGCTATTCAGAACCTTCAGCAGTCCTTTGTAGGAATTATCGTAACTATCTATCCATTTCCATTGGTCGAGGGGTATGTTGAAATCTTCCTTCTGACGAAAATAAATCCAGTTGAGTTTAGCTAATTCTGGATGAAGTTTGTGCCACGAATCGGTAGGTTCAATGTGCAAAATAGGAATGATACGTTTTTTGTAGCTTATTGCCAACATGATTTCTTTGAGGCAATACTCCGATTTGACAGAGTGTGGAGAAATAATCACAACCACGTTATCAGATTTTTCAATCCCCTCGTCTATCTGAATCTGAAAATCAACCGCCAGTGGAATATTGTTCATATCGAACCAAACTTTTTTTCCGGCAGCGACCAGGTCGTTGTTCAACCTACGGGCAAACTCCAAACTGTGACGGCGGCCGTATGATATGAACACGTCGTACATCTGATCTCGGTGGCGCTGTATACTTTTCTCACGCTGGTTGGCAGAGTTCATATAGTCTATCACTGCGTCCAGATTCGGCAATACCAAGGCACCGTTTTCAGTAACTTTATTGCTGAGTTTTTCGAGCTGCTTAAGTTGCAATTCTGAAAAAGCCAAATCGCCGTCTTCAGGCAAATAGCAGAAAATGGTACGGTCCGGACGCTTAAATGAATCATCGGTTACCTCGGCAATAGAGTAGAAACCCTCCATACATGGCGTAAGTACATATAGTACGAAATCGCAAGTTTGCCTCTCGTGTATTTCACGTTGCTGAGCTTCTTCGTTCCAATCCTTCACTACAGGATCGAAATACTCAACCTCGAGCCTGGGCATTACATAGTCGCGCCAGCGAGATCCGTTTACAGTACCACCTAAAAATACGCGCATAGATTCGTGTTGAAAAGTATTACCAAATATAGTTTTTTATGCGCATTTTATACATGGGTTTCAATAATATTTAAGAAATTGTAAATGTAACGGTGCAATCAATGAATTGGCACAATATTGGTTACTAATGGAAAAACAAATGTAGTATACTGATTATCATTCATTTAAATAAATTGCATTTTTTATAACTCATTTTTATGGAATTTCACCCCATGCATACTCTCAATATTAAACAAGCAATCAAATAAAACCTCAATATTTATGAAAAAGAACATTCAGATCATCATCACCGCTTTGTTGCTGGTATCGTTCATACAAACTGGCCTATACGCACAAACCAAAAGCAATTCTAAAATACAAATTGCTATACTTTTAGATACGAGTAATAGCATGGACGGCCTCATAGATCAGGCAAAAGCCCAATTGTGGAAAATAGTAAACGAATTAGCAACAGCCCGTTACGATGGCGAACGTCCTGAACTGGAAATTGCACTTTATGAATACGGAAACGACAACCTAAGCGGCAACGAAGGCCACATCAGGCAACTTTCTCCGCTTACTACTGACTTAGATAAAATTTCGGATGAGCTTTTCAAACTTTCTACATACGGCGGCAACGAGTATTGCGGTTGGGTAATACGCACCAGCACCGATCAACTCGCTTGGAGTGCATCAGACAAAGACCTCAAAATTATATTTATTGCAGGAAACGAACCTTTCAATCAAGGTACTGTAGATTATGAGGTTTCTTGCAAAAACGCCATTACTAAAAGCATAGTAGTAAACACCATTTTCTGCGGATCAGAATCTGAAGGAATTGAAACTTTCTGGAAAAAAGGCGCTGACCTTGCCGATGGCAAATTTATAACCATAAACTCCGACCAACAAACAGTGTACATAGAATCGCCCTATGACGATAAAATAATAGATTTGAACAACCAACTGAATAAAACCTATATAGCTTTTGGCGAAGAAGGTGAAGACCGCAAAGTGATGCAAGAACAACAAGACATAAATGCGAGTTCATATAGTAAAGCAAATGCGGCTATGCGTGGTGTATCAAAAAGCAGTGGCGTGTACAAAAATACTACCTGGGACCTGGTAGATGCATACGACGAAGACAGCAAAGTACTGGATAAAGTAGAAAACAATGAGTTGCCCGCAGAACTGAAAGGAAAAAGCAAAACTGAAATTGAAAAATATGTGACTGAAAAGAAGGCTGAGCGTGAGAAAATTCAGAAAGAAATACAGGATCTGAATGCGCAGCGGGAGAAATACGTAGCCGAAAAACAAAAAGAAATGGCCATAGACAATACCCTAGATGCAGCCATGCTCGGTAGCATACGAAAACAAGCTGAAAAGAAAAATTACAAATTCGAGAAATAAGCTCTTTCACACCAAATCTTGTATCCTATCAAACCATCCCTTTTCAACTTCTAAGATTATCAACTTAAAGCCAAACATCATGAAACGCATTCTCATATTCCTGCTGACACTCATATTGGTGCAAGGTGCATTTGCCGGAGGTATCATCATTGTGTCGCCGGTGGGTACAGATTTTACAGCTACCCAACGTTTCAATCCATTTACACTTGAGGTGAAAAGCCTGAAGGTGGAAACCTATATACAGGCAGGTGTGGTACGAACCCAGATAGAACAAATATTTTACAATCCGAGTAGCATCAATTTGCAGGGCTTTTTCTTATTCCCGGTGCCCAAAGGAAGTGTTCTCAGGGAATTCACCATGGACATAAACGGCAAGCAGACACAAGCCGAGCTGCTGGACGCCAATCAGGCACGCGCCATATACGAAGACATAGTACGCAAAACCCTAGACCCGGCGCTGCTTGAGTATGCAGAGTGCGATCTGTTCAAAATCAGAATTTTTCCGATAGAAGCCCTGAAAGAGAAAAAAATAAGCATTACCTACTCACAAATTCTCAATTACGACAATGGAATGATTGAGTATACATTTCCGCTCAATACTAAAAAGTACAGTGCAAAACCAATCCCAAATTTTTCGATGCTTATAAAAATAGAAGGCAGGAAATCGATTAAAACCATATACAGCCCTACCCATGAACTGGATATAAAACGTATAGACGATAACCATGCGCTGGCCAGTCTTGAAATGAAAGAAACCAAAGCAGATATGGATCTCTCTTTACTCATTGGCGAATCTGAGCAATACATAGGCGCATCGGTGCTTACGCACAAACTTACCGGCGACGATGGATTTTTCCTGATGGCAATAAGCCCGGGGTTTGCAAAAAAAGAGAAATCGACAACCCCAAAAGATGTAACTTTTGTACTGGATGTGAGTGGCTCGATGGCAGACAAAAGCATGGATCAGGCAAAGAAGGCACTCAACTTTTGTATTTCGAACCTCAATGCCAACGACAATTTTCAGTTGATAAAGTTTTCAACCCTAGCCGAGAAATTATTTGAAAAGCGAATGCCAGTGAATGCTGCCAACACCAAAACTGCACAAGATTTTGTGGCAAACCTGAAAGCCATAGGTGGCACCAATATGGAAGATGCACTCAAACTGGCACTCAGCGAGGCGCCTACCACAGGCAGAAGCCACGTCATTATTTTCATCACCGACGGGAAACCTACCATTGGAGAAACCAAGGAAACTGAATTGTTGAAAAAAATTCAGGCTATCAACAACAGCAATGTACGCATATTTACTTTCGGCATTGGCTACGACATAAATACAAAACTACTCGATGAGATGACCGAGCTCACATCGGCTTACCGAAGCTATATAACGCCGGAAGAGGATATTGAGTTAAAGATTTCGGCCTTTTTCGAAAAAGTAAATTCTCCGGTACTTACAAATATTGAACTCACTTTTGGCACTGCCACCAATGCGCACGAGATTTTTCCGAATAAATTGCCCGATCTGTTTCGCGGTAGCGAACTCATCATAACCGGGAGATACAGAAACCCCATAAAAGACAAAATAACTGTGAGCGGATTAGTAGATGGCAAGAAAGAAAGCTACACCTTTGATATTGAATTTGGTGATAAAGCCGGAGATGAATTTGTTTCCATTCTTTGGGCATCCAACTACATAGGCTACCTGCTCGACCAGATAAGGTTGAAAGGTGAAAACAGAGAACTGATAGAAACCATCACTACCCTTGCAAAAAAATATGGCATCATCACCCCATATACCAGTTACCTGATACTTGAAGATGAACGCATAAGCATAAACAACAACCATATACCGCACAACCGGGCTATTTTCAACCAAACACTTCAATACGACGAAATAGAGACCGAGATAAAAGACTCATACAACGATCTGAAAAAGTCGGAAGGCTCAGGTGGTGTGCGTTCAAGCATTGAAGTTCAGAACCTGAAAAATGCGGTGAAAGTGGCAGATGTAAAACAAGGCGGTACACGTATGAACTACCAGGACAAAAATGGTGAAAGCAGAAATGTACTCAATGGAATAAGCAATAAACAAGGCAGGGCAATATATCAGACCGAAAATGAATGGGTAGATATATACTTGCAGGATACCGACTCCCAAAAACCTATACGCATAAAATTTGCAGATAAAGAGTATTTCGCACTTATAAATAAAAATCCTGAAGTATCGCAGTTTTTATGCCTGGGGAAAAATGTAAGTTTCAAATACCAGAATCAGGTGTACGAGGTATATGAATAATACCAACTAACATAACGGGGGGTTATATATTCAAAGCAGAGTTCCGGTGGAAAATTTCCGAAGGAACTCTGCTTAATAATTAATTGGTGGTTTGACCAGCAAACTCAGGGCATTTATCATCAGCAATAAAGCTCTGGTTTTTAAAACTAAATGAAAACAGTAAAACGAAAACGATAAATTACTAATATTCTAACATCAAAATAAACCTTAATTGCTTAATAGTATAGTTGTTTATATTAAATTTCAAATTACGTACCAAAAATACTATTTATTACTAATCAAACACTTACGAATACTAGACAGATTTTTAACAACGCACTTATGTTCGAATGCGTACATAGAAATTACAAAAACGTACAACTGGCAATTTGCAAAGAAACCTACCCAAAAAATCGGGCTACTTCTTCATTATTTTGAATTCCACACGACGGTTGGCCGATTGGTCTGTTCCAGAAGCAACTATAGGTTTCGTTCCTCCATATCCTTTTCCCGTAATGCGTGATGCAGCTATCCCCTTACCAATCAGATACAGGCGCACTACCTCTACCCTCTCTTCCGAAAGTTTAATTAAGTTTTCAGGTTTTCCGCCAGTTTCGGTATGTCCTTCGAGTAGGATTTCGATGGATGGATTCGATTTGAGAAACTCAACAAGCCTATTCAGTTCAGGGTGCGAGGTTTCGATGAGGGTAGATGAATTTTGAATAAAAAACAGGTTATTGAGGGCAAAAGTTTCGCCTACAGCAATCGGTTTCAAATACATATTTTTAATAATCTCGTTATAATTTCCGGTTTTCTTGAGGTCAATATTTTCATTATCGGCAACATAGCCTTTAGATTCAGCTCTAAAACCATAGTTTATGCCATACGGCAAAATTATTTTGTACTCCCCTGTGCGTGGATTGGTGCGCGCAATGCCCATTTCCTTGCCGTTTGCAAGATTCTCGTAACGTATTTCAGCTTCTATGGGTTGTTTTGTGTTAGCATCCAGCACTTTTCCACTAATAAGCACTACCGGATCAGATTTTATGGATTCCGGAATTTTTATCATAAAAATATCTTCGTTGCCAATTGAATTTTCAGAAGAAACAAGAAAAGCATAGCTTGACTGAGCTGAAATAGAATAATAAGTATCCCAGTTTTTAGTATTCATTTCGGGCCCAAGGTTTTTGGGTTCCGACCATTTGAGCCAGGTTTCATCCAGCCGCTTACTCATAAAAATATCGGCAGAGCCAAAACCATTGTGGGTATCGGAATAAAAAAACAAGGTCTTGCCATCCGGTGCCAGAAACGGTGTTCCTTCATTGCCGAAGGTATTTAAAACATTGCCCATATTTTTAGGCTCGGTGAAACTTCCATCGTTGTTTCTAAAACTTACATACAAATCTTTATTTCCAATTGTCTCATCGCGTTCTACACTCAATATCAACACCTTGCCATCTGCCGAAGGACAAAAACTTTCATACTCATTGCGGTTGTAATAATTTTTGATTGTGATTTTCTGAGGCACACTCCAACCACTTTTGGTTCGGTGTGAAATAGAAATTCCCTCATCTGAAATGGTACCGCCCTGTGCATTATATAAACCCTCGAGCAGCAAAGTATTGCCATCAGGTGAAACTGAGATTACGAGATTATCTCCATCATTGTTGATGGGTGAAGGCATACGCTGTGCTTTACTCCAAGTGCCATCGGCAATGAGTTCGGAAAACCACACATCGTAAGTACCCAATGGCCCTGAATTGCTATTGGGGTTTGTAGTGCCAAAATAAAGTGTTTTGCCATCGGGCGATATAACAGGAGCAATTTCAGAAACTGCAGTATTTATACCATCTCCCATATTTTCGCGTTTATAACCATTTACGGCATTGTCTATCAGGTTTATAGCCTCGGGTTGCTGGAATATGGAAAAATAATCTGCCGCCACCTCTATGTTCGATTGTAGCACAAAGCCATGGTTCATGCCCATAAATGGCGGGCATTTCATTTTAAACACCTCTTTGCCATTTACCAAAAAATGCAATTGATCCTTTTTACGCCATACACGCAGTACATTGTATTTTCCGATCTCTTTTACACCACTGATTTTGGTCCAATCTACCAGCTGAAAATACTGCTCTTTGCGGTATACATAGATTGAAAAATAGCCGTTGGAACTAATCAGGAAATTGAAACTATTGTCCCAATAATTGCTTGCCCAAATAAGCCCATATCCAAAATTATCGGGCCCCGAAACCTGTTTCATGCTGGCTTCTATATAAAAATCCTTGTCCTCGCTCAGGCGCACGGTTTGCCAAAAACGCCAAGAAGTATTGTTTCGGGTATGCGACATAGCATATACTCCATTGGCTACTTTGGAAGTAGCATCCGCAGTATTCATTTCTGTCCAAGCGGCATAATTATTATTAAAATCCTCGCGAAATAACTCATAAGTTTGTGCTTCTGACAAAACAGATAACGAAGTTACAATTGCGAATAGGAATATTCGTAACATACAGATTTTCTTTAAAATACAAGTTTCTATTGTAAAACTTCCGAATTGCGGAGCTCCCTGAATCGTTCGATGATCGAATTGTCTTTTTCTTCCGAAATCACTACATCAATAAAATCGTCCCAAACCTTCGATGCGTTTCTATCTTTGAGGCATTGCTTAATTTCCGCTTTATTCTCGCGCATCATTTCTGCATACGTAAAGTACCACAGGGTTCGGTTGCTTTTCATTTTCTCAATATGCTCGGGTGTATATTTCTCGAGCAATTTAGCCTCGAGTGGTTTTACAATGCATTCGCAGGTAGCTTCGTTGTTTTCGGTAGAATTGCAATATTGGCTTTCAAAATCCATAGGTTTGAAATCTGATGCTGAAATAGACACATCGTTTAAATCGATTACGCCACCCGAAACGAGCAAACCTATAGCCATAACTCCGAATAAGAAAAAGCCACCTACATACTGAACCCAACCTTTGGCAAAAAACCTGAGTAGAAGTATGCCAGCCACAAGCCCCGCAGCAAATATAGCCAGAGTATTTATACTGAAACCAGTCTCTTCCATGTTCATAATTAATTTCGTTTACTATTTCTTTTTTGAAAGTTTCAAAGCATCTGCCACTTTAATGCGCTTATTGTTTGAGTATGCTACTATAAAAGCCTCATTTACATTACTTTCACGTATTACTTTATCTCTGAACTTTTGGGCATCGGCATAGGTATTGAAAGATCCCAGTTTGTATTTGTATAAACCATCGTGCTTCTCGATATTTATTTTATCGCCTACACCAAGGTTTTTGAAATACTGACTAGATATTTCTTTGCTAAAAGCAGCTATCTGCACACTATATTGTACCTCATACCCGGCATTACTCAATGTTTTGTTGCTGTCGGATTTTTTACTCAATATTTTATTAGAATTTCCGGTTGTAACCTTAGTTTCCTTTTTTACTACCACCTTATTATCAGACGCTTCTCGTTCAACAACTACAGAATCAACCGCACCGGATTTTACATCGGCACTATTTGTAGTGCCTTCATTTACAGTAGTTTTATTCTCTGTTTCTGTTTTGTTCTCCGCATCCTTATTTCCACCCAAAATGCTTACACCCTTTCCGGTAATTTTATTCGAATATTTCGACAAAATGCTTGAATTTTTCTTTTCAGCATCGGTGTTGTTTGCAATGGCTTGATTGCTGTTCACCACAAAAATGGGTAGACTCTTATCTGCTACAGCTATGGTTATATAAGATTTTTCGACGTTATACACCACACTGCCGGCAACAGCAGGAATAACATTGGGGTCACTGGCAAATCCGCTCACCAAAATTTTAGACGGCGTATTGGCTGCCAGTTTGCTGAAAGTAAAGGTCAGAACATTATCCTTCATGGTTACTTTTGCGCCACCATCGGACTTTATTGTTGGTTTGGATAATCCCGAAATATTTTCGGTAAGCACCAGATTGGTAATATCCTTATCAGCACTTAGCACTATTTCGAGCTGATATCCTCCTTTTACAGTATCGGTAAGGCTGAGTTTTTGGCTAGCGTATACATTGGCAATGTCTAAAATATTGGGAATGTAAGCAATAGGAATATTTGAAATATTGCTAACCCGTTTTACCGTAAGATTATGAGCCGACATATTGGCATATCCGCGATTGTTCTGATATATATAACTAAAGACGCCGTTCAACGCAAAAGTGCCTGATAGCGTGTCGGCAGCCTGAAGGAAATACGAAAACGAGAACACAGAATCTTTAGGCAGTCGCAGCCAGGTAAGACTCACTTTATTGCCTTCAAATTTAAATTCTGCACCCCTTGAGTTGTCTTCCACAGCAATAAAACCGGGGTGGAGTGCTTGTTCAAATCGGGCAAAATTCTCGAGTTGTTTTTTTTCTATAGTAAAAGTCATGGCTACGCGGCTACCTGAAGTAATCTCAGCGGGAATCTGACTGGTTAGTCGTACCTGTGCGTTGAGTCCGCTTAATCCACTTATTATAAACAAAAAGAGAAATATTATAACTTGTCTCATGTCTTATTTTTTCTTTAATGGTATTCGTAAGGGTTTTATTCTTCAAAAATCGTAAAAAAAAACTTTAAATCAAAGAATTATATCATGTTAAATAAGTACCTCATCAATCATAATGAAAACTACTTCCTTTTAGAAATTCCCGAAGTATAGAAGTGGGGGGTAAATTGGTATCAGGTATAGGCAGGAAGTAAGACAAGAATTTTAATAAACGCTTAGCTTCAGCATATTCTGCATCGCTCTCGTATACTTCATGCAATGGGATTTCCACGTAAGGCTTCAGTACACCTAATTCGAAAAATAGGGAAGAATTGAACATGACATCAGCCTCTTCTTGGTAGGGGAATATGTAAGCATCTTCGCCTTTTCTCACACTAGGCCAACGTTTCAAGGTTTCTTTGGCACTGTAGCCTCTGTACTGGTAGTCACGTATTATTCTACGAATGAGTCTGTTATCGGTAGTAGGTATACGATTGTGGAAATCAATGCCCACATTGGTAAGTGCCGAAACATAAATTTTGAACTTTAAGACATTGTTTATCTGGTTAGTAAGTCCGGGATTCAGCCCATGTATACCCTCCACTATAATAAAAGTACTATGCTCAATCTGCAATTTAGTACCATCCCAATACCTTGAGCCAGATTCAAATGAGAATTTCGGAATTTCAATTTCTTCGCCATCCATGAGTTGAATCAGTTGCTTGTTGAACAAATCCAAATCAATTGCCTCCAAGGCTTCAAAATTATACTCACCATGTGCGTCTTTGGGCGTATCCTCGCGGTTTACAAAATAATTGTCGAGCGATATTTGAACTGTTTTTATGCCCAATACCCGCAACTGTACTGCCAGCCGCTTAGCAAAACTGGTTTTTCCACTCGAAGAAGGCCCACTAATGAGGATCAGTCGGGGCTTTGCCAGGTGTCCTACTACTTGCTCAGCTATACTGGCAACCTTCTTTTCGTGCAATGCCTCAGCCAGATGTATAAGTTCATTGGTTTTATTGGCCTGTACATATTCATTTATACTTCCTATGGTTGTTATGCCAAGTATTTCGCCCCAATGTTTATACTCCTGAAAAATATCGAACAACTTGGGCTGAAGTATGAAATCTTCAATTTTTATGGGTGGTTGCTGAGGAGGCAACATCAGAAGCATACCGTCCTGATACTTTACCAAATCAAATATAGTGAGCTGTCCGGTCGATTTTACCAGATTTCCATAAAAATACTCAACAAAATCTTCCAGGTGGTAAATGGCAGTATACATCTTTTTGCGAGTCCGAAATAACTTTGCCTTTTCCAGATAGTTATTTTTTTCGAATACTTCAATGGCGTCAGGCACCAGCATGGCTTCTTTCACGAATTCAACATCACGGGCTATGATGTTACGCATTTCAGCACCCAATTCAAAAACCTCCTCAATAGTTACAGGCACGCTATCGCTATATTCACAATACAAGCCCTTAGAAACAGCATGCTCCACCATTAGCCGTCGGTTTGGCGACAAATTTCGGGCTGCTTTCAGCAATACAAATATGAGAGAACGTACATACATGCGATGCCCTTCTGGATGGGTAATATCGAAAAAAGTAACCTGGCATGGTTTATAAATAGTAAATGACAACTCGCGTGGAGTATTGTTGACCAACGCACCAAGAACGGGGTAGTGCAAATGTACCCCCGATAGTTCCAATAAATCGCCTACACTTATATAATGAGTCACTTTATACTTCTGTTTTGTATTCAGTATCAGTATTTCCAATTTATTTAACCTGCTTTCCATGTCATTCTTAGTTATATTAAAAACTTGTCTTTGCATTTGGTATAAAAATAACAAGCTAAATTGAATTCTATAACCTGTTATACCAAAACTATTCCATTTTCATTAAAATTGCTTGACAAAAAAATATTAAGTATTTCAATTGATCAAATTTTCATCCCACATCATCTTGTGAATGTCTGTTTCAAAACACAAACGGAATACCGGAGTGACCATCTTTTATGCTTCTATCGTACTGTATATCTATGCATTAATAGCAATCTTGCTGATATGCATAAAATATTCAGATATTGAAAGGCAGACACTAAGGAAAGCTATAACAGATATTTTCAAAAAATATTTGTATATTAGCCGCTTAAGTTGTTATTTTGGATGAAAAAGACATAATTTAGAAGACCTATCAAACTAACAGAAAACCAGAATCTCATGTATAACCGAAATTATTTCCGTAGGGCATTTACCCTGACTGCCATACTACTCATAAGTGTTTTAGGAATGAGTTTCATGAGCCGCACTTACACACACAATCAAGTTGTTTTTTTTGCAAACCAGAATGAATATAAGCCCCGCATAGTTCAGAAAGATTATTTCGAAAAAATATTTGACAAGTCGCAGCGTAAGGCTTTGACGAAAAACTATAAAAACATTTCGAAAGGTGAAAAAGCTTTGATTGAAGCATATGGGTTGATGAGCGATGCTGGCAAATACATGAAAGTAGCATCATCTACCAAAGATTCAAAAACAAAAGACAAGGCCACCAAAAAAGCTGAAAAACTGGACAAAGAGGCACAAGAAATATATGCAGAGGCGTATGCAAAAATTTTCAAAGAGATTAACGCTGTATACTCCCAATACAATACATCATATACGAAAATAAACGAAAAAACAGATACAACCCTCATAGCCGCAGCCGGACGTTTGTATACACAAACCCGTACAGCATATTCCGAGTTGGAAAAGAAAAAAGAAGCTGCTGGAAAACTTGCACTCAAAGACAGAAACAACGAATACAAAAACATATACGAACAGCAGACTGTCTTGCTATATAAATTTGAGGACGTACTAGGTCTACGCATGGGCGACAAAACCATCAAATACGAGCTGCCTAAGGTTGAAAACAATACTACTGAAAACAATACTGTAAATCCTTTTGTGAAAAGGGATTCTATGACATTTAAGGAAATTGATGCCAATATTATAACTGTTAACGGAAAGTTATATGTATCGAACGAAAAAGCCATATTAGCTGCCCTATCCCTCACTGCCGACGAGAAAAGCTCTGTACAAAACATCTATTCTCAATTGAGCTCGGCCAGAAAGTTGGAATTAGAAGTAGACAGCTTGTATAACATCATTGACCAACTAAGGGCAGCCGCCGATACAGCAAAAACCACTAAAAACAGAGAGTCTTTTAAACAAAAAGCTGAAACTGACGAAGCTAAAGCCTTTTTCAAACTGGTAACTGCAGCCCGCATGTATATAAAGGTAAACGAAGACAAACATAATATTTACTCAAAATACATTACCCTTATAACCAATAATACTCCCAATGACAGGGCAACTGCCTTGGCCAATGAGGCAAATATGCTCTTTCGTATGGCTTCCACAAAATCAAAACTGGCAGAAAAACTGGAGTTCATTTCCGAAAAATACGTGAAGCTGATGGAGGCAAACGAGGTGGAGCTTATAGGTATTGAGAAAGATGAAGAAGCACTCAGCATTTTACTCGATTTGCCACACACCGAACGCAATATATTGGTGGAAAAGAAGGAGGTAAATAATGTAACCGATATAGTAATACAGAACGAAAAGCCCGACGATAAAACTACAACCAACAAGAATACAGGCACGGGCACTACCAATACCGGAAACAATGTAAGTCTTGTAAAAATAAAGACACTTGCGCTAACCAATGATTTTATCTACAGGGTACAAATAGGTGCCTTTCAGAAATTTGATGCCGCCACTTTTGCAAATAAATACAAGATAAGCGAAAGAAAACTGAAAGACGGAAAAAACAGTGTATTCTTTGCAGGCGACTTTAAAACCCAGGAGGCCATAGAAATAGTACTCGCAGACGTGAGAGTCAAAGGATTCAAAGACGCATTTTATGTTGTATACATTGCAGGCGAAGTAGTTACAGGCAGCACTGCCAAAGCAGTGATACAGTCCGATGCTAAACTGAAAGCCCAGTATGCCGAATTTGCAAGTTTCGAAACCGGTGAACTGAAAAAAGGAAGAACTTACGACCAAATATATGGCAGTAAGAAGAAAGAAGATACCAAAAAAGAGACAGACAATACTAAAAAAGACGACAACGAAAAGGTAGTTGACAACAAAACCATAGAAAAGAAAGATGTAACAAAAGTTGAAAATAAAACTACCGAAAACAAAACCACAGAAAACAAAAATACTGGTTTTGAACAAATACCTGTGTCAACCACCAAAGGAATTCAGTTCTTTGTGCAACTTGGCTCATTTTCAAACCCCATCAACCATTCTGATGTAAAAAACCTGACGCCCATTTACATCGAAAAAACCGATAAGGTAACCCGATACATGACTGGTCCGTACAGCTCATTTGCCGAAGCCGAAAAGAAAATGGCATCGGTAAAGGCACTAGGTCTTAAAAATGCATATTTGGTGGCTTACTCCGACGGAAAATCGATGGCGCTATATCAGGCTCGTACCTTATCTGAAAAGAAATCAGACAATTCGTCAGGTAAAATTGTCGAAAACAAAACTACTACCAACAACAGCGTAAAAATACAATACAAAGTGCAAGTAGCTGCTTATAAAGGAGATTTACCCACAAATCTGAAATCGAACCTCGACAATCTTGGCAAAAAACAAAAAGTGGAAAACTTTTTGATGAAGGATGGTGTAACCATTTATACGGTTGGAAGCTTTGATACTTATGAAAAAGCACAAGAGTTCAAAAAACAACTATCAAGTTATAAAATCGATAATGGTTTTGTAGTCGCTTTTAACGGAAATGAAAAAATCACGTTAGATGAAGCGAAGCGGCTACTTCAAAGTAACTGATTTAGCATGTTTAAAACTATGAGCAACAATACGCAAGAGAAGAAAAAAACCTTTACGGACACTACCGATACAAGATCGTTAGAAAAACTTCTGATACTTCATAACGACGATCACAATTCTTTTGATCATGTAATAAGTTCTCTCATAGCCATATGCGAGCATACTGAGCATCAGGCCATACAATGTGCCATGATAGCTCACCACAATGGCAAATGCGATGTATACAAGGGGCCTGTTGACATCATCACCCCAATGAAGAAAAAACTTCAACTACGAGGACTCATTGTAAGCATTGAATAAGCCAAGGGGTATTTAACTTATTATTCATTAAAAATTTATACTGCTAGTTACTCTAAATCGGCAATTTGGAGCTATATTTATACACCAATGGATTAGAATAATAAAAACTGCTAATCCATTGAAAAAAGTTATTTACATTCATTGTGATGTTTTTTTGCATCATTGGATACCCAATACTAAAAAGAAAGCCGAAATTTTAGACCATAAATAAAATGACATTAGCAGTACTTATCACCATCATTATCATAGGTTTCATACTTATTTTGCTTGAGATGTTCGTAATAAGCGGCACCGTGGTACCCGGTATTATAGGTGCGGGCCTGCTTATATCCGGCATTGTACTAAGTTATACCCAATTTGACCAGACTACCGGCCATACGGTACTGCTGAGTTCAATAGTGTTCATTTCTATTAGTATGTACTATCTATTCAGAGCCAAAACATGGAAACGCGCCATACTCAACTCGCAAATCACCAGCAAAGCCACTTCACAAGTACCGGTTATAAAAATCGGCGATAAAGGAATTGCACTTTCGCGCTTGGCGCCAACCGGAAAAATAATGATAAACGAACAAATACTGGAAGCCACCACTTTCAATACATTTATAGACTCGAACACACAAATAGAAATTATACAAATATTTCCCGACAAAATTTATGTTAAATCAATTTAATTCAACACTATGCACGATTTCGGTTTTTACTTAGGCATACTTGTGGCTGCATTTGCAGGCCTAATGGTATTGCTATATTTCATCCCCATTGGTCTTTGGTTTCAGGCACTTATTTCCGACGTTCAAGTATCGCTGCTACAGCTTATATTTATGCGTTGGCGTAAAGTTCCGCTTACTACCATTGTTAAGGCAATGATAAC
>JFJP01001835.1_pt1 | contig 25432 bp, 29 predicted proteins | sample 431651 | NCBI WGS metagenome assembly JFJP01 (sample SAMN02602958, study PRJNA72255) | Microbial mat metagenome, whole genome shotgun sequencing project. | biome: fresh water; feature: sink hole; material: water; isolation source: purple microbial (photo- and chemosynthetic) mats found in...
GTGCGAGTTACTTCATCTTTTTGCGCTCTGCCTAAGCAAAGACAACAAGACCAAGAACCCACACCTATCGATTGTCAGATTTTTAAAGAGCTTGCAAATCAGCGACTTAGCTTATTTGCTACACTGCCTTGGCAGCGAAGGGGCGTATTATACAGACGTTTTTGATTGCGTCAACTCTTTTCAGAGCCTCCCAGAAACGCCGAAGCGATACCAGAAAATATCATAACTCCTTGATTTTTATACTTTTTAATCCCTGCGCCTGCAAGGAAAGATGCGAATTATACAGAGCCTAGCGGGAGCGTCAACACTTTCGCGAAATAATCTTGCAACTATTTTTCGTCGAAGAGCCAAGACATTGTTTACAAAGGATCAGCGTATCTTCACTCGCGCAAACTTTCGCTTCCCGACTTGCAGAACATATTCACCTTGGACCGACAATTCAAGATTCTTGTTTTCGATTTTCGTTCCATCAACCTTAACCCCGCCCTGCTCGATCATACGCAGTGCCTCGGAAGTACTGGCAGTCAGCCCCGATTGCTTGAGCACCTGTGCTATCCCCAACACCCCACTTACAGAATCCAGAATCACGTCAGGGATATCGTCAGGAATCGCGCCTTGACGGAAACGGGTCTCGAAATCGGCCAATGCATCAATCGCCGCCTGCGCACCATGAAAACGCTCGACGATTTCCTGCGCCAGAAGAACCTTGACATCCCGCGGGTTACGACCGCCGGCAATGTCTCGCCTGAGAGCAGCGACGTCTTCGATGGCACGGAAGGAAAGAAGATCGAAGTACCGCCACATCAGTTCATCAGAAATCGACATCAGTTTGCCGAATATCTCACGTGGCGGCTCATTGATACCGACATAGTTGCCAAGCGATTTGGACATCTTATTAACGCCATCCAATCCCTCAAGCAAAGGCATCATCAAAACGCACTGCGGCGATTGCCCATAGTGTTTTTGAAGTTCGCGTCCAACCAGAAGATTGAATCTCTGATCAGTACCGCCAAGTTCAACATCGGCTTTCATGGCGACAGAGTCATAGCCCTGACAGAGCGGATACAGAAACTCGTGAATCGCGATCGGCTGCCCGCCACGGTAACGCTTGGCGAAGTCGTCGCGCTCCAGCATGCGGGCCACCGTGTGCAGAGCGGCCAGTCGAATCATCCCGGACGCCCCAAGTGGCTCGATCCAGGTTGAATTGAAGCAGATCTCGGTTTTTTCAGGATCAAGGATCTTGAATACCTGCTCCTGGTAGGTCTGGGCATTGGCAAGGATTTGCTCTCGCGACAGCGGTGGCCGTGTTGAATTCTTGCCGGTGGGATCACCGATCATCCCGGTAAAGTCTCCGATCAGAAACATCACGTGATGTCCAAGCTCCTGAAAATGCCTCAGCTTGTTGATCAGTACCGTATGCCCCAAATGCAGATCGGGGGCCGTCGGGTCAAAACCAGCCTTGATCCGTAACGGCCGGCCACTTTTCAGCCGACCAACCAGTTCAGCCTCAATCAGCAATTCATCAGCCCCGCGTTTGATCAGGGCAAGACTGTCTTCAACATCTTGCATGCAAAGCCTCTATCGATTACTCCCGCAAGGGTACCTGCAGGGTCATTTCTTTGTTAGACTCCCGTAAGTTTCTTCTCGGCAGCCGTTCATGGATAAACTGAAGTGCAGGATTCTAGCGCATTCCCATCCGGCAATCGAACGATTGCTTCGCCATCGCTGGTCAACGGCAGGTATTGGCAGCGTCGCCTTGCTCGGCATGATGACCGCGTTTGCGCTTGTTCCCGTGGGCGACGAGAGTCGTGTTCCGCTGCAGACCGTCCTTGAGCAACTGGCCACTCCCGCGACCACCCTGATTGATTCCGGAAGTACCTCCTTCCTGCGTGAGGAGCGCATCCAGCGATCAGATACAGTCTCCAGCCTGATCGCCCGCCTCGGCATAACGGATCCGGCGGCGCTTGAATTCATCCGCAAGAGCCCGGAAACCCAAGTCATTTCCCGCCAGTTTCGTCCTGGCAAGCTTGTCGTTGCAAAAGCCGGAGAACACGGGGAACTGATCGCTCTTTATTTCCCGCTCAATGCTAAAGATGTGATGGTGGTCGTTGAAAGGCGCGGAAATGGTTTCATAGCCAGTGAACAGATCTTGATCGTCGAAACACAGATTGTCGTCAAATCAGGCGAAATCCGTAATTCCCTGTTTGGTGCTACTGATGCGTTAGGAATTCCTGACGCGATCGCAACCCAATTGGCTGAAATTTTCAGCGGCGATATCGATTTTTATCGCGACTTGCGTAAAGGTGACCGCTTTTCGCTGGTTTACCAAACGCTCAACCATCAAGGACAACCCATCCGCACGGGCCGCATTCTTACGGCTGAGTTCATCAACAACCAGAAAACGTATAACGCCTTCTGGTTCCAGACCGAAGAGGGTAAGGGCGCTTACTACACGGCAGAGGGAAAGACTCTGCGTAAAGCCTTTTTACGCTCGCCTCTGGAGTTTTCGCGCATAACCTCTGGCTTCTCGAGCGCTCGGCTTCACCCCGTGCTGAAAATTTCACGTGCCCACAAGGGCATTGATTACGCGGCTCCAACCGGCACCCGGGTGCGCTCCGTCGCTGACGGCAGTGTTGAATTTGCCGGGCGCCAGGGTGGCTTCGGCAACCTGATCATCCTCAAGCATCAAGGTAACTATTCGACGGCCTACGGCCACCTGAACGGATTTGCTGCCGGGATCCGCAAGGGATCCCGGGTCAGCCAGGGCGACACCATCGGTTACGTAGGACAGACCGGCCTGTCAACTGGACCGCATCTGCACTACGAATTCCGTGTCAATTCCCGGCAGGTCAATCCCCTGGCCGTAAGCTTACCGGATTCAATTCCGCTGGAAGCGTCACAAATCAGTCGTTTCAAGGCGGCCAGCGAATCGCTGCGGACCTACCTCGCCCTGGCAAAACAGATCACACTCGCGACTCTCGAATAAGTCACTTATTCAGGGAAAGTCCAGTGGGCCTTAACCGTAAGCGCCAAACAAAAAGGCGACTCCAGTCGCCTTTTCATTCACCAGGACTGTCAGGTCAAGCGGTGAAGGATGAGCCACACCCACAGGTGGAAGATGCATTCGGATTTTTAATCACGAATTGAGAACCCTCGAGCCCTTCGGTGTAATCGATCTCAGCACCGACCAGATACTGATAGCTCATCGGATCTATCAGAAGTGTCACACCGTTCTTCTGCAAGGCCGTATCGTCTTCGTTGGCAACTTCGTCAAAAGTAAAGCCGTACTGGAAGCCTGAACATCCACCACCCGTGACGAAAACACGGAGTTTCAGATCCGGGTTGCCTTCTTCATTAATCAGGTCCTTGACCTTGCTGGCCGCACTATCGGTAAAAACAAACGGCAACGGCATATCCGTAACTGTATTCATAGACTATCCTTCCTGATTCCCGCGTTTAAAACTGTTCCAGAATCCGCTCAGTTACTGGAAGCCAGCTTGAGTTCCACCGTCTTGGCACTGATCTGGTGCACCAGACGACCCTGTATCACAGCACCCTGCTGCATTTCAATCTGATAGTACTCGACATCCCCTGTGACACGCGCAGCCGGCAAGAGTTCCAAGGATTCGCCGGCAATTACCGGACCAATGACGGTTCCGTTGATCACCACATGGCCGACCGAGATCTCACCCTCCACGCTCGCCTTTTCACTGATAACCAGCGTCCCTTCATGGCCATTCTCGCTACTGATGTTGCCACGAACCTCGCCGTCAACACGCAAGCCGCCAGTAAAGATCACATTGCCCTCGATTCGGGTACCGACTCCGATGAGGCTGTCGATACTACTTTGGGGAGTATTGCCTTTTTTTACACCAAACATGAGATTCTCCGTTTAGAGCGTTACAGACTGCTTGGCACGTACTGCACCATCCTGCAACAAGCGCACTTCGACGCCTTTTACTACGGCGCCGGAAGGTACTGAAAAGACGCCTTCGAGTCGATGAAAGTGCTTGATCTCGAAACGGAACCGCTGAAGATTCGGCTCCGTATCGGAAGGTAAAGTAATCATAGCATCTTTGCCTCCCAGTTGCATTTTGACCAGAATTTGAAGGGATCCTTTGAGTTCTTTGGCCTGGCGCCCCCCGTTATTGACCACCAGCATCCGGTAACGATAGTCACTCGAAGCCCCATCGCGCTCAATCTTTAGGTGATCAATCTTGACTCCGACCTCGTCACCCAACTCGGAAGAAGGCATAAGTCCTTCAAAAAACGCCAGATCCTGCTTTAAGGTCGCGTTCTCCAACTCGAGATCCTTGACCTGGCGGTATAACTGTCTTTGTGTGGCACGTTCGATCTGCAAACTACTTTCACCTGAACCCGCCAGACTGCGCAATTTGGTCAATTCGGCATCAAGCTCCATTACATAATTTCTGAGCGACTGGATTTCACGAACCGATTCATTGCTGTCAAAACCGGCAATGCGCCGTCCTGCATCGTAGATCCATGCCGCCAAGGCAAAAGAAACCGACAGGATGGCAATGATCGCCAGCGCGCGCCAATACCACGCCACATGCGTTCTGATCGCCAGTTTCGGCGCACTGATGCCGAAGCGCTGACGCAGACGCTTGAATTTTACGGAAGCACCGGAAGTTGCCATAGCCCTTCAGTTTCCGAAAAACCAAACATGATGTTCATGTTCTGTACAGCCTGCCCAGCGGCTCCCTTGACGAGATTATCAATCACCGAAAGGACAACCAGCGTATCGCCGCCTTGCGGACGGTGTATGGCAATTCGGCAAAGATTCGCGGCGCGAACCGAACGTGTCTCCGGATGTGATTTCGGCGGCATGACGTCAACAAAGGGTTCGTCCGCGTAGCGTTTCTCGTAAATGGACTGGAAATCGGCCTCGCCGGTGATTCGCGCATAAAGCGTGGCATGAATACCGCGAATCAATGGCGTCAGGTGCGGCACAAAGGTAAGCCCGACAGGATGTCCTGCAATACGCGACAGCCCCTGCCGAATTTCTGGCAGATGCCGATGCCCCGGGACAGCGTAGGCCTTGAAATTGTCTGCGGCTTCGGAAAACAGGGAAGATACTTCGGCTTTGCGACCTGCTCCCGACACGCCTGACTTGGCATCGGCGATCAAATACCCCGGATCGACCAGCCCGGCCTCAACAAGCGGCATGAACCCCAGTTGCACTGCGGTAGGATAGCACCCTGGGTTAGCCACCAGACGCGCATCTCGAATAGCCGCGCGATTGACTTCGGGCAAACCATAAACCGCTTTCGCCACCCATTCCGGACTGGTGTGCTGCATGCCATACCATTTCTCCCACACGGCGATATCGGCAAGGCGAAAATCGGCAGCAAGATCAATGACACGTACCCCGGTATCGAGCAACTCCGGCGCCTGCTGCATGGCCACACCATTCGGCGTGGCGAAGAAAACGGCATCGCAGGCTTTCAGATTGGCGACAGCCGGATCTTCAAACTTCAAGCCGACGCGTCCGCGCAAACTCGGAAACATGCTTGAAACAGCAGATCCCGCATCGCCGCGCGAAGTTATCGCGACGATCTCAACCGCTGGGTGCTGTGCCAGCAAGCGCAACAGCTCTACACCCGTATAACCTGTTCCACCAACAATGCCAACCTTGATCATCGAATCCTCCTCAACAGGTGCGCAATCATAGTCTGCGCGCCAAAAAAACACAAAAGCCGCCAAAGAGGCGGCTTTTGTAGAACAGCGGAAGCCTGCGTCGATTAACGCTTGGAGAATTGCTTACGGCGACGCGCCTTATGCAAGCCAACCTTCTTGCGCTCAACTTCACGTGCATCACGAGTAACGAATCCGGCTTTTGACAACGCCGGTTTGAGTGCGGCATCGTATTCGATCAGCGCACGGGTAATGCCATGACGCACTGCGCCCGCCTGACCGGACTCGCCGCCACCGGCAACATTCACCAGAATGTCGAAACCAGCAGTCTGCTCGACCAATTCCAGCGGCTGACGAACGATCATGCGTCCCGTTACGCGAGAGAAAAACTCGTCAACAGGCTTACCGTTAACAACGATATTGCCCGTACCGCGCTTCATGAACACACGCGCTACGGCACTCTTGCGACGGCCCGTGCCGTAGTATAAATTTTCAGCCATTTCGACCCCTTAAAGTTCCAGAACTCTCGGCTGCTGGGCAGCGTGCGGATGCGTTTCACCCGCGTAACACTTCATCTTCTTGAGCATCGCGTAACCGAGCGGCCCCTTCGGGAGCATGCCCTTGACGGCCTTTTCGAGAACACGACCGGGGAAACGCTGCTGCATCTTGGTAAAGTTCGTTTCGTAGATACCGCCGGGATAACCCGTGTGGCGGTAGTACACTTTGTCCTCGGCCTTGTTACCAGTGACACGCAATTTGTCCACATTGGTCACGACGATGTAATCGCCAGTATCAACGTGAGGCGTAAATTCTGGTTTGTGCTTACCACGCAGGCGACGAGCAATTTCAGTAGCAAGGCGACCAAGCACCTTGTCAGTAGCATCAACTAAGAGCCACTCGCGCTTCACTTCATGCGATTTGGCAGAGAAAGTCTTCATTAAATACGCCGTCCTTGTATGCCTGATAACGGAAAGCCGAGCATTTTATTGCAAACTGACGAATTGTGTCAATCGCTGTTTTAGCCATGAGTAAAAAGAACGCGACTCAAAGGAGCCGCGTTAAATCCACACCAAAGGAGGAGGGTGGAGGAGACAAATCTGGAAAACCGGAACTGTCTGACAACAGAGCAATCAGTACTTATATTGCCCGATACTGACAAAAAGATCAAGGGCCGTTGTCTGCAATGGTGTTCAAACCGTGAAAATATTATTATTAAATATCATGATGTTATGATTATATCGATAACTTTGGCACACAATATGAAACTATATTATCTGCTGACCAGAAATACTGCTGAAGACAAGGCTGGGACGCAGGATTGAAAAAATATGGGGGGTTTATGGAATGCAGGGTGAAGTGGACCGGTGACGGCATGTCGTTTCTGGCTGAAACAGGAAGCAGGCACCTAGTCACAATGGACGGAACTCCAGAGGCTGGTGGAAAGAATCTGGCTCCCCGGCCGATGGAAATGCTGCTTGCCGGAACCGGCGGTTGCACCGCATTTGACGTCGTGATGATTCTGAAGAAGGGACGCCACGCGATCACTGGATGCGAGGTCAGCCTGCTGGCGGAACGCGCCGAAACGGAACCCAAGGTATTCACCCGGATTCATTTTCACTTCCGGGTAAGCGGAAACCAATTGAAACCCGAGGCAGTTGCACGTGCCATCGAACTCTCGAAGGACAAGTACTGTTCGGCGTCAATCATGCTCGGCAAGACCGCCACAATCACCCACGACTTCGAGATCATCGAAGACTAGACGTAGTAGGCGGTACGCGTCATTACACCTGCGGCCAGGCGCATTGCTGTCTTGACCTGACTGGGCAAGGCGCACGCGCCAAGCCGGACGGCCATTTCGGCGTGAGCCACCTCATCAAGTTTCATTTGCTGAACAATCATTCTGGATTTGGCATCCTGAGCCGGCAACTCCGCCAAATGATGCTCAAGATGCGCCTCAACCTGGCGCTCAGTCTCGGCAAGAAAGCCCAGACTCCAGGCCTCTCCCAGTTTTCCGGCCAACGCTCCCAGTGAAAGCGCCCCCAGATACCACAGGGAATTCAACAGGCTTTTGCGTCCCCCCAACTCCTTAATGCGCTGTTCGGTCCAGGCCAGATGTTCGGTTTCCTCATAGGCCGCATGTTCGAGAGCCTGCCGAATCTGCGGAGTGCGGCAAGTCAGTGCCTGACCTTGATAAAGGGCCTGGGCGCATATTTCTCCAACATGATTGACGCGCATCAGAGCTCCCGCATGCCTCTGCTCCTCAGCGGACAACACTGGCTCAACGCACTCACGCCCGGGCACAGCACGCGTACTCGAGGGCACGACGAAAAGCGTACGCAACGCCCTGTCAATTCCGATGATTAATGGGTCAAGCATCGTTTACCTCTGTGCAGTAATTGTTCGCAGCAGAAAACGGCAACTCATCACCGCGAAATCCCGCCATTGCGCAGAACCCGCCGGGCATCTTCGGCGCTGGTCACCGAAGTAATGCCAGCCGAACAGAAGTGATTGAAGTAAAGCTCGACATGATGATTATTGCTGCTTCCCTGAATCTTGACCCACTGATTGCTCCGTGCCTTTGACCACGTCTTGTCTGACCGGCCAAACGCGTAAAACCTGCGCTCTGCGGTAGCGCAGCGCATACCCTCGTAACTGATGTTTTGCGCCCCCTCGGAACTGACCACCACCAAGGCATAGCGAATTACGCCGTCAGCCCCAACAGAAAGAGAATTGCCGTCGATCAAATATTTCGTGTCGGAAATTGCCCCGACCCGAAACGGGATCAGGTTTCCTTTCTCAGGGAAGGTCGGCAACTGGACTTCAATTTCCGCCCATGATTTTTCTTCGAACTCCTTGTCAAAACCCTCCGCCAGCGAATGGACTGACGTTATTGCCAAGGCAAAGGCAGAGAACCACCTTAGTGTTTTCAAAACGCGGCTCATTGAAAACGGCTCCAGTTGAAAACAAAGCGGCATGCAGGAATTATTCCTTGTTTCCGGACTCTGCCTCGGTTCTTTCCCGATCACTTTCACGACGCGGACGACGATGATCCGCATCGATAAAACGTGCCAGTTCGTTCAACGCCTGTTCATACACCTGGCGTTTGAACTCAATGACGGACTCGAGTGAAACCCAGTATTGATTCCAGCGCCATGCATCAAACTCAGGGTGATCGCAGGCACGCAATGACACATCGTTGTCACGCCCGATCAGACGCAGCAAAAACCAGATCTGTTTTTGCCCTCTGTAGCTGCCACGCCATTCACGTTTTACCCAGTGTATCGGCACATCGTAACGCAACCAGTCCTTGGTTCTACCAAGAATACTGACATGTTCGGGGCGCAAACCAACCTCTTCATAAAGCTCCCGGTACATCGCCTGCTCGGGGGTCTCACCCCGCTTGATGCCACCTTGTGGAAACTGCCATGAATGTTCACGTATACGCTTTCCCCAGAAAACCTCGTTCTTTGCGTTACATAGGATGATGCCGACGTTCGGGCGATAGCCTTCACGATCAAGCATTCTGAAATACCTGCAAATTTATTGGTCGAGACCATTCTTTCACATTTCAAAAGGCTTGGAAAGCTCACCACTGATGTAAACCGCAATCATTCGGCCAGAACACGATTGGCGTCGCGCTCAACTGATCTGTCTTGTAGAATTCCTCCTTTACCCACGAAATCCGATCCCCATGCGCACCTCGCAATTTTTCATATCCACGCTCAAGGAAGCCCCATCCGACGCCGAAATCGTCAGCCATCAATTGATGTTGCGCGCCGGCCTCGTCAAACGGCTGGCCGGTGGTATCTACACCTGGATGCCGATGGGCTTGCGCATACTGCGCAAGGTTGAGAACATCGTCCGCCAGGAAATGGACCGGGCTGGCGCTGTCGAACTGCTGATGCCGGCCGTGCAACCCGCCGAGTTATGGCAGGAATCCGGTCGCTGGGAAAAATACGGCCCCGAGTTGCTGCGCCTGAAGGATCGCCATCAGCGCGACTTTGTCATCGGCCCGACGCACGAGGAAGTCATCACCGATGTCGTGCGCAGGGAGGTCAAGAGTTACCGCCAGTTGCCCTTGCATTTCTATCAGGTGCAAATGAAGTTCCGCGACGAGATCCGACCGCGTTTCGGAGTCATGCGCGGCCGCGAGTTCCTGATGAAAGACGGTTACTCCTTCCACACCAGCTTTGCCGATCTGCAACGCGAATACATCAACATGTTCGAGACCTACACGCGGATATTCAACCGCCTCGGGCTGAAATTCCGTGCTGTTGCAGCCGACACCGGATCGATTGGTGGCACCGGCTCACATGAATTCCATGTGCTGGCCGATTCGGGCGAAGACGCACTGGCCTATTGTCCGGACTCGGACTTTGCCGCCAACGTCGAACTGGCCGAAGCCATGGCTCCCGACACAGAACGTGCAGCCGCCGCAGAAACCATGGCGAAGATTGCCACGCCGGGCAAAATCAGGTGTGAGGATGTTGCTGCCTTGCTGAACATTCCGGTAACCCGAATGGTCAAGGCCATCGCCATCATTCGCGATCTTCCTGGAGCCAGTCCGGCTCGCTTCGCGCTGATCCTGTTGCGCGGCGACCACGACCTGAACGAAGTCAAGACGCAAAAGCTCGTCGGCGAATTCCGTTTCGCGCGTGACGAGGAAATCATTGCCGCCCTTGGCTGCCAACCCGGCTATATCGGCCCGGTGAGCGGCAATGACATCACCGTCTTTGCCGACCGCAGCGTCGCAGCAATGAGCGACTTCGTCTGCGGCGCCAATGAAGCGGGCTTCCATCTGACCGGCGTCAACTTCGGCCGCGATCTGCGCGAGCCGGAAACCATTGCCGACCTGCGGAACGTTCTCGTCGGCGACCCCTCGCCGGATGGCAAGGGCCAACTCGAACTGTGTCGCGGCATTGAAGTCGGGCATATTTTCCAGTTGCGCACCAAATACGCCGAAGCACTCAAGTGCAGTTTCCTCGACGAAAATGGTCAGAGCCAGATCATGGAAATGGGTTGCTACGGTATCGGCGTCTCGCGTATCGTCGGGGCAGCGATCGAACAGGGGCATGATGAGCGCGGCATCATCTTCCCGAAAGCCATTGCGCCTTTCGAGGCGTGCATCGTTCCCATGGGCTACGCCAAGAGTGCGGCGGTCAAAACGGCGGCGGACAGGCTTTATGCCGAACTCACTGCGGCCGGCGTTGATGTGCTGTTAGATGACCGCAACGAACGGCCTGGCGTGATGTTCGCGGAGATGGAATTGATCGGCATTCCGCATCGGATTGTCGTCGGCGAGCGCGGGCTCGCAGAAGGAAAATTCGAATACAAAGGGCGCACGGATGCCGAGGCACAACTGGTTCCGCTTGCCGGGATCGTGTCCTTCCTGAAAGACAGGTTGTGCGCCGGGTAACGCTGTTCCTCGCTTTTCTGCTGCCGCTGAGCGCTTTTGCCGGGGCGCAGAAATACGAGCCGCTGGCGGCAAGCGTACAAGCGGCACTCTCGCGCAGCATCGCGGACCAGGCACCACCAAAGAGTTCATTTCTTGACTCGATGGAGGCCATAGACTGGCTATCCGAAATGTCGCGACGGCTGGAAAAACGCATTACGGATCGCGAAAGTCGGCTGGAATTCCTGCGTGCAGTCCACTACGAGGCCACCCGCGCAGGGCTTGATCCGCAACTCGTTCTGGGCCTGATACAGGTGGAGAGCGGTTTCAAGAAATACGCCGTCTCGTCAGTCGGCGCACGCGGGTTCATGCAGGTCATGCCGTTCTGGATCAAGGTCATCGGCCGTAACGATGACAACCTGTTTCATCTGCGCACCAACCTGCGCTACGGTTGCACCATCCTTCGCCACTATCTGGACATCGAACAGGGTGACCTCTACCGCGCACTCGGTCGTTACAACGGCAGCCTCGGGCAAGCCGAATACCCGAATCTGGTGCGCGGTGCCTGGCACAAGCAGTGGATGTATACGAGCAACCGGGTTGCCTGGCGCTAGGCAATTAGCGCATCCCGGGCAACATCCCCTTCATGCCGCGCATCAGCTTGGCCATGCCGCCCTTGGAGAACTGCTTCATCATCTTCTGCGACTGCTCGAACTGCTTGAGTAAACGATTGACTTCCTGCACCTGAACGCCAGCCCCTGTGGCGATACGGCGTTTGCGCGAAGCCTTGAGCAACTCGGGCTTGCTGCGCTCGACCGGCGTCATCGAATTGATAATGCCTTCAATCCGGCTGACCGCCTTTTCTTCGCTCCCGGCCTGCATCTGACTGGCGGCCTGGGCAAACTGTGCCGGCAACTTGTCCATCATCGACGAGAGTCCGCCCATCTTGCGCATCTGGCCGATCTGATCCTTGAAGTCGTTGAGATCAAAACCCTTGCCCGACTTGAGTTTCTTGGCGAACTCGACAGCCTGCTGCTCGTCAATGCCTTTCTTGGCATCCTCGATCAACGACAGCACATCGCCCATGCCGAGAATGCGCGAAGCCATGCGTTCAGGGTGGAAGGCCTCTATCCCCGACAGTTTCTCGCCGACACCGGCGTATTTGATCGGCCGACCGGTCACATGACGTACGGAGAGCGCCGCACCGCCGCGCGCATCGCCATCCAGCTTGGTGAGAATGATGCCCGTGAGGGGCAGCGCCTCGCTGAAGGCCTTGGCTGTATTGATCGCATCCTGACCGAGCATGGCATCGACAACGAACAGGGTTTCGATCGGCTTGATCGCCGCATGAAGCTCGGCGATTTCCTTCATCATCGCTTCGTCAATCGACAGGCGGCCGGCGGTATCGACAAGCAGCACGTCGTGATAGTGTCGTTTAGCCCAATCAACCGCATTGCGTGCGATATCGATCGGCTTGTCGGTCGGAGCCGATGGGAAAAAATCAACACCAGCGTGCTCGGCAACTGTTTTCAACTGCTCTATGGCCGCTGGACGATAGACGTCACAGGAAACGACCAGCACTTTCTTCTTTTGCGTTTCGCGCAGAAGTTTGGCCAGTTTGCCGACCGTTGTCGTTTTACCCGCCCCCTGCAAACCCGCCATGAGAACGATCGCCGGTGGCTGGGTGGCCAGATTGAGGCCACTGTGCACCTCCCCCATGAGCCGTGTCAGCTCTCGATGAACGACGCCGATCAGCGCCTGTCCGGGACTCAAAGAGCCGATCACTTCCTCGCCCACGGCTTTTTCCTTGACGGCGGCGATCAGCGCCTTGATGGCAGGCAGTGCCACATCGGCCTCCAGCAAGGCGAGACGAACCTCGCGCAAGGCCTCCGCAATATTGGCCTCAGTCAGTCGTGCTTCACCACGCAGCGTCTTCATGACGCGGGCAAGGCGTTGGGTCAGGTTGTCGAGCATTTGGCTTCCAGCTTGGTGTAAACTCAATAAATGCCGGACATTCTACTGCACCTTGTGCCTCACATCGCCTCGGGCCTGCTTTATGCGGCGCTGGGTTTCCATTTCTGGAACACGCGCTGGCGTGAAACCGCCAGGCCTGTTGCCCCCCGGCCAATGCAGATCTGGGAGCGGGCGGCCATACTCGTAGCCCTGATGCTGCAAGGAACCGGCCTCTATGACGGCCTTTTTGCCGCAGGAGGAATGCGTTTCTCGTTCAGTTTCGCCCTGTCACTGATGCTCTGGTTGGCCGTTCTCATTTACTGGCTGGAAAGTTTTCGCTCGCGCATGGACGGACTGCAACCGATGGTGCTGCCACTCGCTGCGCTTTGTGCAGCGCTTCCGGTCTTTTTCCCGCAGGTTCACGTTATCGCCAACGCTGGCGCTTGGGGCTTCAAACTGCATTTTCTGGCCGCCATGCTGGCTTACAGCTTATTCACCCTGTCTGCATTGCACGCCATATTCATGGGCTTTGTCGAACGCAAACTGCATCACGGAAAACTCAACACGCATCTGGCCAGCCTGCCTCCAATCCTGGCCATGGAAGCCTTGCTCTTCCGCATGATTGTCATCGCGTTCTCGTTGTTAACCGTGGCGCTGGGAAGCGGTATCATGTTTTCCGAAGCGATTTTTGGCAAAGCCCTGGTTTTTGACCACAAAACCCTGTTTGCTTTTGCCTCGTGGGGAATTTTCGCCGCGTTGCTGATCGGACGCCACGTCTATGGCTGGCGTGGACGAATTGCACTGCGCTGGACGCTGGCCGGTTTTCTGCTGCTGTTTCTGGCCTACATTGGTAGCCGTTTCGTTTCCGAAGTCCTGCTTGGCCGGATCTAGGGCATGGGCCGTAGCAGATGTCTCTTGATGTTTTCTGCCTGTAATTGCTCGAATATCGGACCAGCGCCATTACATCGCTTCTTTACAAACGCGCCGACACAATGCATCATCAAACTGACATACTTTGTATCGACAGTACCGTCGTGTTTTTTGACGCTTGCAAGCGTCTTATAGTGGACTATGGCAGCCAACCCACAACAATCATCGCTTAGCGGTCTCGCACGCGCACTGGTCCAGGCCGGCCGAATCAAGGAAGCCGATGCCGAAAACTTGTTGACGCAAGCGGCAGCAAACAAGACCTCGTTCATCGAGCAATTGGTCAGCTCCAAGAAAGCAAGCTCGGCCGATATCGCGCGCTTTGCCGCCGACACCTTCGGCTACCCGCTGCTTGAGCTCAATGCCTTCGACGACGCGCATATCCAGAAAAGCGCAATTGACCGCAAGCTGATCGCCTTGCACCGTGTCGTGCCGCTGCACAAGCGCGGCAATCGACTGGCGATCGCCATTGCCGACCCGACCAACCTGCGCGCGCTGGACGAGATCCGCTTCCAGACCGGGATGGCCGTCGACCCGGTGATCGTTGACGAAAGCCAACTCGCCCCGCTGGTTGCCAAGCTCTCAGAATCGGCCGAGGACACCCTAAAAAATCTGACCAACGAGGACATCAACCTCGAGTTTACTGACGAAGACTCTCCGGACAAGGCTGACGAAGCCGCTGCGCTCGAAGTCGACGACGCCCCGGTGGTCAAATTCATCCAGAAGATGTTGCTCGATGCCATCAACGATGGTGCCTCGGACATTCACTTCGAACCTTACGAGAAAAACTATCGCATCCGTTTCCGGACTGACGGGATCCTGCGAGAAATCGCTTCCCCACCCCTGGTCATCAAGGAAAAAATTGCTTCGCGCATCAAGGTGATTTCGCGCCTCAACATCGCCGAGAAACGCGTGCCGCAAGATGGCCGCATGCGGCTCGTCCTGTCCAAGAGCCGGGCGATCGACTTTCGCGTCAGCACCCTGCCAACGATGTACGGCGAAAAAATTGTTCTGCGCATTCTTGATCCCAGCAGCGCAACACTGGGTATCGACGCGCTGGGCTACGACCCCGAACAGAAAGCCTTGCTGATGGATGCCATCCAGCGACCGTACGGCATGGTTCTGGTCACCGGCCCGACCGGGTCAGGCAAAACCGTTTCGCTCTATACCTGCCTCAATATCCTGAACCGGCCGGGAATCAATATTTCCACTGCCGAAGACCCGGCAGAAATCCCCTTGCCGGGCATCAATCAGGTGAATATCGACGACCGCCAGGGCTTGACCTTCCCGATTGCACTCAAAGCCTTCCTGCGCCAGGATCCCGACATCATCATGGTCGGCGAAATTCGCGATCTGGAAACTGCGGAAATCGCCGTCAAGGCCGCGCAGACCGGTCACATGGTGTTATCGACGCTGCACACCAATGACGCGCCATCGACACTGACCCGGCTCATGAACATGGGTATCCCGACCTTCAACATCGCCTCGAGCATCCTGCTGATTACCGCTCAGCGCCTTGTCCGCCGTCTGTGTACGTGCAAGAAGCCGCTTGACACGCCGATCGAGACACTGCTGAATGCGGGCTTTACCGAAGAAGACATCGACGGTAGCTGGCTACTCTTCGGTCCGGGAGAATGCGACCGCTGCAAGGGCTCCGGTTACAAGGGCCGGGTTGGTCTCTATCAGGTCATGCCGGTTACCGAAGCAATACAGCGCATGATCATGTCCAATGCAACAGCGCTGGACATCGCCGTACAAGCGCAAAAGGAAGGCGTCAACGATTTGCGCCGTTCCGGCCTGCTGAAAGTCAAACAGGGGCTGACCTCGCTTGAGGAAGTCCTAGGCAGCACCAACGAGTAAAGAATAAAGAAGGGAACAGCATGGCGACTGCGACGAAAACGGAAAAACGCGGCAAGGAAGTCAAGGAATACACCTTTCTCTGGACGGGAAAAAACAAGGCCGGGAAGGTTGTTCGCGGCGAACAGCGCGCCACCAGTGAAGCCGTGGTCAATGCCACGTTAAGACGTCAGGGTATTCTGGTCAGCAAGGTTGCAAAACAGAGTTTCAGAAGTGGCGGCCAGGTCACCGAAAAAGATATCGCCATGTTTACACGGCAACTGGCGACCATGATGAAGGCCGGCGTTCCCCTGCTGCAGACGTTCGATATTGTTGGTCGCGGCCATGACAATCCGGCGGTCGGCAAGCTTCTGCTCGACATCAAGTCCGACGTGGAAACCGGCAGTTCGCTGTCGCAGGCCTTCCGCAAATTCCCGCTCTACTTCGACCAGCTCTACTGCAACCTGATCGCTGCCGGCGAACAGGCCGGTATTCTGGAGACCCTGCTCGACCGACTGGCGATCTACAAGGAGAAGATGATCGCCATCAAATCCAAAATCAAGTCGGCGCTGTTTTACCCGGTGGCCATCATTATCGTCGCCTTTGTCATTACTGCCGTCATCATGATTTTTGTCATCCCGGCGTTCAAGGAAGTCTTCAAGAGTTTCGGCGCTGACCTGCCGGCTCCGACCATGGTCGTAATCGCCATTTCCGACGTCTTCATCGCCTACTGGTGGGCCATCTTTGGCGGCATCGGCGGCTCGATTTATGCGTTTCTCTATACCTGGAAACGATCAGAAGCCATGCAGATTGCCTTTGACCGGATCTTCCTTCACCTTCCGGTTTTTGGCGGCATCATCCGCAAATCGGTGATTGCCCGCTGGACGCGCACACTGGCAACCATGTTTTCCGCCGGGGTGCCGCTGGTTGAATCGCTTGATTCGGTGGGTGGTGCCGCGGGCAACTATGTCTACAAGATCGGAACCAGACAGATCCAGAGCGAAGTCAGTACCGGCACCAGCCTGACCTCGGCCATGCAGAATAGCGAACTGTTCCCCAACATGGTCAATCAGATGGTGGCCATCGGCGAAGAATCAGGCGCTCTGGACGCCATGCTCGGCAAGGTCGCCGACTTCTTCGAAGCCGAAGTTGATGATGCGGTTGAAGCGCTTTCCAGCCTGATGGAACCGATGATCATGGTCGTCCTCGGAGTTCTCATCGGCGGCATGGTCATCGCCATGTACCTGCCGATCTTCAAGCTCGGCTCCGTGGTCTCGTGATGCCGGGTTTGCCGCTGGCAGGGCTTTCTGATCCGGCCCTGTTCCCGGTCGTCTGCGGCGTTCTCGGCCTGATGATCGGCAGCTTTCTCAACGTCGTCATCCATCGTCTGCCACAGATGATGGAACGTGACTGGCATTGCCAGTGCGCGGAACTGCGCGGAGAAGAGGCGCCTGAATACGAACGGCTGTCGCTGGCCAGACCCCGCTCGCGCTGTCCGGCTTGCGGGCACGCCATCAGCGCGCTGGAAAACATCCCGATCATAAGTTGGCTGACCCTGCGTGGCAAATGTTCGGCCTGCCAGGCACCGATTTCACCGCGCTACCCCATTGTCGAGGCCCTTAGCGGCCTGCTCTCCGTACTGACGGCCGCACACTTCGGCTTCGGATGGGCAGCGGCAGGCTCGCTCCTGCTCATCTGGTCACTCATCGCACTGACCTTTATCGACGTTGACACGCAATTGTTGCCCGACAGCATTACCCTGCCCCTTCTCTGGACCGGCCTGCTGTTCAATCTGTTTGGCACCTACACCGACCTGCAGTCCGCAGTGATTGGCGCGATCGTCGGCTATCTCACGCTGTGGTCGGTCTATTGGGGGTTCAAGCTGGCCACCGGCAAGGAAGGCATGGGCTACGGCGATTTCAAGCTGCTCGCCGCGCTTGGTGCCTGGCTGGGCTGGCAAATCCTGCCGCTGACAATTCTGCTCTCGTCTCTGGTCGGTGCCGTTGTGGGCATTGCGCTGATCGTGCTGACCAAGCGCGGCCGCCACGTACCGATTCCCTTCGGCCCCTATCTGGCCTTCGCCGGACTACTTGCCCTTTTCTGGGGCAAGGAACTGACCCAAAGCTATCTTCGCCTGATGTAATTGCTTGAAAACAGGGCTTTTGCCCCCATCTGCGCATAGTTCCACTCAGCGGAACCTGCCGCCGTTCGGGTATAATTCGCTTCCTTGAAATCCATTGAAGGTTAGTCATGCCGATTTACGCTTATCGCTGCGGTTCCTGCGGTTTTGAAAAGGATCATCTGCAAAAACTGAGCGACCCGGTGTTAAACATTTGCCCCGAATGCGCACAGGCCAGCTATCACAAGCAGGTGACAGCGGCCGGCTTTCAGTTGAAGGGCAAGGGCTGGTACGCCACCGATTTCAAGGGAGGCGATGCCGGCAAGGCGGCGCCGACAAAAACGGAAAGCCCACCGCCCTGCCAGGGCTGCCCGGGAGCTGAAGCATGCGCAGGCAGTTGATCAAACGCTATTTCATCACCGGACTGCTGATCTGGGTCCCACTGGCAATCACTGCCTGGGTGCTGTCGCTGATTGCCAGCGTCGCCGACCAGTCCTTGCGCCTGCTGCCCGAATCGGTGCGCCCCCACTACCTTTTCGGCTACGACATCCCGGGCGCGGGTATCGTGCTGACGCTTCTGATCATCCTCACCACCGGTCTGCTCGCCGCCAACTTCATTGGCCAACGACTCGTTGGCTGGTGGGAAAAACTGCTGGCCCGCATCCCCGTCGTCAATTCGATCTACCACAGTGTAAAGCAGGTTTCCGATACCCTTTTTTCCTCATCGGGCAATGCTTTTCGCAAAGCACTGCTTATTCAATACCCGCACGCCGGTTCGTGGACCATCGCCTTCCTCACCGGCACGCCGGGAGGTGACGTGGTTAACCATCTCCGGGGTGACTACGTCAGCGTCTATGTTCCGACGACCCCGAACCCAACCTCCGGCTTCTTTCTGATGTTGCCCAGAAGTGAAGTCATCGAGCTCGACATGAACGTCGACGAAGCGCTCAAGTACATCATCTCGATGGGCGTTGTTGCGCCCTCCAGCCGACCCAGAAACTGAACTGCCGATCCCGTCAATCCACCCTCGTAACCCCGGAAAAAGCATGCGAACCCACTACTGCGGACAAGTCGATTCACAACACATCGGACAGGAAGTCAGCCTCTGCGGCTGGGCACACCGTCGGCGCGATCATGGTGGCGTCATTTTCATCGATTTGCGCGACCGCGAAGGTCTGGCGCAGATTGTCTGCGATCCTGATCGTCCCGAAATGTTCAAGATCGCCGAATCGATACGCAACGAGTTCTGCCTCAAGATTACCGGCAAGGTGCGCGCGCGCCCTGCCGGTACGGTCAATCCCAACATGCCAACCGGCGAGATCGAGATTCTCTGTCACCAGATTGAAGTCCTGAATCCATCCATCACACCGCCCTTCCAGCTTGACGATGAGAACCTTTCCGAAAATGTTCGTCTGTTGCACCGGGTCATCGATCTGCGCCGTCCGCAAATGCAGAAGAACATGCAGTTGCGCTTTAAGACGGCACGCGCCTTCCGCCGCTTTCTCGACGACGCGGGCTTCATCGACATCGAAACCCCGATGCTCACCAAGAGCACGCCGGAAGGCGCCCGCGACTATCTCGTTCCGTCGCGCGTCAACGCCGGACAGTTCTTTGCACTGCCGCAGTCACCGCAGTTGTTCAAACAGCTCCTGATGATTGCCGGCTTCGACCGCTACTATCAGATCACCAAGTGCTTCCGCGATGAGGATCTGCGCGCCGACCGGCAACCGGAATTCACCCAGGTCGATATCGAGACATCGTTCCTGAACGAAACCCAGATCACGGGAATCATGGAAGAACTGATCCGTACCGTATTCAAGGAAGCAATCAACGTCGACCTGCCTAAGCCTTTCCCGCGCCTGAGCTACACCGAGGCCATGCAGCGTTACGGCTCGGACAAGCCGGATCTGCGCGTCACGCTGGAACTCTCCGAAGTTACCGACGTCGTCAAGGACGTTTCCTTCAAGGTTTTCTCTGGCGTAGCCAACAGCGAGAATGGCCGTGTTGCTGCGCTGCGCATTCCCGGCGGCGCCACGCTCACGCGTGGCGAAATTGACGTCTACACCCAGTTCGTCAGCATCTACGGCGCCAGGGGACTGGCCTACATCAAGGTCAACGATGTCAGCCAGCTCAACGAAACCGGCCTGCAGTCGCCAATCGTCAAGAATCTGCATGCTGCCGCACTCAAGGCCATCGTCGAGCGCACCGGCGCACAATCCGGCGACCTGATATTTTTCTGTGCCGACAAGGCCAAAGTGGTCAATGACGCCCTCGGCGCATTACGCGTCAAGATCGGCCACGAAAAAGGCTTCGTCAACGGCAAGGCCTGGGAACCGCTGTGGGTTGTGGACTTCCCGATGTTCGATTACGACGAAGAGGCCAAGCGCTGGGTCGCCTGCCACCACCCCTTCACCAGCCCCAAGGACGAGCATATGGATCTCCTTGCCAGCGACCCGGGCAAGTGCCTGGCCAAGGCTTACGATCTGGTGATGAACGGCTGGGAACTCGGTGGCGGCTCGGTGCGTATCCATCGCGCCGAGGTGCAGAAACAGGTTTTCAACGCCCTCGGCATCGGCGAAGCCGAAGCCAAGCTCAAATTCGGATTCCTGCTTGACGCCCTCAACTACGGCGCGCCTCCGCATGGCGGCGTGGCCTTCGGCCTTGACCGTATCGTCACCATGATGACCGGCGCCGAGTCGATCCGTGACGTGATCGCCTTCCCGAAAACGCAGCGCGCTCAATGTCTGCTCACCGATGCGCCAAGCGAAGTGGATGAAAAGCAATTGCGCGAGTTGCACATCCGCCTGCGCCAGAAGGCTGAAACCCAGGTCGAGGCCGGCAAGTCCTGAACTCCGTGTCGCGCCTTTGCACCGTCTTTCGGCTGGCGCTGTTTCTGGCGCTGGCCGGACTATCAGGATTCGGCGCAAGTTCGCAGGCGCGCGAGCCTCACCCCCGGGAGGCCATCTATACGGTGGCCTTGACCGACCTACCACCCGAAGCCAAGCGCACACTGTACCTGATCCGGCAGGGCGGGCCGTTCCCCTACCCGCACAAGGACGGCAGCACCTTCGGCAATTTTGAACAGCGTCTGCCGCCGCAAGCACGCGGTTACTACCGCGAATACACGGTGCCAACGCCTGGAAGTCGTGACCGCGGCGCACGACGCATCATTGCCGGAGCAGGCCGCAACGGCGATGTCGCCACTTCGGGCGAGTACTACTACAGCGCAGACCACTATCGAAGTTTTTTCCGTATACTCGTGCGATGAGCAAAACCATCAGCCGGAAAGCCTTGCAGGAATTGCTGATTCAGCCAAAGCAGGCCGCTATCTATCGCCTCGCGCACGAACAACGTCAGAAAGTACTGGAAAAAGCGGCTGCGGGCCTCGGCTTCGCCTGTTTCAAGGTGGATTTCGGGGAAGCCGAAGAAACCGGGGCAATCCTCGACGTGCTCGGGCGCGAGCTCAGTTTTCCGCCATGGTACGGCAACAATCTCGATGCCTTATACGACTGCCTGAGCGACTTCTCCTGGCGCCAGGCCCCCGGCTACGCCATCTTCATCTCGGGTGCCGGTGCCCTGCTCGCCAACCATGCGTGCTTTACCGTACTCAACGACGTATTCGCCGCGGCCATCGCACAGTGGCAGAGGCAACATATTCCACTGTGGATTTTCTACGCAGCGGCCAGCCCCCTTCCGGATGACGCTCCGGACAGCCTGCCGACTCTGAAATGAGCCCGCACAAGCGCCCGGTTTCGGTACTCGTCGTCATCCACACGCCGGACCTGCAAATCCTGCTGCTCGAACGGGCCACGCGTGCCGGTTTCTGGCAATCGGTGACCGGCAGCCAGGAAGACGGGGAAAGCCTGCTTGAAACTGCAGTGCGCGAAGTTGCAGAAGAAACCGGGATTATTGCCGGCCCTGACGCGCTGCTCGACTGGCAAATGACCAACACCTTCGAAATCTTTGCCGAGTGGCGTTACCGCTTTGCCCCTGAAGTTACACATAACATCGAACACGTATTCTCACTGGGTATTCCGACGGTTCAGCCTGTCCGGCTGGCGGCTGATGAGCACCTGAACTACCAGTGGCTGCCGTGGCGTGAAGCGGCCGATAAATGCTTCTCCTGGAGCAATCGCGACGCCATTCTCATGTTGCCCGGGAAGTTGCTTCGCTGACCCGCTTGTCAAGGCACTCCGGGCAGTAGCAAAGTCCGCCTGCGTGTGGCTCCAACAGCCCCGTCGGCTTTTCCATGCACCAGCACGTCTGCTGCCCATTCACCGCGCCGCAGACAAAGTGCGCACCGCAGCCCGCACAGACGCTGAAGTTCAAGTCCTGATCAACGACCATGGTTTCCTTTTTCATTGGTTGCCCGCAATCCATTCATGCCATGTTTTTTCTGGAGAGAACTCACGCTTCGGCTCTGCTCTGGTGACGAAGCAAAAGCAGCCGGGAAAACACGACACCGATCACCGGTATGCATAAGCCGGCAACGACAAACAAGGGGAATGCCCCCAGTTTTTCCAGCAACAGTGCGGCCAGAACAACCCCCAGCGATTGCCCCAGGAAGAAAGCTGAAGCGAATAAAGATACTGCGGTTCCCCTGACTTGAGGTGCCATCTGTGTGGCATTGGTTTGCAAGGTATTGTGCAGCATGTAAAAACCCAGCCCCAGAAAATAGCTGGAAAGCAATGCCCAATTCCAGGCCGGTGCAATCGCCAGCAAGCCCCAGGCTGACGCGATAAGCAAAGCACCAAAGAGGGCCAGGCCAGACTCACCGAAGCGGCGGACAAAGGATTTGGCGAAGAGAATATACGAAAGCCCGCCAAGCCCGAACAGACCCATCACCGCACCGGCCATGGTCAATGTCAGACCAAAGTGCTCATGCAGATAAGAGGGCACAAAGGCCAGCGTCCCGAAGACAAACACCCCTTCCAGAAAAACAATGGCAAGAATGGTTCGCGCCCAGGGCACACGAAAAACGGAAGTCGCCTGGGCAAACACACCATTGCCTTTGCCGGAGGTGACTTTTTGATGGTAGGTCAATGGATTCCGCCAGGACTCCAGAAATACCAGCGAGCCAACCACAAGATAAATCAGGCACAAAAATCCAAAGGCCCAGCGCCAGCCAAGGGTATCTGCAAATAAGCCGCCGATGAATTGCCCGCCGATCACGCCCATGATCTGACCGCCAAGGAAACGGGCGAGAGTGGCCTGACGCTTTTCGTAAGGAACTGTGTCCCCTATCCAGGCCATCGACAGTGGAATGATGCCGGCAGCGGTAGCTCCGGTAAGCACCCTAGAAAGAATCAGCCAATCAAGAGAGACGGCCAAAGCGGCACCTAGAGTTCCGAGGATACAGGCCAGGGTGGTAAGGGCAATCAGGCGATACTTCCCGATTCGGTCTCCCAGCGGGCCAAAAAAGGCCTGCATCAGGCCGTAGGCTACCGAGAACCCTGAGACGACATGCGCAGTTTCAGCCGGCGATGCGGAAAATGACCGTATCAGGTCAGGCAGCATCGGATCACACAGACGAGCCGAGGCTGAACTGGCAAGCGCGGCAACAGAGAGCAGCGCAATGGCCCGACCATGCTGCCGGGAGAGGTAAGCGCTCATTTCGGAAGCCAATGCTGTATCGCTATACAAAGAAGTCGCCGTCCGCAAACAGGCTGTGCTTGCAGAAATTGCAGCGCTAGATGCAAAGCAGAGCCATCTCAAACAACAACTAACCGACATTGACGGCTTCTTGCGCACCTATGCTCGTATGGTACCGCAAGATGATCGCGTTCGTTGATTCGCCAAACGAATTGGAATGCCAGAGAAGAGTTAAGAAGAGAATCAGACAGAGCAAATAATATTTCAGCGAGTAGTCATGGTGTGGATAAGCAATAGGGAGTTGACTAATTATTATTGTATAACAATAATTTTAAATTGTAGAACAATTATTATATTGCCTTGCCTTTTCCAATATATCTTCTCAGTGCCTACTCATGCCAACTACCCATCCCCCAAAACTCCCTCTTCGCATCCGGCGCGTCAGTCGGTTTCTGGATTTCACCTGCCTTCTGCTGATCGTGACGTTGCCGCTGCTGGTCGCGATTTACTGGGGCATCGCCGACCCGAAGACATTGGTGGTGCGAGCCAATTTGTCACCGGATGCCATGCTTGGCACCTTGCTGCCGTGGCAGCGTCTCGCCGCTGGCTTCATGGCGGAGATCCCGCCATGCCTGCTCCTGACTGGATTCTGGTATGCGCGCAAGTGCTTTCGACTTTTCGCATCGGGGTACCTATTCACCACGGACGCCACGTTCTGTTTGTATCGCTTCTCAAGTTGGGCGATGGCGTCGGCGATAGCCAGCATCATCTGTTCTTCGCTCGGTTCGGTACTGATGACCTTGCAAAACCCTCCCGGATTGCGCTATCTCGCCATCGGCATCAGTTCTGATCAGGTATTCCTGCTGCTTTTTGCGGCCGTGGTCTGGTTGATGGCTGGGGTAATCCGGCAGGGCCAGATTCTCGCTGATGAAAACGCCCAATTTATTTGAATAGGCCAGCCATGACCATTGTCGTACAACTTGATGTCATGTTGGCCAAACGCAAAGTGAAATCCAAGGCGCTGGCTGAATACGTTGGTATCACTGAGGTCAATGTGTCTCTGCTGAAGCAAGGCAAAGTCAAAGGGGTACGTTTCGAAACGCTGGAGAGGATTTGCGAGTTCCTGGACTGTCAGCCGGGCGATTTGCTCGAATACAAGCCGACAGCCGAAAAAAACCTGCTTTATCTCGAAGGTGGCGGAAAGGGTGATCGCGGAGGCGATCACCGGTCTTGAATCGATGGCGATACTGCACAGCGGGCGCTTCGTTCTCGAAGTTCCGGTGTCCAGGCCGGATCGGCAATTTTTCTACATTTTTTGCTTTTCCGTACTGTTGCATGGATTGATCCTCGCACTGCCTGTTTCTTCTGGGAATCGATCTTCGAGTGCGCTTAAGACCCTGCCAATACAGGTGAGAATACGGGCGAATGTTTTACCAGCGGCAAACGGGGCTGAGTCGGCACAAACGGAACGTCGGTTTGCACATCCCTCGTCGAGAGAGCCAGACCCGGCACATGCGACGATTCTTCATTCAACACAGCAACAACCGCTGAAGAATAATTTAGCCACCTTGCCCGAATCCGATACTCCTCCGAAGACTTCGTTCAACATGGAAGTCTTGCGAGAGCAGGCGCGAACCATGGCAAAAAAACCGTCGGATCAGCTCGTTCGTAGCACCAATGCAAACCGGTATGCGCAGGAGAAGTCCCTTCCTGACCTGGCTGGCCGCCCAATTCTGGAGGCATTATCAAAACACCTTGGAAAGCCGCTCCTTGTGATGAGCGAACAGATTATGAATGACGGAAGCCGGTTTATCAGATTCTCCGGCAACACCTGTTTGCATATTCCACGACATTTGCCATTCGGTCGTGAAACCCGACTTTGACACCGCCAAGTAACACGCTCCTCGGAAAGCCGCATGGCGCAAGGCATTCGGCGAAGATGCCGAAATGGGTGTGTA